>Ga0302325_10019893_pt1 | contig 14095 bp, 12 predicted proteins | sample Palsa_T0_2_FD_201948 | JGI IMG/M metagenome (GOLD analysis project Ga0302325, IMG submission 201948) | Peat permafrost microbial communities from Stordalen Mire near Abisko, Sweden - Palsa_T0_2 | ecosystem: Environmental > Terrestrial > Soil > Palsa > Peat permafrost | place: Sweden: Abisko... | reverse complement strand
TGCCCGAGTCGATCGGCGACCTCGCTCAGGTCCGGGACGCAGGCAGCGGCTGGCATGACCCGCTGCCCACGCTGTACTCGGCGCTGGCCATGTGCCACTCAGCCGAGCAGAGCTTCCGCGAGCACACCGGCCACGTCGCCGCCATGATCGGCGACATGAACTGGGACGGCGAGCCCATCGACGGAATGTCGGAGGACGACGCAACGCTGCTCACCAGCCTGCGCCCTCAGCCGGGCGGGTCACCGTAACCCGGTTTACCGTACGAGAGCAGCACCATCTGCGCCTGTCGCCAGGTCACCACCGACCCGCTGCCCCGCCGGTTGATCCGCACCAGCCGCCGCCGTCATCATCATCGTCGATCGCACGCACACGCAGCCGTTCGCTTACCGGCCCAGTCTCAGCGATCAGCATCCTCCACGGAAGTCCCGGCAGGGCAAACGTGACCTGCTACGGCACTAGCGTTAGCTGGCTACATGGGGAGCCTTTCCCCGAAGCGCAGATTTCATAAAGCGACCGAACGTGGGCCGCTCGGCCGAGGCTATCCGGTTCTCCCAGTCGAGGACCAGCTGCTGCGCAGCAAGATGATCAGCGTGGACCTGGCCGAGCTGAGCGGCCAGGGCTGCCTTCCGCTGGCCGAGCGACATTAGCTCGGCTTGATACCGCTTGTCCATCTCGGTCTGTGCGGTATTCAGTTTCTGCTGTATCCCTGCGATCTGGTTAGCAATCTGCGCTGTAGCGCGGGCGCGCTGATCTTGCAGCTGGCGCTCTTGCGCCGAAAATTGCGCTTCTATGACGCTCATCTCCGGCACCGGCAATGCGGAAGACTGAGAACTCATGGCGTTTGTGACCTGGGCTCGACGCCATTGATCAATACGCTGAGCTTTCACCTTGCCAATGCCGACAACCTGCGCCCGGCCGCCCGATGTCAGTCTGAAATAGACGGTAGTGGACCGTCCGTTACTCGCATAACCGATCCCGGTAAAATCAGCAGCCGACCGGATACCGGTCAAGCGCAGCTTTGCGGCGAGCTGTGCGCCGACGCCAGGTATGTTGCTGGCACTGATCCTAGCCTGGGAGAGTGCGGAATTCATGTGAGCCCGCTGGTACTGCTTCAGCTGGCGGGCGATTGTGCGCTGTTTTTGGTTAATTAGATGATTAAGCTGCCGGTCGATCGACTTGATCTCGCCTGATACTTTCTGCTGCCGGTGATCGAAATCGGTCTTGAGGGATGCTTGTTCTTTCGCGTGCCGGTTAGCCAATCGATTTTCCGCGCGTTCCACCGCTTTTATTTCTCTTTGCGCACTGGAGATTTTTCCGCTTATCTTCTTGGCGTCCGTTGCGGCCTTCCCGCGTGCCCGCGCCAGCTCCGTGTATACCCGAGTGAGAGGATCGCGCCGGTAAAGAAGCTCTAGCGCGATAGTGACGAGGAAGAAAGCGACTGCGAAGAGTGCGAGGCTGAGTGGCAGGTCCATGGCCCCGGCAAACGCTATCAACGGCAGCGCAGAAAGCGTGCGCACCAGCCAGGTAATCCGTCGGTCACTGGGTTGATCCTGCCTGGCGTGCGCCCCGGGCGTGACCGGTGAGCTGGCGGCAGCCTCCGGAACGTGGCTCCGCATCCAGCCGGGTATGCCTGCTGCTGGGGGGGTTGGCGAAGCAGTGGTGGCCCGGACGTGGCCTGGCGACGGGACTGCGAGGGCGGGTACGGCCGGTAGCGGAAGCGAAAGGATCTGCCGTGCTACCTGGGCGAGCCTGCGGACTTCCATATTTTGGTGGAAGCAAAGCGTGGAGAACCGCGACGAAGAATTTAGATCAAGAAGGTCATGCCTGTTGAGAAGCAGATACTCGTCCTGCGTCGGATTGAGTTGCTCCCAAAGCTCAGGGGCAGCGGCCAGCATTTTAAGGGAAAGGGAGATCAGCCAGGCGGAGAATCGATCCATGGCCGGGCCATAGTCGCTTTGGGAGCGACTGGGTGATTGATAGTCCGGATGACCCACCTCGTCCGGCGGCAGCCCGTCCAGGCCCGGCACGTACATTCCGTCGTAATCGACGAGATGCAGCCGGCCTTCATTAGCGACCAGCAGGTTCCCCGCCTGCAGGTCGCCATGAGCCATGCCCGAGGCCGACAGGTCATGGATCATCTCGTCGAACCGGTGCGCGAGTTTCGTAATATCCGCAGGCTTATCGGTATGCTGGCTGATCCAGTGCGTGAGCGTGACTCCGTTTACCCAGTTCATCCGCAAAATTGGAAAGTCGGAAGCGTCTACCTGAATTCCCGCTGGGATATACTGAAAATCCGTTGCCCACCACGGTTTCCGGGTGCTCAGCCGTTCGCTGATAAGCTCATAGCGCTGGAGTTGATGCGACACTCGCCGGGTGAAGAATTTTATTGCGTATTTGTGTCCGGAAGCTGAAGTCATCGGGAAGACGGAGGCAAAGTTACCGGAAATCATCTTAGGCAGGCCCATCGCCATTCGCTCAAACGAGGCCGACCTCAGGTCCGAATCTGAAAAGCAGCGATCCGGATGCTGTACCGCTTCCTGGTAATCGAATCCACTGGGGAACGACTGCAGTTTAACCATACCGGAGGCTCACCAGATATCCATGTGCACGAGGGTCACATCGTCATTGTGGAGCCCGCCCGTCCATCTGGCCTCCGACACCCATTCCGCGAACCCGATCTCAGTAAGATCCCGCAGGGTTTCCCAGGGCCTGCCGCCGTCTTCGACGCACGCGATGAACCAGGCCGCCATTGCATCCGTGCAGACGAAGAAATCATCGCCTTCGGCCACGGTGCCCTCGGCGAACCGGACATGATCTGCGATCACCTCGGGATCAGCGTCGCAGCTCCCGAGCAGCGCAGGGCTGGTATTGAAGCTGCCGCTCTGATCCAGCGGGAAGGCGGCCTGCAGGCACCCGTCACGTATGTGGAAGAGGCAAGTATCGCCGATCGCGGCCGATCTCCAATCGCCGATGACGCGTGGGATACCGGGCTGCGTAGGCGGCTCGGGGTCATCTGCCGGGGTGTCAACGACGTTCATCTGGAGGGTGAGAAGCGTGGCGAAGGCGCCTTTTTCCAGGCCGGGGCGCTCATACCAGCGAAGCGGCCGGCCGGCCTCCTCACGCTCCACGGTGTATGACTCCACAACTGCAGGCCAACGCGCCGACAGGGCGAGAGCTGTGTCGGCGAACGAGCCGGCATCGGACGCAGCGGTGCGGGCCAGCGCAAACTCGTCCGCCGTCATGGCGGCCCACTGGCGAGCCAGGAGGCTCTCGGTGGCGCCATCGGCGACAGCAATAGCCACCCAGTTGCCCGGCACCTCGTCAGCGGGGCCAGGAAGGGCTCGCCAGGCGTCCTCGTACTCTGCAGCGGAGCTTCCTTCTTTAGCCGCCCAGTAGGCGATAAGGCTCGCCCTCACGGGGGTTACCGCAATGCCAGAGCACGCGTGCCGATGTTGAGGAACTGGACGAGCGAGACCATGTCGGAGTTATAGACGAATCCCCGGCTGCCTTCCCGGACGTCGTAGTGGTTGCTGGCTGCGTATTCACACATGTGCGGAGGCAACTCGCTGGACATCTCGAAGAGGCTGCGCGCGTACGCGTCCGGCAAGCCCGATGAGTCCGCCGGGAAGGTGATCGGCGCGCCGCCCTTATCGGATATGTGCAGGTTGAACAGGAGAACGTTGCCGTCGTCAGTCCTCAGCTGGGTCAGCTGCTGCGCGCTGGCAATGGGGTCCCCGTCGTTGGCCTCGCCATCGGTCAGGTTGAGCACGATCGGCGGGAAGCCGCGGGGATGCTCGGCGGTCCAGACCGAGAGCAGATCCCTGGCCTGGTTGAGAGCACCGCACATCGGTGTGGCCCCGTTCGCCTGCGCTTCCACCCACACCGGGAAGTCGGTCTTGACCTCGACCACGCCGCCGGCACCGTCTGGCTTCAGCTTGACGCGCTGATCAACCCGCAGTGGATGCTCAGCTACCTGGCTGATGGGGATCAGGTCGTGACCCTGCAGCGCGCCGCTGAAAGCACTCTGCACTGACCGGCCGCCATAGCCGAGAACCGAGACGTAAAAATAGTCGCGCACGCCTTCTTCCTTGGCGCACCGGATGGCAACCTCTGTGAGCAGGCGATTCAGGGAGTCCGCGACAACATCCGACTTGCGTTGCCTGGTTTCGCCGATGGTGTCAACCATTGAAGCTGACTGATCAACAAGGAAGAGAAAACAAGATGGGTTGGTGCGGCTGATCTCGGCTGTGTACGGCACGGGAGTCCCCTCGGTTCGCTGATCCGCACGTTGCTCGTGGTCAGCGCGGTACAGAAGTGAATCGCGCTGATCTCAGCTAAGAAATATCTTCTCAGAGAACACGACACTACGGTAGATGACACGACATAGCGTGCTGCCGAAGTGTAGGACGTTGAGCCAGCCCGGGGCGTTTACGCGTTACTCGTAAACTAATTAACCTTAAATTCTTCGCTACCGGCCCAGCAAACGGCCCGGTCAATTACCCGGTGTGAAGTCAATCCGGTCGGCCGACTCGCCCCGGCCGACGAGGACCACGGCCACCATCTGCGGCGGGAACAGGCCGTGAGCCACAACCCCCGGCGTCGATGACAGCCAGACGGCCAGCGCCACCGGGTCCTCGACCGGTCCCTGGTAATCGGCGATCACGCCGCCGTCCGGGCTCAGCGGGACGTCACGCAGGGAAGCCGGGTCGACCCGGCGCAGGGTGGCGCGCAGCCCGAAGGACAGCAGCTCAAGGGGGACAGGGGCGTGCAGGGCTGGGACCGTCTTGGAGGAGTCGGCGATGACGACGAACCGGTCCGCAGCCCCGGCCACGATCTTCTCCCGGGTGTGGGCGCCGCCGCCCCCCTTGACCAGCCAGCCGTCCGGAGCGATCTGGTCCGCGCCGTCGATGGTGATGTCGAACCGGTCGATGCTCGTGACGTTCTCGATCCGCAGGCCCAGTTCGCGCGCGGCGTGCTCGGTGCGCGGCGACGTGGCGGCGCAGACGATGTCAAGGGATCGCTTGGCCAAGGCCGGGAGCAGATACGCCACGGTCGAGCCGGTGCCAAGCCCGACGGTCATGCCGTTCTCGACCAGATCCGCGGCCGCTTCCGCGGCAACCTGCTTCTCTCGCTCAACGCTCATGACCGCATGCCTCCAAGTGGTCATCATTGCTGGGCACCACCGTACGATCAGCTGGCACAACAGGCGACTGCGAACGACCTCCAGCAATGGCTCGGTTGCGCCTTACGGGCGAGCTCCAGGCTTCCGTACCAGTCAGCCCTGGGTGCCGCGGGCGATGTGCCGGACCGCGATCGCGTCGTCGGCGATCTCGTAGAGGATGCGGTACCGGCCTACTCGCAGCCTCCGGAGGTCGGGCGACCCGTACGGGAAGGACCCGGCCGGGCGAGGGTCGTCGGCCAGCCGGTCGATGGCGTCTAGAACCGTGCGCATGCCCTGCGGGTCGTCGAGGAACGCGGCTGCCTGGTTGATCGCGCGTTCGTCATAGTCGACCCCCAGGCTCACCGGGGCATGCCCAGCCGGCGCCTTGCCTCGTCGGCGGACACGAGCGTTGTCTGGCCTGCGGCATCCCGGGCCTTCCACTCCAGCATCGCTGCGGTGTCCTCGGCGTCCTCGAGCTCGTCCGGGGCGGCGGCCTGCTCCAGAGCCCGGAGGCGAAGGAAATCGGTCACCGGCACGACGACCGCAGCCTGGCCGCCCAAGTGGATCACCTCATACGAACCGGTATCCGGGCTGGGCATGTGGGGCTCGGCAGTCATCCCGTTGCCTCCTGTCGTGATCGGCGAGTGCCTGCTACCTATCCTGGCAGGCTTCCCGGCTTATCGACATGACGTCGGCCACGGCGGCCGCCCTATGTCGTGATGGGCAACCTCAAGATGATCCGAGGCAAAGTATGTCGTGCAGTCATTCGAACATTAGTTAGTCGGCTCGCCGTCATCGCGCTGTTCGTGCTCTGGGAGCGGCTAACCTGGCTACCCCCAGACCGGTGAGGAGCCGAGATGCACGACGATGACTCACCGTTCCTGGCGGTGCCAACGTCGGAGTGGCTCGCGGCGAACGATCATGCGTTCGTCATCGCTGATCGCTTCCCGGTTAGCCCAGGACATGCCCTCGTCGTGCCGCGACGCGCGATCGCTACCTGGTGGGAAGCTAGTGACGATGAGCGGGCCGACATCCTGGCCCTTATCGATGAGGTCAAGTGCCAGCTCGACGTCGAGCTGCGGCCCGACGGCTATAACGTCGGCTTCAACGCTGGCGCGGCCGCCGGGCAAACCGTCCGGCACTTTCATGTCCACGTCATCCCGCGTTACCGCGGCGATGTGCCGGATCCGCGCGGCGGTGTGCGGCATGCCATACCGGGCAAGGGCAACTATCTGCAGCCCGCAACGGAACCATATGCACTGGTCGACGGGCAGGACCGGCTGCTGCGCGACGATCTGCTGAGGTGCCTCCGTGATCCGCGGTTCGAACGCGTTGACCTGCTGGTCAGTTTCGTCATGAAATCCGGGCTGGCGCAGATCCACGGCGGCCTGGTGGATGCCCTGGACCGGGGAGCCAAGATCAGGGTGCTGACGACGGACTACCTCACCGTCACCGACGCCGACGCCCTAGCCCGATTGCTCGACCTCACTGAGGTTCGGCCAGACGCAGTCGCCACACGCGTCTTCCACGATCCGGCGACCAGTTTCCACCCCAAGGCCTATCTTTTCTCCTCCGCCGACGGCACGGTCGCCGCGACGTTCGTGGGTAGCAACAACCTCAGCGCAGCGGGTATCGCGGGCGGCATCGAATGGGCCATCGGCGCCGACCGGGCCGCGCCCCTGCTGACCGCCTTCGAGCGGCTCTGGTCCGACCCGCGCAGCCAGCCGCTCACCCACGGCCTGCTGGCGGACTACCGTCGGCGCTGGCAACCAGCCGTGCACACAGCAGGGGTGGTGCCCGAACCACCGGCCACGGCCCCCGCTCCGCGACCCATACAGCAGGAGGCGCTAGCGGCCCTGGTGCAGACCCGACTGCAGGGTTTTCGCCGCGGCCTAGTTGTCATGGCGACCGGGCTCGGCAAGACCTGGCTCGCTGCGTTCGACACCGCTCGGCCACAGTTCCGCCGGGTGCTGTTCGTCGCCCACCGAGAGGAGATCCTGCGCCAGTCGCTCGATGTATTCCGCCGCGTCCGGCCGGACGTGGACCTTGGCCTGTACTACGGCGGGGCGAAGCAGCCGGGCGCCAGCGTGCTGTTCGCCAGCGTCCACACGCTCGCCGGGAATCTGGACCGGTTCGCGCCCGACCGGTTCGACTACGTCGTGGTCGACGAGTTCCACCACGCCGCGGCCAGCAGTTACCGCCGGATTATCGACCACTTTCAGCCGGAATTCCTGCTCGGCCTTACCGCGACCCCCAACCGCATGGACGGCGCCGACCTGCTCGCACTGTGCTCGGACAACCTGGTTTACGAGTGCCCGCTCACTGAGGGCGTCGAGCGCGGCGACCTGAGCCCATTCCGCTACTTCGGAATCGCCGACGACGTCGACTACATATCGATCCCCTGGCGTGGGGGCCGGTTCGACCCGGCGGCGCTGACCGAGGCCGTTGAGACCCAGGAACGTGCCCAGCACGCTCTCGACGTCTGGCGCGACAAGGACGGCGGCCGGACCATCGTGTTCTGCGTCACCGTTGACCACGCCGACTTCATGGCCGAGTTCTTCCGCCGCAGCGGGGTCGCCGCCGTGGCCGTTCACAGCGGCTCCGCCAGTGCGCCGCGCGTTGGCTCAGTGGAGCAGCTGCGCGCTGGTGAGCTGCAGGTCATCTGCACGGTCGACGTGTTCAACGAAGGCCTCGACGTGCCGGAGGTTGACACGGTACTGATGCTGCGCCCCACCGAGTCCCCCGTCGTGTTCCTCCAGCAGATCGGCCGCGGCCTGCGCCGCAGTGACGGCAAGGATGCCCTGACGGTGATCGACTTCATCGGCAACCACCGCAGCTTCCTCATCAAGCCACGGACCCTGCTCGCCCTCGGCACAGGAGGCGAGCCGGGAACCGGCAAGGTTCTGCAGGCCATGCGGAGCGGCGACTTCGGCCTGGCACCGGGCTGTTCCGCCACCTACGACATCGAGCTCGTGGACGTCCTGCGCAAGCTCACGCGGGTGGGCGCGCGGTCGGCCCTTGAGGACTACTGCCGGTCCTACGCCGACGAGCGCGGCCATCGGCCCAGTGCCGTCCAGACGTACGAAGCCGGATACAACCCCTCGTCGGCCCGTGCTCAGCACGGCCACTGGTTCGCTCTCCTCGACGACGTGGACCTCCTGGCCGAGCAGGAGCGCCAGGTAGTCCGGCGCCATGACGCCGTACTGGCCGGAATCGAGAAGGAGCCGATCACCAAGTCCTACAAACTCGTGACTCTGCAGGCACTGCTCCAGATGGATGCGCTACGCACCGGTGCGGACGTTGCCGAGATCGCGTGGACCGCGCACCGGATCGTTACCGGTGATCCGCGCCTGCTGGCCGACACCGCCTCGGCGGAGATGCCCGATCCGGCGTCAGTAAACGCCGATACCTGGCGCGACTACTGGCTGAACTGGCCGTTGTCAGCCTGGGCAGGCCGCCTGCGCGGCGCTTCGGCCGGCTGGTTCCGCATCGACGGCCGCCGATTCATCCCGACGTTCCAGGTGGCCGGCAATCTGAGCGAAACGTTCGACGCCATGGTGGGCGAACTGGTCGACTACCGGCTCGCCCGATACCTGTTCACGAAGCGCAGCCCGCTGGAGGAAGCCTTCCGGCTCAAGGTCATCCAGGCCCGTGGCCGGCCGATCCTCATGCTCGACCGCGACCGCAGCCCTCAACTACCGGAAGGTGAAACGCCGTTCACCGCCAACGGCGTCGTTTACACAGGCAACTTCGCCAAGATCGCTCTTAACGTCGCCCACCGCGCAGGACAGCCCGGCAACGTCTTGGCAGACCTGCTGCGGTCTTGGTTCGGCACCGACGCGGGCCAGCCCGGCACGGTGCAGTATGTCGAGCTGGTGCACGGGGAGCCGCACTGGCAGATGCGGCCGGCATCCGCGGTCGCCAGCCATGGCGAGCCCGCTTGGCCCCGCAGCATAGATTCAGGGCCAGCCTCGTAGGTGGACTGGCGGTACTGCCGCAGCGCGTCCTCCAGCGGCAGTACCGCCCGTGCCTCCTCGGGCCAGGTCCCTAGCCTTGTAGTAACCGGCTGCGCCACTACGGAGTAATAGCCAGGGCGTGTGGCCCGTTCCGCCACCGAAGCCAACGTCGCCCTATGCCCCCGCCTGCTTGCTTTGCTTGCCCTTTGAACGGCCGCCCCAGCCAATACGTGCATTCGGGTAACCACAAGAGAGCATGACGGGAGTTCCGCCATGACGTACTGGAGCGTGGTGGTGCTCACTAGAGTTCAGCCCGTACTGACGGAGGGACGTTGCCGTTGAACCCCGCAGATGAGGAAGAACTTAGCCGTACCATTCTCCGGGATCAGGTCGGCATCGATCCGCGCCAATTAACCCCCATCCTGGAGCTGGCCGCGATCGGTTTGATCAACTCGGCGTGGCGGAACACCGCCGTCGAGAACTGGCACGCGCAGGGACGCCTCCATGACGGGGACATGCTGCGCATCAACTCCCACTCGACCTGGCGGCTCCGGCAGCTTCTCTTCCGCTGGCGGGCGGAAATGGGATTTACGCCGGACAGTCCGGCCAACGTCCTCAATGGCGTCGGCTTCGACGACTTCCGCTGGCTGGGTGGCCGAATCTGGACGTGGATCATCAACCCGAGCCGCCGCCTCGCGAACGGCATGATCCTGCGTGACCTGGCCGGTGAGAACCTAGCGGATCTCGAGCGCGACGCTGACCAAGCCCTGACCGCCTTCGTCTACCAGGCTGAAGATCGCGATGTCGGGTTCGCCTTTACCCGGGCTGCCGCTCACGGCGGCCGGGCGTGCCGTCACTGGTGGGGCCATCCCGCCTGGCCTCCCGTGGTGGCCCGTTTCCTGACCGCCCTGGATAATCCTGGCGATGACCACTGGGGACAGGACGGAGAACTGCGGAACCGGCTGCGCCCGGAGCCAGCGAGGGTTCAGGACCGCGACGCTCTTACCCGTACGCTGCTGCGCCGGCCCTGGGAGCTCGATTCCGTTTCGGCAGCATGGATCGTGTCAGCGGGCATTGGCTATCTGAGGCATAAGGTCGGCTAACCGATCGCTGCCTGGGCCGTCTGGCCCAGCGGCCTTGACCAGCATGTCCAGGGCGGCGCGCAGGTCGGCGTGCGCATTGATGATGTCGGTCCGCGCCCCGGAGTAATAGCCCGGCTGCTTGGCCCGTTCCGCCACCGAAGCTAGCGTCTGCCGGGCGGAAACGAGCGCGGTCTCCAGGCTGATGCCAGCGCGGTCACGGCCGTCCGAGCACAAACCAGGTCACCCAACCGCGGGCCCCGGGGCGGGTACCGCACTCGGCCGCTAGTGAGCGAACGAGGAACAGTCCGTGGGGGCTCTCGATTTCCGTGAACGAACCTTTCCAGGCGCTTCCCTGGTCCTCGACCTCGGCGTGCACGCGCCCGCCTTCGCGGACCTGAACGCGGACCATGTAGCTACCGCCGGGTCGGCCGCTATCGCTGTGCGCGCACGCATTAGCCGCCAGCTCACTGACCAGGAGGACCGCATCGTCGGCGGCAGGGTGCCCGTCCAGGAACCGGGCAACAAAAGCACGTGCATAGCGGACCTGATCACGGCGCCCGGGAAAGGAGAAGGCGCAAGCGCGCAGCTGCGCACGCGCGACACGTCCCGGCATCACCTGATTGCACATTCGAGTGTCCTCGCTGTCCTTAACGACTCGTCACTGGTACTCATCTGACTGTCGCTGCCAGGGAGTACATTCGTAATAGCTACACAGAGCATTGCCGGCCGACCGTAGGGAACACCTGGCCCGTGTATGTGCCAGCCCAGAAATGTGTGCCTCATGTGTGCGGAGGAAAAATGTCGTCACGAGAGACCGCCCGAACCCCCCGTCAAGTGTTCGGCGCCATGCTCCGTTACTACCGCGAACGAGCCGGCCTGAGCCGCACCGAACTGGCCCGCCAGATCAGCAAGTCCGTCTCATTAATCCAGGCCATAGAGCTAGGCCAGCGCGCCGCTACCGCCGACGTCACCGAAGACCTGGAGCGAGTCCTCCCAGCTGACGGCGCCCTGACCCGCCTCCGCGACGAAATCGGCGACGGCCTCGGCTACCAGCCGTATCCCTCCTGGTTCCAGGATTGGGTAGCCAGCGAGGGCGAGGCGAAGAAGCTCCGCTGGTTCGAACCGTTGCTCGTCCCCGGCCTGCTTCAGACCGAGGACTACGCGCGGGCTATCTTCCGCGCCCGTTTCGGGATGACGGCCGAAGAGATCGACGAGCGGGTCGCGGCGCGGCTGAAACGGCAGGAAGTCCTGGCACGCGATCAGCCACCGGCCTTGTGGGTGATCGTGGACGAGTCGGTCCTGCGCCGTCCGGTGGGCGGCCGGTGTGTCATGCGGGAGCAGGTGAATCGCCTGATCGACGCGGCGCAGCGCCCGCACGTGTCCGTGCAGCTCATCTCCTCGGCGGTAGGAGCCCATCGCGGCTTGTCGGCGGGCGCTTTTGCCATCGCCGATTTCGAGGACGCGCCGGCCGTCGGCTACCAGGAAACAGCGTGCCAGGGGCAATTTGTGGACCGCCGCGAGGACGTCCAAACTCTCACCGACTGCTGGGATACGCTCGTACGCGAGGCGCTGCCGTGGGCAGCCTCGCAGGCGCTCCTGGAAGAAGTGGCGAAGTCATGGACATCGGCAATGTGACCTGGCGCAAGGCCAGCTACAGCGGTGATAACGGCGGCGGCTGTGTCGAAGTCGGCGCTTGCCGCAAGGCCAGCCTCAGCGGCGGCAACGGCGGCGAATGCGTCGAAGTAGCCTCCACCGGCAAGCCCCTCATCGCCGTTCGTGACTCGAAGGCCCCAAACGGCCCTAAATTGGCTTTTACCCCGCCAATGTGGAAGTCGTTCGTTCAGCGGACGAGGAGCAAAACGCGGGACGTGAGTTAGAGCTGGTCGGCCGGCGTACCCTCTAGGGCTGGGAGAAAGACATTCCCGGGTCCGACTGGTTTTAGCTCATCTCTTCGGCGTTCCTGTGTCGTTCGTCAAACCCCAACCGCTAGGGTATCGCTCATATGTCAAGGTCAAGCCTGACAGTGCTCGGGGAGCGAGAATGGGCTCAATAGGTCGGTAGCGGGGGCTCATTCACTGTATGGAGGACCTCCGGCCCTTCACGCCCCGTCGGTTCGGACGGTAAGCCTGAAACACACGAGCCCACTCAGCGACTTGGGCGTCAATGCTCGGTGTCGAGAGCTATGACGAACTAGAAAGATTTTGTAGCACCAGCTGCACGAGTCGGCTTGGCCTTGGTAGACGTGACCGCCACAATAGAGCGAGTTGTGGTCGAAGCGACTACATATTTATCAGGAGGTCACGTGGAGGCGACCGCGCCCCCCAATCCGAGCCCTCGGCGCGAAGCAATTAGGAACCATGCGGGCTTCATCTGGAGTGTGGCTGACCTCCTCCGCGGGGACTACAAGCAGTCCGAATACGGCAAGGTGATCCTGCCACTTACCGTCATCCGCCGCCTGGATTGCGTCCTCGAAACCACCAAGCAGGCCGTCCTCGACAGGCACAAGCTGCTGACCGGACGGATCGAGAACATGGAGCCGGTCCTGCAGGCGGTGGCGGGGCAGCAGTTCTACAACACGTCGCCGCTGACCTTCACGAAACTTCTTGACGACCCGGACACGATCGCCGACTCACTCCAGCTGTATATCGGTGGCTTCTCCGAGACCGCCCGGGACATCATCGACAAGTTCGACTTCACTGTCCAGATTGAGCGCCTGCGCCGGGCGAATCTCCTGTACAAGGTCATCGGGAAGTTCGCGGACCTCGACCTGCATCCCGATGCCGTGTCGAACATCGAGATGGGCTACCTCTACGAGGAACTCATCCGCAGGTTCTCGGAGCTGTCGAACGAGACGGCGGGCGAGCACTTCACCCCGCGTGAAGTCATCCGGCTCATGGTGAACTTGCTCTTCATCGACGATGAGGATGTCCTGACCAAGCCTGGCATCGTCAAGACACTATGTGACCCGGCCTGCGGCACCGGCGGAATGCTGTCGGTAGCCGAGGATCATCTGCGTAGCCTCAACCCCCAGGCCCGGCTGGAGGTCTTCGGCGAGGAACTGAACGCCGAGACCTACGCCATCTGCCGTTCCGACATGATGCTCAAGGGCCAGGACGCCTCCCACATCACCTACGGCAACTCCTTCTCGGAAGACCACTTCGAAGGCGAGCGGTTCGACTACCTCCTCGCCAACCCGCCGTTCGGCGTCGAGTGGAAGAAGGTCGAGGCCGAGGTCCGCAAGGAGGCGGCAACCAAGGGTTTCAACGGCCGGTTCGGTGCAGGGCTACCGCGGATCAACGACGGCTCGTTCCTTTTCCTCCAGCACATGATCTCCAAGATGAAGCGCCCCGAGGCAGGCGGATCACGGCTGGCGATCGTCTTCAACGGCTCCCCACTCTTCACCGGCGCCGCTGGTTCAGGTGAGTCCGAGATCCGCCGGTGGATCATCGAGAACGACTGGCTGGAGGCCGTGGTCGCGCTCCCGGACCAACTCTTCTACAACACCGGCATCTCGACCTACTTCTGGGTCGTCGCCAACCGGAAGGCGCCAGAACGTCGCGGCAAGGTTCAACTTGTCGACGCACGCGATTACTTCGTCAAGATGCGGAAGTCGCTCGGCGAGAAGCGCAAGGAGATCTCTGGCTCTCAGATCGACGAGATCACCCGCCTCTACGGCGACTTCGTGGAAGGCGAGAAGGTCAAGATCTTCCCCAACGAGGCGTTCGGTTTCATGCGGATAACCGTCGAGCGTCCCCTGCGGCTGCGCTGGGAGGTGACCGACGAGACGATTACTGCGGCGATAGCGGCCAAGGCGGTCCAGAAGCTTCCGGAAGACCACCAAACGGGCTCTTCGAAGTTACTAACCAGAACGTAAGTTTTTGGAGGTTCCGGCTATT
>Ga0302325_10019892_pt1 | contig 14097 bp, 14 predicted proteins | sample Palsa_T0_2_FD_201948 | JGI IMG/M metagenome (GOLD analysis project Ga0302325, IMG submission 201948) | Peat permafrost microbial communities from Stordalen Mire near Abisko, Sweden - Palsa_T0_2 | ecosystem: Environmental > Terrestrial > Soil > Palsa > Peat permafrost | place: Sweden: Abisko... | reverse complement strand
CGAACACACGTCACTTGAGAGTTACGGGGACAGTTAATCCATCACAGCAGCCGCGGCTCGTCGTTGGCCGGTAGACGCGGCTTGGGGCCGGGCGCGCGCCTGGCGATGGTGCGGCCGAGGCGTCGTTCCAAATCGGCAATGAAATCCGCATTTCCGAGCGGCCTGCCGGTGCCCTCTGCATCGCGTAGCGCAGCGAAGCCGGCGTCGTCGGAATCTTCGATCAGGGCGGCGAAATTCCCGACGCGTTCCAGGATCGGGGCGACGCGAACCAATCCGTCATCCTCTCCCGCCAGATGCGCGCGCACGCTCGACCATCGCCAGTCTTCCGCCCGAGGTGCCAATCCTGCGCGGACGGGATTGAGGCTCACATAACGCACGGCGGCCGTGAGATGCGCTTCGTCCATCGCGACGGAGGCAAAGCGGCTTTGGAAGAGATGACCCGTCCAGCGGCCGCGCGCATTGATAAAATGCACATAGCGCCGATGTGCGTCGCCCAACGCGCGCGCCAGGCCGTCAGGAAACTGCGGGGTCATGATCAGGTGGACATGGTTGGGCATCAAACAATAGGCCCAGATTTCCACATGGGCTTTTTTCGCATGTTCGGCCAGCAGGTCGCAGTAAATGTCCTGGTCGCCGTCTTCGAAGAAGATGGGTTCGCGCCGGTTGCCGCGTTGCGTCACATGATGCGGCACTTCGGGGATCACGATGCGAGCGAGGCGGGCCATGCGGAAAATCTAGCTGCGGCACGAACGCAAAGTTTGGCGGGATTGTCGCGACCGGGTTCATTCCTGTCGCGCATCGTGGCAGTCGGTGAACTGGATAAATATCTGGAAATTGGATTAACTGTCACCGAGACTCGCTAGGGCGAAAGATGGCCTGCCAACCGAAGCTGTGCGAAACCGTCACCAGCCCTCCTTCGCTCTAACGAGCTACGGAGGGCAACCTCGCTGCTGCGCAGCGAAGGTTGGCGCCCACTCGCGGCTTCGCCGCTCCGTGGCGCTCAGTTTCTCTAAGTTCGCTGCGCTCACTAAGAGAAACTGGCGCACCCGGAGAGATTCGAACTCCCGACCCCCAGATTCGTAGTCTGGTGCTCTATCCAGCTGAGCTACGGGTGCGCGCGAGGGCTGCGGAAACTAGTGGGGGAGGCACGAGATGGCAAGCGCGCATCCGGCGGCCGCGATGGCCGCCTTGTCGCCGGGATCGTGCATTCGGCCGGTCGCGGGGACGATGCGGCGCTCGGCGTCCCGTCAGGGGCCGTCCCGCCCGGCAACCCCCGGAGCCGCAAACACATTTTCCCCCAAAAAGCCGCACGATCTGCCCTTGTCCCCGCCGTGTTGCGTAGTTAAGACTGCAAACCGGTCGTGCGTAGCGGCTCCTCGGGCAGAGGCCGCCGGATGTGGTGCGTCGGCATTCTTTCATGCCGGGTGGGCGGGCACTGATCCGCCGAAGCGGAGATCTTCAGAATGATGCGACTTTCGGCAGCGACGGCGCGGCGCTCTTACGCCCTCACGGGCCTGGCCCTCACGCTTGGGCTCGGATTGGCCGGTTGCGGCAGCATCGACGACATGTTGTTCGGGCCTAGTTCGGAAGCGCCGGCACAAACCGAAGCGCCCGCTCCGTCGGGTTCGTCGGAGCAGCCTGCGACGTCGTCGAACATGCCCGGGACCTTGCCCTCGGAAGGCTCTTCCTCCGGCGCGGGCTCGGCACTTGCCGGTCCTGCCGCAACGGGCAGCCTGACACCCGTCTCCATCGAAGCGGGCAGCGATACGGGCACCGGCGTCAGTCACACGATCGAGGGCTTGCGCAACGAGCTTTCTGGCCTGCAGAACAAGATCGTTGCCGCCGCACAGCAGCTTGGCGACCTCCGGAACGCGGCCGCCCAGTCGGCCGGCGCCTATCACGAGGCAAAGGCGCAAATCACCACACGGCTCGAAATGGGCACAACCCGCGGCAATCCCGAACTGGTGGCGCAATGGAACAGCGCCCAAAGCTCGCTCGACGCGCTCACCACCAACATCAATTCGCTGAATTCGGTCGGCAGCGATATCGCCAACGACGCGTCGCGGGCGCATTTCGTGCAGGACACGATCCAGGCGACGTTCAACATCTCCGGCGCGGTCGACGAAGATCACCGTCAGCTGTCAGTGCTGCAGGACGAAGCCGGCCAGACGATCGTGCTGATCGACCGGCTCCTCACCGAAGCATCGGCCGACATCCAGCGGCAGACCGCCTATGTCGCCAACGAGCGGGCAAACCTCACCACGCTCGCAAGCGCCATCAAGAACGGCGAATTCTACGGCACCGAGCTGGGAACGCCGATGATGGCGTCCGTCGGTGGCCCCGTGAGCTATGCGGCCCCCACGGGCGCACCGCTGGTGACGATCAAATTCGATCACGCCAACGTCGCCTACCAGCAGATTCTCTACACCGCGCTGGCGCAGGCTCTGCAATCGCGGCCCACATCCTCCTTCGCCATCGTGGCGGTTTCGCCCACGCGCGGCTCGGCCCCGGCTGTGCAGCTCGCCCAGACGGAATCGCAGCGGCACGCGCAGGAAGTGATGCGCTCCATGACCGACATGGGCGTGCCGGCGGCGCGGCTGTCGATTTCCTCCGCAACCGACCCGATGGCGGGCTCGAGCGAAGTGCGTGTCTACGTGCGCTAAGCCACTCCGTTCTTGCGCATCCAGGCGAGAAGTTCTTTCCAGCCTTCCCTGGCGTCCGCTGCGTTATAGGACGCGCGGTAATCGGCGAAGAAGCCGTGCTGCGCGTCCATGAACACATGCATGTCGCAATTGAGCTTGCCGGCCTGCGCCAGCGCCGCGCGCATCGCCTCCACATCCGAAACCGGAATACCGTGATCGAGCCCTGCATAGAGGCCCAGCACGGGCGCATGCAGATCGTGCACGAGATCGAGCGGATAGAGCGGCCGGAGCGGGCTGCGGGTCGCGGGGCCGCGCAATTGTCCGTAATTGGCGACGCCCGCCTTGAGCGCTGGATTGTGCGCCGCATAGAGCCAGACGATGCGCCCGCCCCAGCAGAAACCGGTAATGCCGAGCGCGGCCGTGTTCGCCCCGTCGCCGCCGGCGAACGCCACCGACGAATCGAGATCCGACATCACTTCCTTGTCGGGCACTTTGGAGACGATGTCGGTCATAAGCCCCTGTAGATGATCCATGTCATATTTGCCGGGATCGCCGTAGCGCGCATAGAGCGATGGCGCGATTGCGTAATAGCCGAGCTTAGCAAAGCGCCGGCAGATATCCTTGATGTGCTCGTGAATCCCGAACACCTCCTGCACCACGAGGATGGTCGGCAGGCTCGTCTTGCCCGCGGGCTTCGCGCGATAGGCCGGAATTTTTCCGTCCGACACCGGCACGCTCACTTCGCCAGCATCGAGCCCGTTCGTGTCGGTGACAATCGCATCGGCGCGCACCGGCCCGGCCCCCAGCGTGAAACCCGCGACCAGCGATGTCGCCGCGAAAACGCGCCGGGAAATTCCGTCTTGCGGATGGTCTTCCTGGTCGTATTTGTCCATTGTTTCCTCCCTATCGTTTTTCAAACATGTCCCGATAACTGCGAGTTTGCCCAAGCGTTGCGGCCTCGTAGACGCCGCGGGCGATGGCGCGTGCGAGGCAATCGGCGGCCATCATTCCCACTCGCATGCTCTCGCGCGGCCGGGCGCCTGTGAGGGATTTTAGTCCCGTAGAAACCGCGAACACGAGATCGCCGTCGAAGGGCGTATGAACGGGGCGCAATGCGCGCGCGAATCCGTCCGTCGCCATGATCGCGATGCGTTTCAATTCGATGGGCGAAAAAGCGGCATCCGTCGCAACGATGGCGATGGTCGTGTTGCCGGCCACGCGCGCAGCCCCTTTCATGTCGGGAGGCAGATCGAGATCGAGTTGCGGCAACGGTCCCTTCAGCGTGCGCCCACCGAATTCGCCATTCTGTTCGAACGGAAAAGACCAGAAGATATCGGTGCCCGGAATGAGCGGCGAGCCGACCGAATTCACGGCAACAATGGCGCCGACCGCGATGCCGTCTTCCGTCACGGACGACGCACTGCCGAGGCCGCCTTTATAGGCGCCGGCAGTCGCACCAAAACCAGCGCCCGCATTGCCCAGCCCGAACTCGAGAGATGCAGTCTCCGCCGCGAGACGACCCAGCGCGCGATAAGGCGGCATCTCGCCCCATTCCTTGTCGCCGCCATTGGCGAGATCGAACAGGATCGCGCCCGAAACGATCGGCACGCGCGGCGCCCCGGGCGCGATCTCGAAACCGCGGCCGCGCTCGCGCAACAGGGACTGCACGCCGGACGGCGCATCCAGCCCGAACGCCGAGCCGCCCGACAGCGCGATCGCATCCACGCTGTCGACCAGCGAAACCGGATCGAGGCCTTCGACGTCCCGCGTGCCGGGCGCGCCGCCGCGCACATCGGCAGCGGCTGTCGCGGGCTCGTCGCACAGAAGAACGGTGACGCCGGTGCGCACGTGCGCGTCTTCGGCATTGCCGATCCTGAGCCCTGCCACGTCGGTGATCAGATTGCGGATTCCCGGACGGACCATGCGCCAACGCTACCTTTTTGCACACGCGCCCGGAAGCCTATCGGCGCGCCACGCAGAACAGCCTTTGGAACGGGTAGAGCGTGGCACCGCTCGTGCGCCGCCGATAGGCCTTCGCCACGCGGCGGCGATATTCGTCCAGAAACGCTTCGCGTTCCGCGCCTTCGAGCGCATTGGCGAAGGGCCTCAGCCCCGTGCCGCTCATCCAGCGATAAACCGCGTCCTCGCCTTCGAGCACCTGCACATAGCGCGTTTCCCAGATGTCGATCGCGCTTGCGGCGTTCTCGAGAATTCCGAAATACTCTTCCGGCTCCAGCACGTTCCACCAATCGCGCACATCTTTCAGTTTCGGGGCCCACGGTCCCGACTGCGCCACCTCGTGAATCAAGGCGTGACAAGGCTCGTCGAAATTGCGCGGCACCTGGAACGCGAACGTGCCGCCTTCCGTGACGCCCGACATCAGACGCGGCAGCAGCGTTTTGTGATCAGGCAGCCATTGGAACGTGGCGTTGGAGAAGATCACGTCGTAGGGCGCGGCGGGATTCCAGTTCGCGATGTCTGCCTCCGACCAGCGCGCTTTCACGCCCGAGTGTTTTGCCTCCTCGAGCATTTCCGGCGAACTGTCCACGCCTTCGAGATCGGCGTTCGGCCAACGCGCCGCAAGCAGCGCGGTCGAATTGCCCGGCCCGCAACCGAGATCGACGACCCTTGCGGGCGCATCAATCGCAATGCGCGCGAGCAGCTCGGCCGCCGGTCGCGTACGTTCGGCGCCGAAATTCAGATAGGTCCTGGGGTCCCACGCCATCCTACGGTTCCTCGCGATCGGGAATATCGATCCGGAAAATCGTGCCGCGCGGCCCGGTCGAAACGAGCGTGACGTCCCCACCATGGGCTCGCGCCAGATCGCGCGCGATTGCCAAACCCAGACCCGACCCGCCAGGCCGCGCGGACGTGGCAAAGGGCTGGAACAGACGCGCGCGAACATTTTCCGGAATCCCCGGACCGTTGTCTTCCACGTCGATCTGCACATGGCGTCCGCGCCTACGCGCCGCCACGACAATTGCACCGCCGCGTGCGCCCAGCGCTTCCGCCGCGTTGCGCACGAGATTCATGACGATCCGATAGAGCTGCTCGGCGTCGGCGTCGATCTCCAGATCGTCCGGGACATCGCTTGTCCAGGCGACCACGCGCTCCAGGGATTTTTCCGAAATGCCCGCTTCGGCCGCCTCCGAGACCAGAGGCGCCACGGCCAATCGCCTGCGCTCGGGAGGATGCTCGTCGGCGCGGCCGTAGCGCAACGTATTCGTGGCAAGCGCGACGGCCCGATCGAGCGAGGCCACGAGGCGGGGCGTCAACCGCTGCACCACCGGATCGTCGATGGTCGAAAGACGATCGGACGCCAGCTGCGCGCTCGCGAGAATGTTCCGGAGATCGTGCTGGATTTTCGCGACGGCCGAACCCAATGCCGCAAGCCGTCCCTTTTGCTGCAGGAAGCCGTAGAGATCGCGCTGCATAGCCGCGAGCTCGCGTTCGGCAAGCCCGATTTCGTCCCTGCGGTTGGAAGGCGCAACGATACGCGCCGGGTCTTCCGGATTGTCGCGGAAGACGACCATCGCGTGCGTGAGCTGCCCCATGGGCCGAACGAACACGAAATAAAGGCTGAGAAACACCAGAAGCGCAATCGCCAACGAAATGACCACGGCCACGTAAAAGACATTGCGAGCATAGTCGATCAGCCGGGCATGAATTTGCATTTCGTCGAGGATCACTTCCACGCTCTGCGCCGCCGGAATGCGCGTGAACGATATGATGCGCAGCACGCGATTGCCGCCATCGAAGAGACCTTCCATCGCCTGATAGATCTCGCCCAGGAGGTTGCTCGTCCTGAGATCGATGACGGCATCGATGCGCTTGGGCAGTTCGTCCTTGAGATAGAGTTCGCTCTGGTCGGCGCGTTTGAGCACGACCGCAGTGGCGCCGGCGCGCTGCAGGAGTTCGCGTCTGAGCTCGGCGGACAATTGGCTGCCGCCGGGCTCGGTGAAGGGCAGAATGGCGATCTGCGCGGTTTCGATGTGCTCGTCGAGAAGGCTTCTGTAATAGCGTCCGACCGACGGCAGGAAGATGAGCACCTGCGTGATCATCACATAAAGAAGGGTCAAAAGGAGGAGGCGCCCTGAAAGGCTCTGCCCGATCAGCCTCCAGGCATCGCCTATCTGCGCGCGGAAACGTCCGGGCATGAGGTTTTAGAGCAGGAAGCACGGGCGAAATAAAGGCGCTCTCGGGCTGCACATCCGGGTTATATCGCCCGGATATAACCGGCGATCAGACCGCGCTCCCGCGCTCCCGTTGACAGGTTCGGCGCCGCTCTCTAGAAGCTCGGCTCCCTTTTGGATGGCTGTTTTCCGGCCCTTCGAGGAATTGGACCATGAAACGCACCTATCAGCCGAGCCGAATCGTCCGCAAGCGCCGCCATGGCTTCCGCGCGCGCATGGAAACGGCCGGCGGTCGCAAGGTCCTCGCCCGCAGGCGCGCCCATGGCCGCAAGAAGCTGTCGGCCTGACGGATTCGCCGCATAAGGCCGGGCCGCCCCCTCAGCCCAGGCTCGCCATGGAACGCCTCAAGAACCGCCCCGATTTTTTGCGCGCCTCCAAAGGTGTCCGGCGCGTGACCCCTGCCATCACAGTGGAAGTGTGCGAAACGCCCACCGCGGCTGCAAAGCCGGGCGTGCTTCGGGTCGGCTTCACCGCCAGCCGCAAGATCGGAGGCGCCGTTCAGCGCAACCGGGCCAAGCGACGGCTCAGGGCCGCTGCTGCGGCGGTGCTTCCCCTTTCAGGCCTGCCGGGCAATGACTATGTTCTCGTCGCGCGGCGGGACACGCTGACCCGGCCCTTTGGCGGCCTGCTCGAAGACCTCGCTTCTGCGCTCAACGCGGCCCACGCCAAGCTCGGCCGGTCGACAGCTTGAGGCCCCGGTGACGGATCGCCACACGTTCAATCTGCGTGGTGTCTTGGTGATGGTGCTGGTCGCGCCGATCAAGGCCTATCGGATGCTGATCTCGCCCCTGTTTCCGCCCGTGTGTCGCTTTACGCCCGTGTGCTCCGAATATGCCATCGATGCATTGCGCACACATGGCCCCGGAAAAGGGCTATGGCTCACCGCGCGCAGGCTCCTGCGCTGTCATCCCTTCACCTGGCTCGGCGGTTCGTCGGGCTTCGATCCCGTCCCGCCAGCCCGATAGAGACACATGAGCGAGAACAACAACAATTTTCTGATCGCGATGGCGCTGTCCTTCATCGTCCTGATGGGATGGATGTATTTCATCGGCCAGCCGCAGATGAAGGCCGAAACCGCGCGCCAGGCGATGCTCGCGCACCAGGAAAAAGCGAAACCGGCGCCCGTCGCGCGCCCGCAGGAGCAACCGAACAACCTTGGCGGCGCCGGTCGTCTCGCGCGCGAAGCCGCGTTGAAGATGGGCGGCGCGCGCGTCCCGATCGACACGCCCACCCTTGATGGGTCTTTGCTTCTGAAGGGTGCCCGTTTCGACGATTTGAGGCTCAAGCAATACAAGGAGACGACCAATCACAAAAGTCCCGAGATCGAACTGCTGTCTCCGACCGGCACGCGTTACCCCTATTATGCCGTGTTCGGCTGGGTCGCGGTGTCGGGCTCGGACCTCTCCGTTCCCAATGACGAAACAACCGTCTGGAAGCTGGTGCGCGGCACTACGTTGACGCCGTCATCGCCCGTCACGCTGCAATGGGACAACCAGCATGGTTTGGTCTTTACACGGATCATTTCGGTCGACGGCAACTATATGTTCACCGTGGACGATTCCGTCACCAACAAGAGCGGTGTCAAAGTCGAAATCTATCCTTACGCCTATGCGGCGCGCATCGGCGTGCCGGACAGCAAACCCTTTTGGGTGCTTCATGAAGGATTTGTCGGTGTCGCAAACGGCAGCGCCGACTACAAGAAATACGCCGACGTCAAAGCGGGGCAGCCGGAGACTTTGAATTCCGCCGGTGGCGGCGGATGGATCGGCATCACCGACAAGTACTGGATGGCGGCCGTCATCCCTCCGCAAAACGCGCCCTTCCAGGGTCAGTATGTGACCGCCAGTACCGACGGACAAAACAGCTATCAGTCGAACTACCGGCTCCAAAACAGCATCGCCGTAGCACCCGGACAGACCGCGGCGGTCAGCCAGAGGCTGTTCGCAGGCGCCAAGATCGTAAACCTGATCAACGACTATGAAAGCCAGGGCGGCGTCCGGCGCTTCGATCTCGCGATCGACTGGGGCTGGTTTCCCTTCCTGACGAAACCCATCTTCCTGCTGCTGGATTTCTATTATCGAATCATCGGAAATTTCGGTTTCGCAATTCTTCTGCTCACGATCACCATCAAGCTGATCTTCTTTCCGCTGGCCGACGCGTCCTATCGCTCGATGAGCCGGATGAAAAAGCTTCAGCCCGAGATGGAGAAAATCAAGGCGCGTTTCGCCGACGACAGGGTCAAGCAGCAACAAGAGACCATGGAGTTGTATCGCCGCGAGAAGGTAAATCCCGTTTCGGGCTGTCTGCCGACATTGGTTCAGATCCCGGTGTTCTTCTGTCTCTATAAGGTGCTTGTCGTCACCATCGAAATGCGCCAGGCGCCTTTCTTCGGCTGGATTCACGATCTGTCGGCGCCGGATCCCACATCGTTTTTCAACCTCTTCGGTCTCCTGCCGTGGACTATGCCGAGCGCCCTTCCCGGACTCGCCGAATTTCCGTTGTTCGGCGGAACCCTGGCGTCGATTGTGCTGACGCTCATCCACATTGGAATCTGGCCGTTCCTGATGGGCATCACCCAATGGCTGCAGACGAAGATGAATCCGGCACCTGCCGATCCCACCACGGCGCGCATGATGTCCTACATGCCGGTCGTCTTCACGATGATGATGGCGGGATTCCCCGCAGGGCTCGTCATCTACTGGACCTGGAACAATCTGCTGTCGGTCGGCCAGCAATATGTGATGATGCGGCGGCAGGGCGTCGAAGTTCACCTGTTCAAGAACTTCAAGCTGCCGGCCTTCGTGACGCGGCTGCGAGGCGGCAAGAGCGCGGCGCCGGGCGCGTGAGCGACGACAAGGTTCCATCTGCACGAGACGCCGAACGCATTCGAAAGCTGTTCGCGGGGCCTTGCGAGTTCGTGGCGGGCGCAGCGACTATCGATGCGATACCGCCGCCAAGTCTTCCGGAAATGGCGTTCGTCGGACGCTCGAATGTCGGCAAATCGAGCCTGATCAATGCGCTGACGGGAAGAAATTCGCTGGCGCGCACTTCGAACACGCCGGGCGCCACCAAACAGATCAATTTCTTCCGTCTCGGCAATGCATGCCTGCTCGTCGATCTGCCGGGTTACGGATATGCGCGCATCTCCAAGGAAGCGGCCGAGCAGTGGCGCGGGCTCATTTTCGACTATCTGCGCGGCCGGGCCACGCTCAGGCGCGTGTTGCTGTTGATCGATGCGAGGCGCGGGACGATGGAAGCCGATCACGAAGCGATGAAGCAGCTCGACCAGGCTGCGGTATCCTATGTTGTGGTCCTGACCAAGATCGACACGCTGCCCGCCGCAGGGCGCAACGACGCGGTCGCGCGCTGCCTGACCGAGCTACGCGGCCATGTCGCGGCATATCCGGATGTTCTGCCCACGTCTTCGGAAACGGGCCAGGGACTGGATATGCTTAAGGCCCATCTTGCCGCGCTGGCCCAGCCATAGGTATTGGGATATAAGCCTGCGGATTTTCGCGAGGCCTCCTCATGGCGCTGCAGGACGATGTCAGCCAGGAACGCAATCTGCGCGTGCTGGCGCGCTGGCGCTCGACGGCGCGAGTCCTTGTCGAAGCCCTGCCCTATATTCTTCGCTATGACGGCCGCGCCATCGTCGTGAAATATGGCGGCCATGCCATGGAAAGCGGCGTGTCCGAGCATTTCGCCCAGGACATCGTGCTGATGAAGCAGACCGGCATTCACCCGGTGGTCGTCCATGGCGGCGGCCCGCAGATCGGCGCCATGCTCAAGAAACTCGCGATCCCGTCCTCGTTTGTGGACGGACTGCGCGTGACCGACGCGGCGGCGATCGAAGTTGTCGAAATGGTGCTTACCGGCGCGATCAACAAGCAGATCGTGAGCGGCATCAATGCGGCCGGTGGGCGTGCTGTCGGTCTTTCCGGCAAGGACGGCAATCTCGTGATCGCGCGCAAGCTCGAGCGTTTCAAGCTCGATCCGGCGACTCTCAAAAGCGAGCCGGTCGATCTGGGCTTCGTGGGCGAGCCCGAAACCGTCAATCCCGACGTGTTGCGCACGATCATCGCCTCGGATCTCATCCCCGTCATCGCGCCCATAGGCGCGGGCCGCAAAGGCGAGACCTTCAATATCAATGCGGATACCGTCGCGGGCTCCGTGGCAGGTGCCATGTCGGCTGCGCGCCTTCTGCTGCTCACCGATGTCGAAGGCGTGCTCGATCGCGAAGGAAAACTGATTCAGCGGCTCAGCGTCGCCGAAGCGCGCGCGCTGATTGCGGACGGGACCATCTCCGGCGGCATGATGCCCAAGATCGAAACGGCTATCGACGCCGTCGAGGCCGGCGTTCATGCAGCGGTCATTCTGGACGGACGGATTCCCCATGTGCTGCTGCTCGAACTTTTCACGGAGCATGGCGCGGGCACGATGATCACGGCCGAATGACGCGCTTCCTGCGGTACTGTGCAGTGCTGATGTTCGCGACCGCGGCGCTTCACGGCACGCCCGCAAGTGCTGCGCTGACTATCTGCAATCAGACGAGCTATATCCTTTATACGGCCGCCGGATATCAGGCCGGCGCGGCCATGTTCACGCGCGGCTGGACGCGCATCGTACCGGGCGACTGTGCGGCCGTATTTCCGGATCCGCTGACCGCGCCCGGCTACTATGTTTACGCGCGCACATCTCAGGCACATTCCGGACTCGCGCGGGCATGGGGCGGCGGGGTCCGACTGTGTGCAAAAGATGCCAATTTCGCATTGCAATCTCCGCTGGCGGTGCCGGGTTGTCAGGGAGACGATACCTTTCAACTTCCGTTCGCAGCCGTGGCGACGCGCGGGAAAAAAGCCTGGACGATGACATTGACCGAATCCCCGCTCATCACCTCATTGGACGTGGCGCGCGTGATCGGGATCGTGAGGCTGCTCGACGACATCGGTTACAAGGTCGGTCAGAGCGACGCGAACGGCAACAAGAGTCGCGACGCCGCGATGATCGATTTCCGCAAGCGCATGAAGCTGCCGGAAACGGCTTCGAACGGCGATCTCTTCGATGCGCTCGAGACCGAGGCGTTCAAGGCCTCCGCGCCGGCAGGCTATTCGGTCTGCAACGACAGCGACGGCGATGTCTGGGCTGCGATCGGTCTCAAGAGCGCATCGGGCTGGGTGTCGCGCGGCTGGTGGAAGGTGCCTCCGGCCGGCTGCGCAAAAGCAATCACCGATCCTCTCGCGACCGATAAGGTCTATCTCCTGGTCGAGAGCCGCACCGACGCCTATTTGGTGAAAGGGCCGATGAAGTTCTGCATTGCCAACGTCGAATTCGAGATATTCGGCACGGATAAATGCGCGTCCCGCGGGCTGACCGAAGTAGGGTTCGCCGCGACGGACACCAGGGGTCGCACGGGATATGCCGCCCATGTCGGCAAGGACGGGCTGCTTACGCCTGCCCCGCAAATGGTTCAGCCGCGAACGCCGAAATAATTGAGGTGCCAGCGCATCTCGTCTTCCGTCAGCGGGAAATGGACGCCATCGCGCGCTGGCAACAACTCTGCCGCCGCCAGATGCATGACGAAGGACTGGATCTTGAAGGCCACGCGCATTCTGAGCTTCGCGCGCCAGACAAGTGCGGTCACCGGCCTGGCAGAGCCCGATTGAAGAATACGCCGCACGATGTCTTCCGGAACTTTCGCAAGCAATGAGAGAGCCGCTACCAGGATTTCGCGGCGGCCCATTTCGGCAGCGCTCTCGACGAAGCCATCGTTGAGCTTGCCGGCTTTGAAAAGCGCCGCCACATCCGTGCCTTTGCCCGCCTCCGAATCGACGCCTTCCTTATCCAGTCTTTCGCGCATTCTGTGTTGCAGATGCTGACGTGTTTTTTCGTCGAGGCCGTGCCGCGAGGCGAGCCTCTCGACCAGCGCGGCACTCACAAACCCCGCGAGCCGGCGCAGCGCGCGTTTCGAGAGATCGCTGCGCAGGACCAGGGGCAAATGCCACTCGGTCACCTTGACGGCCTGGTCCGCGATCTTGTCGAGCGTCTGGCGGCGGATGTGTGCGCCGGAATTGGCGAGGAGTGCCGCGACGGCGGGCACGTCGAGTGCCGCCGCCACGACTTCCGACACGCTGGGGCTAAGCGGCCTGCGCTTGGCCACACAGAGAAGCGCGAAACGCGCCTGTGCCGTGGTGACAATTTCGATGAGCTCGGCATCGGAAAGCAGCGGCGAATATTCGAGGATCGGCGCCGCCACGGATTCCACGTCACGCGCGAGCCGCTTGATGACCGATCGCGGGACGCAATCCAGCAGCTTGATCTCCTCGGCCAGCGTCTGGCGCACGCGCACAAGCTCGTCGCGCGCGAGCCGCTCCAGGGTTTCGATCGTGAGATCGCGCAGGCGCTTGCTTTCGTCGGCTGTCAGGTCGGGCAGGAGCCGGCCGATCTTGCGGGCAAGTTCGACACGCACCTCGTCATCCGCATCGTCTGCCAGCAGGCGGTTGGCGTGTGCCGGCGCAGACGGATTGGCCGCCACGGCGCGCCGGGCGGCCTCATTTCCTTCGGTTGCCAGAAGAAAAAGGACTTCCGGCGAGACGTCGGGTCGCTCGGCCAGCGCCTCGCGCGCAGCTTTGTCATGCGCTTCGAGGATTTTCAGCACCGCTTCACGGCTGAGCTGCGCGGGAAGCACATCCCGCAAACCCTTTCGATGCTCCGCCGCCATGCCGTGCTCCCCAGGGCCGCAGCTGCGCCAAGCGCATCGCCGCGTGTCGAGTATCGGCAAGCTTTCATTAAGACCTGTTGAACAGTCGTGGTTAGCACAAGATGAACCGCCGCTTGCCTATCGCGGGCCCTTCGCCCATCTTCGCTCACCATGCGAACGGTCGAGACAAGTCCTGTGAATGCCGCGCGGACGGGTCCGGATTTCCGGCATGTCTGGGCCTGGATTTTCGATCTCGACAACACGCTCTATCCGGCAGACAGCGACCTGTTCGTCCAGGTCGATGCGCGCATGACGGCCTTTGTGCAGGATCTGCTGGGCCTCGATTTTGATTCGGCCCGTGCGGTGCAGAAGGCCTATTACCGCGATCATGGCACAACCCTGAACGGGCTGATGCAAGTCAACGGGATCGACCCCGAAGATTTTCTCGCCAGCGTACACGATGTCGATCTTTCGGTACTGAAACCCGATCCGTCGCTGGCATCTGCGCTCGCGATTCTTCCCGGCAAGCGGTTCGTCTTCACCAACGGTTGTCGACATCACGCCG
>Ga0302325_10019891_pt1 | contig 14098 bp, 9 predicted proteins | sample Palsa_T0_2_FD_201948 | JGI IMG/M metagenome (GOLD analysis project Ga0302325, IMG submission 201948) | Peat permafrost microbial communities from Stordalen Mire near Abisko, Sweden - Palsa_T0_2 | ecosystem: Environmental > Terrestrial > Soil > Palsa > Peat permafrost | place: Sweden: Abisko... | reverse complement strand
CTGCACGGCAACTCGCTCCTCGGCCTGACCGATGTGCGGCAGCTGAAGCGCCAGCACATCGACCCGGATGCCGCGAGCACGCAGCAGAGCCTGTTCGAGGTAGACGTGGACGACGTGCTCCGCCAGGAGACCCGGCTGCGGCGGCAACTCGCCAGCGAGGTCAACAACGCCGACCCGCAGCGGTCGGTCAACACCAAGCGCCGTCAATGGCAGCGGTTCCAGGGGTATGGGACGTCGCATCGCGGCGGCTGGCATTCACGCTGCCCGCCGCGCAGGCGCACTCGGTCACCTCGGTGGCGTTCAGTCACGACGGCAAGTCACTGGCCGCCGGTACCTTCAACGGCCGCACGCAGCTGTGGGACCTCGCCTCGCGGACGCTCACTGCCCAGTTCACCGCCCCCGGGCCTTACGGCTCGGTCAACTCGGTCGCGTTCAGCCTTGACGGCAAGCTGCTTGCGGCGGGCACCAGTCCTGACGGGATCCAGCTGATAGACCTCAGCACCGGTACCCCGCAAGCCGTCCTTCCTATCAGGACCAGCTCGGCCGTCAACTCGGTGGCGTTCACCGCTGGCGATACTCTCCTGGCCGCCGAGAGCAGCGGAACGATCCAGCTGTGGAATCCAGGATCCAGGACGCTCACGGGCACACTGGCAGCCAAGAGCGACGTCCTGTCGGTGACGGTCAGCCCGGACGGCAAGCTCCTCGCCGCGGACACCTGGGCCGGGACGACCCAGCTGTGGGACCTGCCCAGCCGGACGCAGCGGGCCACCCTCCCGGCAGGCAGAGCCGACGCGGCCGAGACCGTGACATTCAGCGCTGACGGCAAGTACCTGGCCACCGGTACTCTTCCCAGCGTTAGGCTGCTGGACGTCGGTCCCGATTCCGTGGTCAGCAGCGCGGTCGCCAGCCTGCCAGTCGGCGAGGCAGAATCGGTCTGGTCACTGGCGTTCGACCGCACCGGCCGGTCACTGGCTGTCGGAACCACCGGAGGTACCCAGCTATGGGATGTCACCTCCCAGACGCTCACCGGAATGCTGCCCGTCGGGACCGGCACGAGAGTCAATGCGCTGGCCTTCAGCCCCCGCGGCGGCGTCCTCGCCGCAGGCTCCGACCGCGGCACGATCCAGCTATGGGATCGCACGTCGCCCGGGCCGACGCCGACGGTCACGCTCCGCGTCGGCACGGGCAACGCCATCGTCAACTCGGTCGCGTTCAGCCCCAGCGGCAGGTTTCTCGCCGCAGGGGCTCAAGATGGCACCGTCGAGGCATGGAACCTTGCGTCCCACACTCCGACGCCGATTGCCACGTTGTCCCTAGGCAAGAACAACCTGGTCGGCTCGGTGGCGTTCAGCCCCGATGGCAGCACCCTAGCCGCGGGGCCCAACGACGGCACGGTCCGCCTGTGGCGCGTCAACGCCCAGGCGCTAAGCCCTGCTGGCGTCCTCCCGGTCGGCGGGCACCTTGGGGTCTACTCCATCGCGTTCCGGCCCACGGGCACGATTCTGGCAGCCGCGACGGCCAACGGAACGATTCAGCTATGGGACGTTGCCGCACATCGTCAGGTCACTAAGCCGATCCTGGCCGCGAAGACGTACCCCGCCCTGGCCTTCAGCCGCGACGGCACCACCTTGATCATTGGCAGCGCCGCGGGTATACAGCTATGGGACACCGGCACGGAACGGCAAATCGGCGTGCTGCCCGGCAACAGCACCGACAACTTCTTCCGCGGCGCCCTTATAACGCTGAGCCCAGGAGGTACGCTCCTAGCGATCGGCACGGGCTCAGGCACAGTGCAGCTATGGAGCATGCCCTACCTCACCGACCTGGTCAGCTACTTGTGCGGCCTGGCGGGCCAGCCCTTCCCCGCACCCCAGTGGGCAAGCCACGCACCGGGCCTGCCATATCAGGCGACGTGCCCCTGAACCCGCGGGCTGAGCTTGGCCCCACCTTCCGGTCACCCGCCCTGAGGATCTCATCCGTGGCTGTGACCTGCAGGGTTGCTCTCCCGGCCGTCTGGCCGTGATGATCACCGATCATGTGCCTGAGGTGCGTCTTCCTCTTGATCGTGCGCGCGTCCTCATTGCTGCAACTGTCCCGGCGCGAGGAGGCGTGGAAGACCGCCGGGATCTTGATCCTGCGCCACCAGCTCACCGTCTTGATCGGCGGCAACCGCGCCGCACGACTGTGGACAGGGCGGACCGGGCACTGTTCGCAACCCTGCTCGACGTGATACCGAGAACGCGGTGCCAGGGGCTGTGGCTGCTGGTCACCCCCGATACCATCCAGCGCTGGCACCGCGACATCGTCTGCCGCCACTGGGCGGCACGGTCCATGCGCGGCGGGACCGGCCGACCGGTAACCCGCCGGAACATCCAGGCCCTGGTTCTCTGGCTGGCGCGGGAGAACCCGAATAGGAATACCGCAGGATCCATGGCGAGCTGGGCCGCTTGGGAGTAAAGATCGCGGCGTCGACCATTTGGGAGATCCTCAAGACCAACAACATCGGCCCGGCGCCGCGACGGACCGGTCCGACCTGGTCGCAGTTCCTGCGTTCTCAGGCCGAGGCGATCCTGGCCTGCGACTTCTTCACAGTCGACCTACTGAATGGCACCCAGGCCTACGTCCTGACCGTGATCGAGCACGCGACCCGGCGCATCCGCATCCTCGGACTGACGCCGCATCCCACTGGGGAGTGGACGGCCCGGCAGGCCCGCAACCTGATCATGGGCCTCGGGGATCAGGCGCACCGGGTTAAGTTCATGATCCGCGACCGTGGATCAAACTTCACCGCCACGTTCGATGCGATCCTCGCCGGCGCCGGTATGCGGACCTGCTCTGCAACGTCGCAACGCGCCGCATGAACGCGATCGCCGAGCGCTGGATCGGCGGATGCCGCCGCGAACTCCTGGACCGCGCCTTCGTCTGGAACCGGCCCAGCTGGGGCGGATCTCGCGCGAGTACGAGACCCACAATCAGCGCCGCCCTCACCGCTCCCTGAACGCAGCCGCGCCACCGAAACCGCTACCCGAACCGATCGACCTTGATCACTACCGCGTCCGAGGGGCAGGCTCGCATCCGTGGCCTGATCAACGAATATCGCCTGGTCGCATGACGCGGACAAGGTTTTCGGCATGCACAATGCAAGACATGCTCCGGCAGGGAGAGAATCAGCCGCCAGCGCATTCTCCTGACCGGGATCGCTGGTCACGATGGTCACGCGAGATCCGCCTTGTTCGGTGCGGTTGCGTCAGATCATCTCGCCAAGCAAGAAGTCGCGCGGCAAATGGTTATTATGTGGAGCTGGGTTCTGGAGCCCGGCGGCCTGATCGCCGGCGTTGCCAGTTGTCAGTACTACGCCAGCTCGTCAAGCACCAACGCGCCTTCGGCGAACACCTCGACGGCAAGTATTCAGTCGCATACGCACCTGGGTGCAGGATGATTCGGGTCAGGAGTTACATGTCACTGTCTGGCCGTCTACTAGCCATTTTTGCGCGGACCCGTTCTGGCTTTGCAGTTGCAGGCCGTACGTACCGGACTGCACCTTTAGATCCCCTGTGATGAGCTCGGCCGATCCCTGCCACGCGTCGCCCGGCGACGCGCTGCCAGGCGGGATCACGAGCTGCTGGTGAAGGTTGCCGTCTTGGGTCTCCGGGCTCGGTGCGTACTCCGCTGCGGTCGCCCATCCCAGCCCTTCTGCGTAGACTGCGCCGGTCGAGTTGCTGACCTGGCTGAAAACCACTGTGCCGACGCACAGACCTGGGTTCGTGGCTTGCAGACCGCCTACGGTGTTGAAGGTCACCTGGCCGGACAGGGCCGATGTAACGGATTGGAGCTGGCCGAAGTACACCCGCGCCGTGATGGATGACAAGTTCGTCGTCAGCGACGCGCTGGCGTATGCCTGGGCTCCGGTAGCTGCCGGCGGGGCGGGTTGCGGGGTCTGCGACGTGGCGGGTGCCGTTGACGTCGATACGGTCGGCGCGGCCACCGGGACCTGCAGGGTGGGGGTTGGGGTGGCAGATGGCTGAGCTTGCCCGGCTGTTTTGCTGCTCTGCGGGGCGGGAAGCTGGGCCTGCAGCACCTGGAGGTCTTGCGCCCAGCGGACAAGCCGAGCGTGGGTTGCGCCGTCCGCAGGTACCGTGGCGCGGTAGCCGACCGTGACGCTGCCCTCAGCTGGCACCTGGAGCTGCCACTCGACGACGGGATCGGCCTGGACAATCTTGGTGGGCGCGGGGCTGAATCGGACGGTCTGCAGGCTGGAGGCGATCGACGCCGGTATAGCCTCCTGGAACGCTGCTCCCAGCGCTTTTCCGGCGCTGCTGGCCGTGACCGTCTCGGTGAGTACCGAGCCGTTCGTGCCGCCGAGGGTCCAGTGCCGCACCATGCGCAAGCCATCCGGGTACTGCTGCGGGGGGAAGGCGTAGGACGCTGCCGACACCACATGGGTGGTGGCCGCCGAGTGCCGCAGCCGGGAGGGCACCAGCACGGCCGCCAGGGCCAGGATCACCACCGCGGCGGCAGCCAGCGCGACAATCGCCCCGCGCGAGCGGAGCCGCGACCACCCCACCGCACGGGCTGGCCCGGCATGGGAGCCCGCGTCCCGCGAGCCGGAGGAATCGCCACGGTCACGGTGCCTGAGCACCGTTTCGTTCGGCGCTGATGGCAGGGAATCCCCCGGGACCGGCAGCAGGCCGGTCTGGCCCGGAACGTGCGCCGCCGGTGCGGAATCACTGGTCCCGGTGGAATCACCTGTCACTGAGGAGCCGCCTGGGTCCGCGGAGCTGCCGCGGTCCCGATGCCGCGTAATGGTGCCGTAGCCCGCCAGTGCGGCAGCTTTCGCTGCGGCGTCCGTCGCGGGGGTCACGGCGGCCTGCCCAGCGTCCGGTGCCGTCATCGGGGGAAACGCGGGAAGTGGGGCCAGCGATGACAGCTGCGGTACGAGCCCGGCGGCGGCGTCAGCCGCCGATGCGGGCCGCGCCGCCGGGTCCTTGGCCAGCAGCCGGGCGATCTGGTCCCAGAGCTCGGCCGGTACCCCGGGAATGGGCGGCGGGGCCTGTTCGACCTGCCGGCGCAGTATCGCCAGTGGATGGCCGCCAGCGAAGGGTGTCCGGCCGCAGAGCATCTCGTACAGCACGACGCCGGCTGAGTACAGGTCGGCGGCGTATGTGGCGCTGTCGTTTTCCGCCAGCTCCGGCGCCATGTACTCGGGAGTGCCGATCAGGCTGCTGAGTTTGGTCAGCGAGGCGCCGTAGGACAGCCGAGCCACCCCGAAATCAGTTAGTTTCAGTGCGACGTGGTCGCCGGAGGTGTCCAGCAGCAGGTTTTCCGGCTTGATGTCCCGGTGGACGACCCCGGCGGCGTGCACGGCAGCCATCCCGGACAGCAGCTGGATAACCAGCCGCACCGCTTCGGCTGGTGGCAGGGTGCGCTGGTCTCGCAAGTAGCGGCGCAGGTCCCGACCCTGGACCAGCTCCATGACGATAGCGAGCGTCTCGCCTTCGGCGACCAGATCGATGACCCGCACTACGTTCGGGTTCCTGATCGAGGTCAGGATCCGGCGTTCCTGGACGAACCGAGCAACGGCCTCGGGATCCGACACAAGCTCCGGCTTGAGCACCTTGACCGCCACCGGATCACCGGACTCCAGGACGGTGCCGGCGAAGACCTGGCCCATCGCGCCGCGGCCGAGTGGCTCGCGCAGGACATATTTGCTACCGAGCGACTGATCCACGCTTCTCCTCTGTTCCCCCACCCGCCCGGTCCGGCAACGAGCCGCCCGAACCCGCTGGCGATATCGCCAGTTCTGGCACTTGCACGGCGGTGACCTGCCCGTTGCTGACGAGGGCGCCACGGAGCTTGGGGATACCGGCGATGACGGCAGCTGGCAGCCGCGCGCCCAGCGCGCTGCCGTCAGCCGGGCTGGACGCCTCAAGCACCAGTCCGCACCTGCTGCGGGACAGCTCCAGGACGAGCCCGCGTGGCACGGTGACGCTGTCGGTGGTCACGGCGGCCATCAGCCGACTGTCACTGTCCTGGATCCGGCGGTAACGGGAGACCAACTCATCACCGAGGGGCGTGCCGGTCAGCAGGTCGGCGTCGTCGACGATGATGGCGACTGGTCCGGGCTGCGCCAGCGCTGCACTGACAGCCTGCGCCGACTGCGCGTCGGTGCTGGTGAGGTGCAGCCGCACCGCTGCGCGGTCCACGGCAGCGGCGAGCGGAGAGCGGCGCGGCGTGACCAGGATCAGCGGGACACCCGCCCTGCCCAGTGAGCTCGCCTGAGTGGCCAGCGCGGTGCTGCGCCCGGAGCCAGACGGTCCGATCACCAGGAAGCCGGGCGCTGTGATCCGGATCTGGGCGAGATCGTCACCGCCGACACCAATGAGGGCGCCGTCACCGGGGGAGGGCAGAGCCAGGGCCTGCTCGGCCGTGATGACCGCGGGAAGCGCGTCAACCCGGAACGGCGGCCGGGACGGCGACGCCAGCCGCGCGGCCTGCTCGCGCAGGGCCCGGTTCTCGGTAGCGCCCTGAGCCTGCTCGGTCAGCACCGCGACCTGCAGCAGCTCGCCACCGGGCATCCCAAAACCCCGGCCATTCGGCATGACTACGGGAATGGCCCGGCTCTGCAGCCCCGCCACAGCGTAATCGGCGCGATCTGCCATCCGCAGAACGATCTTGTGTTCCGCCAGCGCGGCCAGGCGGCCGGTAAGGAGCAGACGGTCGCCGGTCACGACGAACCGGATGCCCGCGGCCAGGCCGTCGCGCATCAGCCGCTGCAGTTGCTGGATCAGCCGTCCGCCGTCAATATTCTCCAGCGCGGTCATCAACGTGTCGTAGCGGTCCACGAACACCAGCAGGAACGGCGTCCTGGCGCCTGACGGCTGACTCTCCCGGTATTCGGCGAGGTCGCTGTGCCCGCCGACGGACAGCAGGTGAGTCCGCGCGGTGAGCTCTCTGGTCAGCCGGCCGAGCAGCCGGTCGATCCGGTCAGGCTCGTCGGCGGTGACCACCGCGCCGCAGTGCGGAAGCGCGGCGAGCGCCGCGAGCGACCGGCCACCGTCGAGTACGTACAGGTGGGCCTCGTCCGGGCTGACCTGGGCCGCCAGTGTCCCCGCCAGGGTGCGCAGCAGCGTGCTCCGCCCGGACTGTGGCGCGCCGGCAGCCAGCAGGTGGCCGCCGCGGGCGATGTCGAGCACCGCAGGGGCCTGGCGCTGACTCTCCGGCTGGTCGATCAGCCCGTACGGGAGCCGCAACGCCCAGGCGCCGTCCCGGGCCTCGCGGGTGGCCAGTTCGCGCAGCGTGATAACCGCCGGCAAGACCGGCTGCCAGGGCGAACGCGGACGGTCCAGCTGTTCGGCCTGGGCGGCGGACACGATGGCCCCGACGAGAACGGACAGGTCGGTCGGTTCGTCGGCGTCCGCGTGGCCCGGCCCAGCCTCCGCCGGAGGGCGGCCCAGGTCGGCCCAGTGGAACGGGCGGGCCGTGAGGCGCGCCTGGCCCGCCGATGCGGACGCGCGAATGCCGCCGACGTAGGCGGTCTGGAAGGCCACCGGGTGACCGCTGCCCAGCGAGGCATACGCCCGGCCGCTGCTGCCTGCGGCGGGGATGCGCGCCGCGTCGGGACTCTCGATGACATCCCGGCTTTCTTCAGAGGACGAGACCCGCAGCGCGATCCGCAGGTTGATGTTGCTGCGCAGATCGTTGTTGACAATTCCCGCCGGGCGCTGGGTGGCAAGCACCAGATGGATGCCGAGCGACCGGCCCTGGCGCCCGATGATCATGAGGGACCGCAGCTGCTCCGGAAGTTTCTCAGCCATGACGGCGAACTCATCGACCACGATGACCAGGCGTGGCAGCGGGTCCCAGCCTGGCAGGCCCGGCAGCGCGGCCCAGTACCGGTGTATGTCGCTCTTGTCCGCTTCGTCGAGCACCGCCTTGCGCCGCTGCAGCTCCGCGTGCAGCGAGGTGAGCGCCCGTTCCACCAGGAACTCGTCCAGGTCGGTCAGCATCCCCGCGGTGTGCGGGAGCGGGCTGAGAACCCGGAATGCCGCCCCGCCCTTATAGTCAATGAGCACGAAGTTCATGGCATCGGGCCGGTTCGCCACGGCCAGTGAAGCGATCAGCGTCTGCAGCAACTCGCTCTTGCCCGACCCGCTGGTTCCCGCTACGAGCAGGTGCGGGCCCTGGGCGAGATCGAGCATGAAGGGGCCGCCGGACCGGGCCCCGAGCAGCGCGCGCGTGGTCCGGCCGCCTGCCGCCCAGCGGGCCTGAATGGCGGCTGCCTCGGGCGGTTCTAGTCCAGTGGCGGACAGGAACTGCAGCGTAGCCGGCAGCCCGTCCCGGGCGGCAGTTCCCCGGGTCTCACGGAACGGGGCGAGGGCCCGGGCAACTGCCTGAGCGACTGCGGGCGATACCACGTCCGCGGTGATCCCGCTCAGTTCGCCATCCGGGCGGGTAACCCGGGCCATGACCGCACCATGATCGTCGGCCAGCTGAACGACGGCGCGGCCGCATTCCGGCGGGAGCTGGGCCGCCGATCCGTCTAGGCAGAGGAAGTAGATGCCCGCGGCGGGCCCTTCACGAAGGAGGGTGCTGAGATCGGAGTCCATGCGCAGCTGGTAAGAGCCATCCAGCACGACGAGGTCGTGCAGCTCCAGTCCGGCCGACTGGTCGTCGGCAGCGCGGCGCGGCCGGCGGCCCTGCAATGCGATGCCCAGTTCGTCCAGCCGCGCGCGGATACTCGCCTCGTCGTTGCCGACGCGGACCAGGCTGCCGCCTTCATCTGGCTGACGAGCGTGCGGCAGCCAGCGCAGCCAGTCCCAGTCGCTGGCCGCGTCGGGCCTGGTCAGCACGGTGACCGAGACCTCACGCGGGCTGTGCAGAACGGCGACGGACAGCAACATCGCTCGGGCCAGCGCGCGGCTGTGCGCGGGTATCCCCGTGATCCCGATCGCCCCGCATTCCAGCACGGCCAGGACGACCGGGGCGTCGCGCAGTTCATCCGGCCCGTCCAGGTCCTGCGCACCGGGGCGGCCCGGCTCGCCGGGAGCCCACGGGACTGACCCGGTGCCGACCCGCAGGGTCAGAAAGTCATCGTCCTGCGGCTGACGCTCCCACAGCCTATGGCTGGGCGCAGCCGCGACCAGCCGCAGGTATGCGGGATCGGGATGCACGTCGCGCCGGTACCGCAGCTCCGCCTGGCGAGCGGCGGCCAGGTCCGCCGTCGCCTGCTGGCGGCGCTGCTCATAAGCGGCCACCGCCTGCCGGTGCCCGCGCTTACCCCGGCGACGTTCCGATGCCGCGTTGCCGATCAGCATAACCGGCGACAGCGCGATGAACGCGAGGAACTCCACCTGCTTGAGCACCAGCGCCATGATGAGCCCGGCCGCTACCGGCACCAGCACCGCGAGCACGGGGAACGGCGCTTTCTGTGCCTCCGGCGGCGGAGCGGGAACCGCGATGGGCAGGGCCCGTGGCCGTCCGGCCAGCCGCGGCGAGCGGCTGTACCGCAGCTGCCCGTCTTCGCCGGGCGACAACGGCGCGTCGGCGGCGGGGGCCCGCGCTACCACCAGCGCCGTGCGCCCGGCCCAGATGAGGTCACCCTCGGTGAGGTCCCGCGCGCCGTGCAGCCGCTCACCGGCCACGACGGTGCCATTCGCTGAACCCGCATCGGCGATGGTCATTCTGCCGCCGGTGACCTGGAGGCCGAAATGCCGCCCCGACACCTCGTCGTCGTCTAGGACGAACGGCGCGGAACGTCCTACGGTCAGGCCGCCGGCCGGGATCGCGCAGCTGGCCCCGGCCAGTCGGCCGGCGGCAACAAGCAGCGCCAGAGTGCCGGGCGGCGCCATGGGCACGGCTGGCGTCACAGGGCGAGTGCTGATGATGACCCCGTCCCGCACTCCCGCGTCGGCCAGGGACGTTCCCGCGGGCACTTCCTGGCCGTTTACAAACAACGTGCCTGCAGCCGTCCGGCCAGGGAGCAGCTCCCCAACCAACGTTCCCGGAGACGGGGAGATCAGGAGGTCACTGTCCTGCCGCAGGGTGCGGACAGTGAGCGCCAGCCGCGTCACGGTGGCTGGTCCAGCCCGTCGAAGCGCACGGTGCAGGCGATCTGGTGGAAAACCTGGCGGAGCTGGTCGGCCAGAGCGACCGCGGGGGTGGCGAAGGTCAGCAGCACCACGCCGCCGGTACCGGGGATCTCGGTCACATACTGGACGACCATGGACGCAAGCCGACGGTCCAGTGACGACCTAGCCCACTGCCGGAACCGCTCCACCCGGACGGTGCGGCCCGCCGGAAGATCGAATATGCGCACGCTGGCCGGCGCGATTATGTCTTCATCGTCGCCCGTCATGTCGCGCGCGATGTCGTCCAAAGTCTGGCTCCCCATCGGGCGCACGCTGGCGACCAGGGTGGCTGGCAGCGGGCCGCCCTGAACATCCAGGATGGTGGTGTAGGCACCCAGCACGTCGAGTCCGGTGCATGCCTCGATGAGACTGCGGAGCATGTGCTCGACGGCCGCGCGGCGGGCCGCCAGGCCAGGGCGGGCAGCGGTCACCCGATCAGCCAGCCTGGCCGCGTCGGCCTGCTTGCGTGGAATTAGGATCGTGAGCCAGTCGCCCGGCATCGCGAAGGCCAAGCCTGCCGGTGCGGGCTGAGTACCGGTTGCGGTCATGCGGGCGGTCCCTGAGAGGACGACTGGCTATTGCTCTCCAGCTGACTGTCGAAGACGGTGAGACCGTCGGCCGTCCGCCGGACCACGAACCCTAGGTGCTGGTAACTCGTTGCCGCAGGGCTCAAAGCACTTCCGTCAGCGCCGAGATGCAGCCACTCGTTGGCTATGCCGGTCAGGCTGTCGGAGACGTTATTGAGCGCACCGCGCACATCCTCAGAACTAGGAAGAGTGATGCCGTCGGCCTCATTCATAGCAGGCCGCACCTCGTTATAGGTATCGGCCAGGCTTGCCTTGACGTCCGCCCAGTCCGGCATCTGCTTGATCCCGGATTTCAGCAGCGCCCACCCGGACTCCTGCGCATCGGCATCGTCGGCAAGGCTCCCGGCGGCGCCAGCCGCTTCAAAGACCGCACCCAGGCCAGCCAGCAAGCCCTGCCCAGCCACGAGCCCAGCTTCGGTAAAGGTGGCGCCGCGCTCGTGCTCTTCCCGCGCAGCGAGGTCCGCTCCGGCGGCGAACCCGCTCACCACGATCAGCGCCGGTACCGCCAGCACATCCGCACCAGGGATCAGGGCTACGACGCCGAGGACGCCAGCTACGTCCCCGAGCGTCTTCCCGACGTCCTCCCACGTCCAGTGGTCCACCAGCTTCCCGGCCTCGTGCCCCAAGCCGGTAAATGGCCGCACAAACAGGTCGTCAGCGACACCCACGGCGCCATGAACGACTGCCGCGGCGTCGTGCCCCAGCCAGCCGAGAAGGCTCCTGTTCTTATGGCCGCCCGGCATCGCCTGGTTGATCTGCGCCACACACCGGGTGGCCAGTGCCTCCATCTCGGCCTGCTGCGTCCGCGCCTGAGCCTGCAGCCCGTCGATGACCGCCCGGGCGGCCGTGACCCGCGCGTCCCAACCGGCCAGGCTAGGGTCAGAAGCCTGCTGAAAAGCCTGATTCCTGGCAGTCTGGGTGCCGCTCAGGCTGCCGGCCGCCTCTTCCGCCTGAGCGGCCAGAAAGCTGAGGGTGGCCACCACGGGCCGCAACTGGGCGGCGTAATCGGACAGCGCCGCGGCGACCGTGTAGTACGACTCCTGCGCTGCGGCAAGCTGGCCAGGAAGCTGCCCAACCGTCTGGCCGAAGGCCACGGCGGCCTGACCGGTCCACTGGCTCCACGCCTGCGGCGAAGTCAACATGGAGAGCTGATCGTGGCTATCCGCGAGCGCGTCGCCCATAGCCTGAAACCGGCCGGACAGGCTGGAGATCTCATCCGGGTCGGGCACGGTGATGGTGATGGCCGCGAATTCGAGCGAGCGGGTCATGGCACCGTTTCCGGTGGCAAGGTCGCCGCCTGCATGATCTGGCCTTCGGTGCCGCGGTAGGCGCCGGCCGCCTCAGCCAGCCGCTCCTGCAGGCCCGTCACGTCATCGCTGATCTCGGTTAGCCCAGTGGACCAGGCGCTGGTGAAATCCTGGAGCGCATGCAGGACACCGGCGTCCGGGCCCAGATCGAGCGCGTCGTAAGCGCTGACCGCCACGCCCATCCCCTGCATACCTGCCGCCACTTCACCAAGACGGCGACTCAGCGCATCCAACCCGTCAGGGTCGACTGTGAAGTCGGCATCGCTCATCGTCCCCCCTTGATCACATCCCAGCGGCTGCTCACCTACCGCGCCGGCGCTACGGACCGACAGGCCAGGGCGGCAGGCACCCTGGGACGGTCCGCCGGGTTATTCGTGCATGGACTGCTGGATCTGCTGCTCAGTCGACACGTAGCTGGCTGCCGCGTTCGACAGCAGCTTCGCGATGCCATCAAGGGCCTGCTGGAGGTTGGCCGCCGAGGTGTTCCACTCTTGGTAGAGACTCTCGAAGGACGAGGACGCCGCACCCTGCCAGTCGGCCGCCACTAGCGACTGGACCAGATTGCGCATCGACGTCAGCTGGCTGTCGATCTCCTGCGATCCCCCGCTCAGCTGGGCCGAAGCGCTGGCCAGATCCTCTGAAGTGACCCTGATCAATGCCACAATGATCCCCTCCCACGCCCGTTACACGGGCCGCACATCGCTGCCGCCAACATTCGCTGTCCGGTAAGAGTACCCTGTTCCCCATAAGACGAATAGGGTGCTTTTCGGTTCACGCACACTACCGAGTCATTTGCGACTTTTTGTCATCATCGGTGACTAAATCAGCGTAGCGTACAGAAGTAGCCTGAAACATCCCGCCAGCGCGAAGCGTGACAGTGACTTGCCCCCAGGGTCGTACGATCCGCTGATCGGTCGATCGCTCACGCCAGTCCCGTCGAGTCGAACAGTAGGAACGTTTTCGCGCACTGGGGCTGTCCTGCGAGTGCTGCCGACGACACCGGAGCTCGCGGAACGCTCGATGCGGGACGACCAGACGATAGTCCCAGGCTCATCGCTTGCTTGAGCAGAACAGGCAGTTCTGCATCAACGATGCAGATCCCGAAGCTGACACCAGCAATAGCTCGTGATCGGCACGGAGCGCATTAGCAAGTTAACGATCACGTGATCGACCACTTGCATGATTAAAGATCTTGGGCCTTGCCAGAAGCCAACGCCCCGGTCCGCAGACTGGTGATTCGCTGCTGGCATGCCGCAACCGGCGCTAACTACGCAATTGGGGTTCAAGTCGGTTCCGCGGGATGCCAAGCCAGCTCCTGGGCGCTGAGTGACTCCGGACAGCAGCTGTCCCTAGCTGCAGGCAGGGTTCGTGCACGTCAGGGACTACGGACCGCCCGTGTCCTGGAAATTAATATCGAAATCATATCTGATAAAGGATGTGGGGATGCGGGGTCGATCCGCCACGCCGGCATGAACCCCATCAGAGTCAGGCATTCATCCTGGACGTCTTCGCGCGGCTCCAGGGTCCAAAAGCTCCACGCAGTCACTGTCCTCAGCCGGTCCCTGGCAGCGCCCAGCATCACGGCGCAGCCAGATCCACGCGCGTCCGGCAGAAGATGCTGGCGTGCATCTCAATCCATGGGAACGTGCGGTGGCCGATAACGGGAAGAGCGCATCATGGCGGCCTCTGTGTGATACAGCAACAGCTTCGTTACTGGTGGTGTATCCGATCTCGGACTTTATTTAACGTCACCCGACGGGAATTACGGACTGTATCCGCCGCTGATGCGGACTCCGGGATGCGGTTAAGACTGGGGAGCCGCCGCATGACAGGTCAATCGCCGGCCCACGACATGTAAATGCCTGGTCTCAAACAGACGAGAGCCAGGCGCAGATGTGAGTACCCAGCTAACAGATGATGTGACCATCACGTGCCTCGAAGCGAAGATCCTGTCGGCGATCTTGTAATTCCCCAGCTCTGAGGGGCTGACGATCAGGTAATTCCCCACCCCGATCACGTAATTCCCTATGGGGATGGCGTGCGTGTCGTGGTGGACCTGGCCATCGAGATGGAGCAG
>Ga0302325_10019888_pt1 | contig 14099 bp, 11 predicted proteins | sample Palsa_T0_2_FD_201948 | JGI IMG/M metagenome (GOLD analysis project Ga0302325, IMG submission 201948) | Peat permafrost microbial communities from Stordalen Mire near Abisko, Sweden - Palsa_T0_2 | ecosystem: Environmental > Terrestrial > Soil > Palsa > Peat permafrost | place: Sweden: Abisko... | reverse complement strand
CCCGTCTCCGCCCCGACCCGCCCCCGCCCGTTTCTCCTAGCGCGTCGCTCCGAAGTCTTTCACCGCCCCGTCGACCTGCGCCTCGGCATCGATCAGAAAGTTCGCGCTCGAAACGATGCGCTCGCCCTCTTGCAAACCGCTGGTGACTTGGTAGTAGCGTTCCTGATGCGGGTCTGTGAGATCTACAAACTGACGGCCAACTTGAATGAAGCGAGGTTCCAATCTTCCAGATCCTTTGTCGACGAACGCCAACATTCGCAAGCCGGTGGGAAGAACCGAATCAAACGGGATAGTGAGTCCTTCACCGGCATCGATTTCGGCGATGACATTCGCGTACATACCCGGCCGCAGTTGGCCGTCCGGGTTCGGAAGATCGATGCGAGCCATGGCGGTACGCTTAACAGGGTCGATCGTCGGGCTGATAACGGCTATTTTCCCTTCGAAGGAGTGATTCGGGAAGGCGGGCAGAGCGACTGTCAACGGCTGACCCTCTCGCAAAAGTCCTACCTCATTCTCGTAAAAGTTCGCCCAGAGCCACAAACTCGATAGATTAAGCACGCTCATCAGTTTGTCGCCGCGTTTCACGCTCATGCCAACCTTCATCGGTGCGTCGCTCACGACACCGTCGAAAGCGGCGCGGAACACAAGGCGGTCGGTAGGTTGACCTGCGCGCTCAAGTTCCGAGATTTCGATCGGGTCAACATTGAGAAGCAGCAAGCGACGCCGTGCAGCAGCAATCAGTAGGTCCATGGATGCCGGAGTGACGCCGTTGTTCACCTGCACTTTGAGAAGGTTAACCAGTTCCTGCTCCGGGGGGCGAAGATCGGGGCTGTAGATCGTCATCAACGGCTGACCGACCGCTACATGTTCCCCGGGCGAAGTGACCCGCAACTCCTCAATGTAGCCATCGACACGAGTCACGCACTCGAAGATGTGCGCCTGATCAACCTCCAGAGTTCCCACAGAGCGAATGTCAAGTTGCATGTGCCTGCGCCGGACCTCGGCATACGTCACGCCAATCTGTTGCTGACGCTCAACCGGAACAATGAACTCGCCGGGTTTGGACGATTCCTCTTTCCGCAGTGTAACGGGAACCAGGTCCATCCCGCAAATCGGGCACTTTCCCGGGGTCTCAGAGTGCACCGACGGGTGCATTGTACACGTCCAGTACGCGACATCCGCGATCGGCATCTGGTTCGCAGGTTTGGAGCAAGCCGCGACGACCATCACGAACAGGAGGAGCAAGCTTCGACACACAGATGGAGAGATGGGTCGGCGGATCGGCGATTGGGAGAAGCGGGTCGGCGGCTCGGCGAGGGGGAGGAGAAACGGGTCGGCGGCTCGGCGGGGGGCGGGTCGGCGATTGGGAGAAACGGGTCGGCCGCTCGGCGAGCGGGAGGAGAAACGGGTCGGCGGCTCGGCGAGGGGCGGGTCGGCGATTGGGAGAAACGAGGCGGCGAATCGGCGAGAGGAGGAAGAAACGGGTCGGCAGGTCGGCGAGAAAGGGGAGAGACGAGTCGGCGTATGGGCAGATCGAAGTCTTCAAAAGCGCTAAGAACTTCGTCGAAGATCTCGAAGCTAGCTACTACTAAGTACTAAGTCTGTCGCCGACACGCCGAACCGTTTCTTCGGCCGTCAGAAAAGCAAAAGCTTTTCGGGGACATAAATCACATCGCCGCCAGAACAGTAAATCGCGGGACTAGGCTTACCTTTCATGAGGTCCCTCATATCAAAGATCTGCGTTTCATGCTCTCCCTTCACAATGCGAATGAGGGATACCTTTTTGAGGTCCGCCTCCGGCGTGAATCCTCCAGCTTCCATGATGGCCTCTAGCACAGTTGCCGGTCGTTCAAATACGATTTTTCCTGGTCTTTGCACCGCACCGGAAACGACCACCGGCACTGCCCTGGTATCCAGAGTCACGACCACTTCGTTATCCTGAAGCTGCGGTTTATAGAGTCGCGCCAATTCTTCCTGGAGCTGCCCAACAGTCTTTCCTGCGGCAGAAACCTCCCCAATCAACGGCAGGCTCAATGTTCCGTCTGACCCGATCTTTTGTGATTGATTCAACTCCGGAGCCGCCGGAAACGATATTCTGATCGTATCTCCGGGAACCAGAAAGCTGGGAGTTCGACTCGTCAACTGCTGCGGGGCCTTTTGCGGCGTTTGGCAACCAGTGCATAATAGGAGAACGAGAGCAGCTAGTTTGATCGATATTTTTTCCTTGAATCCAATTTCCATAAGACGCTCTCCAACAACCCTCGCCCAGCGTTCCGCCCTTGCCCCTGCGGGTAACCAATTTTTTGGCCACTGATTTTGGGCTGATTTTGTCGTTGGCTGATGTCTTAAGGGTTATTTACGGGTCCTGTCCAGAACCTTTTGCAGCGCTCAAGTTGGAAATTGGCAGAAACAGAGCCGATTGCCGCACTCGAGATTTCGCAAGCTTGATGCCTTTGGAAGCCTTTCGGTTAGTCGCTGTTACCACGGACCCTCTCGGTTCCGAAGTTAGTTCGGCGATGCGATACCGCCTATGACGGTCACTTGCGGCGGTACAGCAATGGAATTCGCTGCAATGCTACGTATACAAAATTTGACGCTTTCTTGCATTTTTAGGCACAAATTGATTTATTTTTTGCATTTTTAGCCTCGAACAACTTGCTAAATGTCGGGATTGCGCCTAAAAGCAGAACCCATGTGCAAAAATCTGATCGTTATGGGTAGCAATGCGAGAACGATTTCGCGCTGGTTCTCGCCGCGCTTCGTTTCGGTAGGACACCGCGTCGCGGAACCGGTCTCGTGAAGTTGTACCCTGTCCGCTGCGCAGTCGGCATTCGGTTAGTTCCTTTCAAAGAGCGGTCGTGTTCATCTTCCGTTCCTTTTTTGTTGGTCCCTCAACGCGCGCCCTTTTTCGAATACACCTCGTCGGCCAACGGGCTCGATCTCGTATTAGGCCTACCGAAAACAAGCAATCAATAGCTATCCCCCCAAAGATTAACGATGAGACATTTTCTTTTCCTCGGCATCCTGCGACGACTAGCGGTTCTAGCGGGGTTACCGCTCGTTTTGTTGACTTACCATGCAGTTGCTGCGGCGCCCACGTACGTACAAGGCAACTCCTCGGATCCACAGACGTCGCAGGCGACTGCTGTAACAGTGAACTACACCTCGGCGCAAACCGTTGGGAATCTGAACGTTGTGATCGTGGGTTGGAATGACGGGACGGCACAGATCAGTTCGGTCACGGACTCGCAAGGAAACGTTTATCGTTTGGCGGTAGGACCAACAGTGCTGAGCGGCACGGTGTCGCAGGCTATTTATTATGCACAGAATATTGCGGCGGCGGCGGCCGGAGCGAATACTGTGACAGTGGCGTTCAGTCCTGCCGCGGCATACCCGGACATCCGGGTCCTGGAGTATAGCGGGATTGATCCGGTCAATGCCCTCGACGCGGGTGCGGGCGCGACCGGCAACAGCGCGACGAGCACCGGCGCCTCCGTAACGACCACAAATGGAACGGACCTGTTGGTAGGCGCAAACACCACGCAGACGTTGACCGCCGGCGCCGGCAGCGGCTTCACGCAGCGGTTGCTCACTGACCCGGATGGCGATATCGCGGAAGATCAGTCCGTAACGGCGACCGGTACGTATAACGCGAGTGCGCCGCTCAATTATGCGGGCGGCTGGGTGATGCAAGTTGTGGCTTTCCGCGCAGCGGGATCTCCAACCAGCAGTCCACCTTTGGCCTATGTTCAGGGCAACTACGCCACCCCGCAGTCGTCGCAGACGACAGTCTCAGTGCCGTATACGGCGGCACAGACGGCCGGTGACCTGAACGTTGTCATCGTGGGATGGAACGACTCGACCGCTTCCGTCGGTTCGGTGACCGACACGGTGGGAAACGTCTATCAGTTAGCGGTTGGCCCAACGCTGCTGGGCGGTGCGCTTTCACAGTCGATTTATTACGCAAGGAACATTGTCGCACCGACGCTGGCCACGAATACGGTGACGGTGATCTTCAATGTGCCGGCGGCGGCCCCCGATATTCGGATTTTGGAATATAGCGGGGTTGATCCGGTCACTCCGGTGGATGCGGTCGTGGGCACCACAGGCAGCGGCGCGACGAGCAGCAGTGGCGCAGTGGCTACCACGAATGCCAAAGATCTTTTGGTAGGCGCCAACACCGTCCTGACGACGACCACCGGCCCCGGCAGCGGATTCACGCAGCGACTGCTAACGAAACCGGACGGTGACACCGCGGAAGATAGCATTGTCACGGCGACCGGTTCCTACAGCGCCAGTGCGCCGCTTAATGGTGGGGGTGGCTGGGTGATGCAAATGGTCGCTTTTCGCGCGGCAGGTTCAACTTCAAATCCTCCGACGCCAACACCGACTCCGACGCCAACTCCTGCGCCGACTCCTACCCCCACGCCGCCCGCGAACCCAACTCCAACTCCAACTCCAACTCCAACTCCAACTCCAACTCCAACTCCAACTCCAACTCCAACCCCGACGCCAACTCCAACCCCGACGCCAACTCCAAGTTCCAGCGTCCAGCTTTCGTGGGACGCGAATGTCGCAACCAACAATCCCGCGACCAATCCCGCCGGCTACCGATTACATACCGGAGTAGTCAGCGGAGTCTACACGCAGTCCACCACTCTCGGGAATACAACCACAGCCACGGTGTCGAATCTAACAAGCGGAATAACGTACTACTTTGTGGTAGGTGCCTATAACAGCGCGGGCGTCGAAGGTCCTCCGTCAAACCAGGTCTCCTACACAGCCCCTTAGAGAATCCCGGACATTCTGAGCTTCTTTTTCTCTCGGTCGACCGTGTTCGGGATGACCGAGAGAGGCAGCCAAATCGACCACGCTCCTGCAGAATTCGCTATCGAAGTCGCATTACGGCCTCTCGTTTGCCACTTTCAAAAGATATTGGCCGTAGGCGCTCTTCTCAAACTTTCTTCCGAGCGCGACAAACTCGTCGTGCGTGATGAAGCCTCGATCATAAGCGATTTCCTCTGGACAAGCGATGTGCAGCCCTTGGCGTTTTTCCAGCGTCTGGACAAACATAGATGCCTCAATGAGACTGTCGTGCGTGCCCATGTCGAACCAGGCGAAACCGCGACCCATTCGCTTTACGTCGAGCTGACCCCGCCGAAGATAGGCGGTGATCACATCGGCGATCTCCAGTTCGCCGCGCTGAGAGGGTTTGAGGTGAGCCGCGATATCGATCACTCTCTCATCACAGAAGTAGAGACCTGTTACCGCCCAGTTTGAGCGCGGCACGCGAGGCTTCTCTTCAACAGAGAGCGCGTGGCCGCTCTCGTCAAATTCGACAATACCGTAGCGGTGTGGATCGTTGACGTGATAGGCAAAAATGGTTGCGCCGGCTGGATGGATATGTCCCGGGGCCAATAAGTCCGGTAACCCGTGGCCGTAGAAGACATTGTCGCCGAGGATCAGCGCCGAAGGCTCTCCGCGGATAAAATCAGCACCGATGACATAGGCCTGTGCCAAGCCTTCGGGCTTCGGTTGCACAGCATACCTGAACGACAGTCCCCATTGCGATCCCTCGCCGAGCAAACGTTGGAATTGCGGCAGATCACTGGATGTCGTGATGATCAGGATCTCGGTAATTCCGGCGAGCATGAGCACACTCAGCGGATAATAGATCATCGGCTTATCGTAGACCGCCATCAGTTGTTTGGAAGTGGCCAAGGTCAGCGGATAAAGCCGAGTACCGCTGCCACCGGCGAGGATGATGCCTTTCATAGGGGATTTTCGAGGATTTTGCGTATCATCACGGTTCCTGGAGATCGCTTGTGAGGCGTTCCAGGCAGAGCCTGAGCGAACTACGCCAGGATGGCAATTCAATGCCGTAAAGACGCGAAAGCTTACGGCAATCAAGTCGAGAGTTAGGAGGCCGGCGAGCGGCTGTCGGGTAATCGGCTGAGGAAATGGGCGTTAATACGGGTTTACAAATTCCTTTTGCGGCCAAAAAAGCGAGGATCGCAGCGGTGAAACCAGCCCAGCTCGTCTCTCCGCTGCCAGCAAGATGAAAGATGCCCCGGAACTGCCGGTTGTCGGGATTGGCTAAGAGATTTCGCGCGATTGCGACGATCGCCACCGCAATGTCAGGCGCGTATGTCGGGCAACCGTACTGGTCGTCAACAACACGTAGCTCAGGCTTGGTCCGAGCCAAAGCCAGCATCGTACGGACGAAGTTTTTTCCGAAAGGTGAATAGATCCACGCCGTCCGCAAGATCACGTGATTGTTCGTTGCGGCAACTACGGCCCGCTCTCCCTCCAGTTTCGACGCGCCATAGACACAGGTAGGTCCGACGGGATCTTCTTCGGAATAGGGGGTGGCTTTATCGCCATCGAAGACATAGTCGGTCGAAAGGTGCACAATCGGCAAATTGAGCGCGCAAGCCGCTGCAGCGACGATCCCGGCGCCTCTCTCATTGACTGCCGTCGCCCGTTCAGGCTCACGTTCCGCCTGGTCCACGGCGGTGTAGGCGGCGGCATTCACCACGATGTCAGGCGCCGCAGCTAGAAGCGCCGGTCGGACCGATTCGGGCGATTCAAGATCCAATTCGGGACGACCAAGGGGCATCACTTCGACACCGGCCGGAGGCCCCGCTTCGATCAGAGCACACGCCACTTGCCCGTGTCTGCCGGTTACAGCAATGCGTATCGGCATCAGAACTCCTTGGCGCCGGCGGGCAAGCCGGTCCGCTTATCGTGGAAAAACCGCTCGAAGGTGCGTTCCGCCACCCGTTGCTCTCGGATTTCCAGTGGACGAAGAGCTTGACCGCGGCCCACTGCTTTTAAAAAATAGCTAGGCTTTTGCACGCGAATCCAGTCCACTGCCGACTTGTGCATATCGCGAGATTCCGCGGCCTGAAGGTACACTTTACTCATCCTCACACATTTTCCGTAGCAAGACTGTAAGAAAAGGAAAGCCTATGGCAACGACTACTGCAAATCGGCAATATGTCTTGCTAACACCTGCGAAGAACGAAGAGGCCACCATCGGCATAACGATCGATTCAGTCGTCCGGCAGTCTTTACCTCCGGTTGAATGGATCATCGTGAGCGACGGTTCGACTGACAAGACGGATTCTATCGTGGAAGCTGCCGCCCGCGCGTATCCATGGATTCGACTGGTCCAGCTCCCGATTCGGGCGAATCGCAGTTTTTCCGCGGTTGTCCAGGCCACTGAAACCGGAGTCAAGATGTTAACGTCCGCTCGATACGCGTACATTGGCCTGCTCGATGCCGATCTACGGTTTGCTCCTGACTATTTTGAACGGTTGATCGAACGGTTCGAGCAGAAACCGAGATTAGGTCTTGCTGGGGGGATGGTCGTGGACGTGGGCACCTCCAAGCAACAGCTGCCGCGGAACGTTGACGATGTTCCAGGAGCGGTACAGTTTTTTCGGCGAACCTGTTTCGACTCACTGGGCGGACTGGTCGCCATTCCTGAAGGAGGGTGGGATGCCCTTACTTGCGCAAAGGCAAGAATGAATGGATTTGAAACGAGCTTGATCCTGGAACTCGTCGTTGACCATCTAAAACCTCGCAACATCTCGGAAGGAGGGGTAATTCGTCGCCGGTGGCAACTGGGCATCCGTGACTATGCTCTCGGCTACCATCCGTTGTTCGAATTCGCGAAATGTCTTGGGCGGATCACAGAGCTTCCTTTTGTGGTTGCCGCTGTTGCCCGATTCGCCGGGTACTGTACAGCGATGAGCCAAAGGCGACCTCGGCACCTTCCGCAGGATCTCTTTAGATTTGTTCGGCAAGAGCAACTGCGCCGCTTGCGGAGAGTGTTTAGTTTGTGTTCGTTCAAATCTTCCCGGGAAAACTCTCTGCCCAGAGAATAGAGATGGAGATCAGCTCTGCTTGTTCGCGGTGAGGAGCCCGATCCGCTCACCCGCATAGATGGTCTTTCGGAGTGGAGACCACCACCACTCGTTGGCCAGATACCAGCGAACGGTCTTGGCGAGCCCGGAGATGAAACTTTCTTCCGCCTCCCATGCGAGTTCGGTTTCAAGCTTGCTCGCATCAATCGCATACCGCAGGTCATGGCCGGGGCGGTCCGGCACATAGGTAATATGACGATCATGTGATCCGCCCTCGGGATTCACTTGATCGAGTGCGCTGCAAATCGAGTGGACGACCTCAAGGTTTGTCCGCTCATTGCGCCCACCAACGTTATAGGTCTCACCAGGTCGTCCTTTCGTCAGGATAAGATGTAAAGCCTTGGCGTGATCCTCTACATAAAGCCAGTCACGAACGTTTGCACCATTTCCGTAAACCGGCAGCGGTTTGCCTTCGTAAGCATTCAAGATCATCAATGGGATTAGCTTCTCAGGGAACTGATACGGGCCATAGTTATTTGAGCAGTTCGAGATATTCACCGGCAGGCCGTACGTGCGATGCCACGCGATCACCAGATGGTCAGAGGCCGCCTTCGAAGCCGCATAAGGCGAGGAAGGGTCATAGGCGGTGGACTCGCTGAAAAGGCCGTTCGCTCCGAGCGAACCGTAGACCTCGTCGGTCGAGACATGGAGGAAACGAAATCTTTCCTTCGCCGCGCTCCCGAGCCTGGACCAGTAGTGGCGCGCTGCCTCAAGCATGGCGTAGGTGCCAAGAATGTTTGTCTCGATGAAGCTGCGCGATCCAATAATCGAGCGGTCGACATGGCTTTCGGCGGCGAGATGGAGCACCGCGTCCGGGCGGACGTCGTTGAACAAATGTCCAATGGCCGCTTCATCGCAGATATCAGCCTTTACAAACCTATAACGCGGATCGCCGCTGACGGCCCGGAGCGAATCAAGATTTCCGGCATAGGTCAATTTGTCAACATTAACCACCTCAGCATCTGTTTCATTGATCAGGTGGCGGCAAACTGCTGACCCGATGAAGCCTGCACCGCCCGTAACTAGAATGCGCATAGATTTTTAGCCATACAGTAGACAAATTTCTGCCGATTGGTTGTTAGGCCTGAAATACCGGTAGCGGCAGCCGGCACTCAACCCTCGTACTCAAAGAAGTCCGGAAGGTCGGACAAACGCGGGGAGTGTTGATCTTTCTCGGAAAGCACGACGGAGTCTGCATCGACCGGCCAACGAATCCCGAGGTCAGGGTCGTTCCAAAGAACACCCGTATCATGACTTGGTCGGTAATAGGAGGTTGTTTTGTAAAAGACCTCCGTTTCGTCTTCAAGCGTGCAAAATCCATGGAGGAAGCCGGGCGGCACCCATAACTGCGCCCCTTCAGCCGCATCGAGCGTGACTGCGATATGCCGCCCATAGGTCGGGGAGCCTTTGCGGATATCCACGGCTATGTCGAAGATCGCACCGCGCACGACTCGCACCAATTTGCCCTGCGCAAAAGGTGGCTTCTGGAAATGCAGACCACGCAGTGTTCCTTTCCGCGCCGACACAGATTGGTTGTCTTGAACAAAGGTCACATTCGAGATCTCTTCTCGAAACCGGTCTTCGCTCCAGATTTCCGAGAAATAACCTCTCAAATCGCTGAACCGCTTCGGAACGATGAGTTTCGTATCCGGGATTTCAAACTCATGAACTACCAATCCGCTTTTCTCTGTTTTCATCGCATCTTCAACGGACAGCAACGGCGATATTGGGACCTGGGATAGAGCCGTTAGCCACGACATGATAAACGTTAAAGTCCGGCGCCTGATAGACCGAACGAAAGGCGCCGGGGTAGGCCGTGAGCAACGGAGCAAAGCACTCATCCTCCGGCGGAAGGTAATAATTATTCTCTCGTCGGACCACGAGCACGAAATTTACCTTCTGCCTCAGGATTCCTTCCATTAGCAATTGAGGATTCGAGCTCGGTGGGAACCAAATGACATTTCTCTGAGAGTAGTGGTAGACGGTAGGAACATGTCTTGCCATCACAATGGCATTCGTAGCGGTATGTGAACGGATCCATGCGCCTGCTTCGGCATCCGGCGTGGAACGATTGGTTGCAGAGTTCAGGTCGATATTTTCTCGCCCGACCTTAATTTGCGTCTCCACACCTTTGGCTAGCAGCCACGCCACCACAAGCATGCCCAAAAGCTGCAAAAAGCGCTGCGGGGTCAATTTAAGAGTACCGGTCAGACCGGAAAACCAGCGCAAGAAGCTCGTACTCGGCGCGAGCCAGGCGGTATCGGCCCAGACCATCCAGGCAGCGACGATCGCCGACAGCAGCCAGACCGCGAAGGAGGTCTCGTCCTGCAATCCTTCGTGCGGCAGATGGCCGATTCCATGCATCCAAAGCCAAGAATTCACCGCGAGAATCATTGCCACCGGAACCCACACTAAACCGAGCACGCGGGGCTTGTACTTTGCCAGAAGAACGATCGCCTTTCCCCCGCGCCAGGCGTACAAGCAGGCCAGCGGCGCTATGGGCAGGAAAAACCTTGGTTCCAGCTCCCAAGGCCAGAGCAAGTAGATGGATTCGTATCCAGCAAAATACCATTCCTGCAGACGACCTCCTGATGGCCACATGGAATAGCACCAGCCTAGCGCAATCAAAAGGAGCATCCCAATGGTAGCGATTGACATCCAGGCGAGGTAGATCCACCGCTGGAGGAGCAATTGACTCAGCAAATTGGCGTGCTCGTAGGCATTTTTCAGGATCCGTACGGGGATGTCCCTTAGCGTGGCGATTCCGAGTTCAGGATCACGGCCGTCCTTGAGCTTCAATTGAGCCACATAGGAGTGCGGGAAACCTGGCACAGGCCATTCCTGGGCAGCAATGCCAGCACTGGCTTCGACGTGTTGATGCATCCAGACTCCCTGGACCGCGACTCCGATGAGAAAAACCGCGAGATAAGTCTTCACCCGGGCGAAACCAAGACGACGATCCCGAAGAAAGAGGACACCAATGCTCGCGACGATAGCCCCCAAAAACGCAATGCCGGCCGAAGCTAACATCAGGGATGCCAAGATGAGCGCGGTCAACAAAGCTCCCCACACGAGGCGCGAAGTGAGGTGTGTTACCTTGTCCAATTTCCTCGCGACTAGCAAAGCGCTCATCGCCGTGAAAAGATACGGGTAACACGGCCAGACCATCTGTGTTACGAGCCCGAAATGGACTCGAGACGAGATCAGCAGCAGGCAAATCGCTGCGGCAACTGCCCTTGGCGCCTGGCGCCGCAGCAGTTCATAGCTGGCCATAAACCCCAAGACGGCGAAGACTACCATTACGCGCAGGAAGACGACGTGACTGCCGGCCCCGGCGAAGCACACTAAAGCGAGGATCGCCGACAATCCTGGCGGCATATTTGTTTCGGGATAACCGTTGATCCCGTAAAAGCCGTGCTGCAACATCGAGCGCGCGGAATCGGCAAAAGCGACATCGTCCTGCAAGAAATCAGTTGCCCGCTCTACGGAAAAAAACTGCCATGCACCGAACCCGAGGATCAGTGCGAAGACGAGGATGTCCATCCAGCGCATAGTCGAAGAGGCTTCTGCCAGTTGGGCCCAAAAATCAGTCTGGGCCGTTCGTACGCGCTCTTTTATATCAGGAATAGTATTCATCGATGCTTAGGAGAAAAACGCAAAAGGTTTCATTTGGACCGAGGCAAACGCGCGATTCTAGCGGGCCAGCCCGTCTGTCGCCGTTCCATGGCGAACACGCTGCGTTAAACCTTGTTGGTCACTGACGCCGGACTGGCTTGTTAAAAATGGACAATAGCCGCCACAGAGGGAACGCCGTTGGTGTCGACGAGGAAGAGCATGTAGTTGCCCGGCGGTGCGAGGTTCGCGTTCACCGGAGCCGTGATGGTCAGCGATCCAGTCCCAACCGAAAAGGACAACGGAATGAAGCGCTGGCTCATGTTGATGGCGTGTGTCACAGCGCCAAACCGAATCAGTGAGACCGTGGCGATTCGCGCTGCGTCAGGCGTCTGCACAGTGAAATTCTGCGCATACGAGAGCTGCGAAGGAGCACTGGAGATCGTCGGTCGTGGTCCTTTAAAGAGGTACGGCGGTTCGAAGAATTCAAGGCTGAACTGATCGGTGGGCTCCGTGTCGTCGTTGTAGCGTCCGCCGCCGGAGATCAGGACGCGGGCATCGGGCATGAGCAGCGCTTCGGAGTGATATAAGCGAGGCGCATTCATCGCCGCGAGCGTCGTCCAAGTCTCCGTAGTCGGCGACCACAGCTCGGCCGGAAGGACAGCGTCTGAGGTGCCGATGGCATTTGTCGTCGTGCCACCGCCCGTTACCAGGACGCTGCCGTCCGGAAGAATAGTCGAGTTGTGGTAAGTTCGAGCGAAAGCCATCGAGGCCACTTGACGCCAGGCAGGAGATGTCTGCGTCATGTCGAGGACGTACGCGGTGGCGACCGAGGGTAGAACCGCGTCGTCCGGGTCAACGCTTGTACCCACTTTCAAGAACTTAGAGGGAAGGTACATCGCCGAACTCCCGCCATCGACAGCGGTTGTTCCCCCGACGGAAGTCCAAGTGAGCGTGTTGAGATCGAGAACCTCGCTCACGATGGGGGCTTCGGCGGTTGAGGGAACCAAGACCCGGCCATCCGGCAGTTGGTAGACATGCGGATAATACGGGAACAAGAACGGCGCACTGCTGAGCTGGCTCCAGGAATTCGTTGACGGATTGTAGATCTCCTGAATCGGGACGTCGCACTCGTCGCAATCCGTTTCACCGGAAGTCACGATGACGTTCCCATCAGCGAGGGTGGTTGCGGTCGGGTACCAGCGCGCGTAAGACATAGTTGGCAGTGCTGTCCACGTTTCGTTCGTCGGATCAAAGAGGTTGGCAACGGGGAGGCCAAAGTGAGCTTGTCCGTCGTGACCTCCGACGACCATGATCTGGCCGTTCGCCAACTGTTCCTGTCCACTGCAGAAGATGTTCGCCGGCACCGGCACTGAGTCGATGACGTTCGTTGTCGGGTTCCAGACTATAGCGTCGCAGCCGAAAGACTGACCGTCCCACAGCAAAACCTTACCGTTGGGCAGGAGCACCGAATTGATGGTCACAATCGGGAGAGAACTTGTGCCGGACCACAACCCGGATTGGGCTGGGTTCCCCGTGGCTGTAAAGGTGACTGAAACGGAATTCGAAGTTGCCGTATTATTCGCGAAGTCCCAGGCGGACGCCGTCAGCGTATGAGAGCCACCTGCAAATTTCGCGGTATTTAAAGAGAACGTAAATGGACTTGCGTTGATGGCTGTTCCGAACGGGATCCCATCGACCTGGAGCTGGACAGCGGCAACGCCCGTGCCAGTATCCGATGCGCTCACGGTTACATTGATCGTGCCTGTCACTGTGGCGCCACCTGCGGGAGATGTTATGCTCACAGTCGGGGGAGTCGTATCGGGTGGCGGGCTGTTGGCCGCGCGGAAGGCTACCATTTGCATGACGAACGCGCCCACCTCGCTGAAAGGCGCTGTCGCAGTGTAGAAACCGGCAGCCGTCACCACGCGATCTTCTGCAATGTCGGCGTCCGGGCTGGTGAGCATACGTTGTGTGAACCCGCTGCCAGGGCCCTTTGTCGTGCTCGATACGGTGTTGGCTGCGACCAACAGATCTGCGGGATTTGTCGTCTCCAGAGTACCGCTTCCGCTGCTCGAAACATTGTTGCCGACAGCCGTTACGGCCACGTCCAACGGATTGACCGGGTCGACCCCGCTATATTCCAAAATCCGAATGTCCGGGTAAGCTGGCAGTGGGGAGAAACTCACGCTCACCGTGTTCGTGCCGGTCTTCGGGACGATAACGTTTTTCGCGTAATAAATCGACTGCGATTCTTCGCCGTTCACCGTCACCAGCGTCGGTCCAATCGCTCCCGTATAGACGTTTCCCGCGGTGTCCGTTACGGAAGTGATTTTGCTGGTTGAGTCGTTGGTTCCCACGATCACAACATTCAGATCTCCAGCCGTCTGTGCGGAAGTGTACCCCACCGTCACCGGAGACGTTGCATGCACTGACTGAGGCGTCGTGTAGTTCCCCTGGACATATTTCAAGCTTGGCGTTGGCGTTGGCGTTGGCGTTGGCGTTGGCGTTGGCGTTGGCGTTGGCGTTGGCGTTGGCGTTGGCGTTGGCGTTGGC
>Ga0302325_10019886_pt1 | contig 14100 bp, 15 predicted proteins | sample Palsa_T0_2_FD_201948 | JGI IMG/M metagenome (GOLD analysis project Ga0302325, IMG submission 201948) | Peat permafrost microbial communities from Stordalen Mire near Abisko, Sweden - Palsa_T0_2 | ecosystem: Environmental > Terrestrial > Soil > Palsa > Peat permafrost | place: Sweden: Abisko... | reverse complement strand
CGGCAGTCCGTAGTTCGCCGCCTCGAAGGCGCGCAGGGCAGGGAGCCCCGCGCCGCGGGCCAACAGGATGCTGGCGTCGATGGCGGGCGGGGAGAAGGGGAATCCCGGATCGGGCTCCTCGGTCGTGGCCTGACGAAGGAGCCGGGTGCGCCGGGCCCGGCGGGTCAGCGCAGCGCAGGCGAGGGCGCCTATCCCCAGGGCGGCCAACCCCGGTAGCTCCAGACGCCCGGGCACGGCACGCTCGACGGATCCGGTGTGCGCCAGCACCAGCGCTTCCTCCCCGAAGGGCGCGGTGGGCGGGTCATCGGAGCGGGAAGGGCCGGCGGGTGAGGCGACGGGGAGCCATCGTCTCTCGAGATCCGTCGTCGCCGGCACGGTGGAGGCCCCACGGGGGGCGGGGGGTACGGCGTCGGGGGTGACCGGCACGACCGGCGGGCCCTGGTCGGGCATCAGAAGGGTCCAGCCGGCGTGAATCGTGTTCGGATCGACGAATTGGAGGCCGTCGCCCATGGTGCGACCAAGATTCAAGGCGGCGATCGCCGGCCAATCGTCGCCGTCTCCCAGCAGCGCGGCGGCGATGGACCAAAGGGAGTCCCCCGGGCGTACGACATAGCTGTACAGACCCGTGGCCGGGGTCACGCCGGCGGCGGAGGGTGCCGATGCGAGTGCGGCAGAGGCGGTGGGCGCATCCCTCCCTACGGTCACGGTGCGCTGCAGGCCCGAGGCGCCGGCTCCGGCACTCAAGCTGAGCGGCGCCCCGAACGCCACCAGGGCGAGCACTCCGGCCGTGATGCGGGCGGCCACCCGGTCCGTGAGGACGGCGCCGGTGGGGCTGCCGACTTGCCCGCGGCGGACCTGTTCCACCACGGCGAGCGCGAGCTGCGTGCAGCACACCGCCCACGCGACCCAGGCCACCAGCGTCACGGCGGCCAGAAGGAGTCGCACCTCCTGACTCCATTGGTGGCCCATCCCGCCCCCGAGCGGATCTCCGACCACCGACAGCAGGACGGCGGGCGTGGCCCCGAAGACCAGGAGCGTCGTGAGGATCGAGCTCGTCACGTCGAGGGCCCGTCGTGTGAACGGGGTGCCGCCTCTTTCAGCCACCCTCCGGTCCGATCGTCACGGTGTACGGGACGGCGACATACTGGACCTCGGTCTCCTTGAGCACCAGGTCGCACGGGCCATCGGCGTCCGGGATCACCACAGAGACGAACGAGGACCCTGCCTCGTCCAGCGTGCCCGACGGACATGTGACCGTGAGCAAGAGGGGGGCGGACGACGTCGAGCTGGCCGAGACCTCCATGGATCCGACACCGGTGAAGGGATAGGAGGCCGAGGCGTCGTCGGGCTGCTGCAGCGCTCCCGACATGGTGACGGGTGCCACCGGTTGGACGGCAGCGGCGAGGCTCGAGACGCCGGCCGCGGCGGAGGTGGTGGTCGTCGTTGTCGTGGGGATGCTCGTTTGCCGTGCGACGACGCTGGCCCCTTCGGTGGAGCTGGTCGTCGGGGACAACGGCGGAAGGGTCGGAGGGGTCACGGTGCTCGGACCGGCCGCCGGCTCGGTGGTGGTTGTTGTTGTGGTGGTCGGTGGGAGTGCGGTCGATCCGCTCTGGTGGGGATGCGCGGGCTCACCGGGAGCCGCTGCCCTGCCGCCGGTGGGGTTCGGGTGACCCGAGGTGGACGCGACCAAGGCGAGAAGGGAGACGGACACCGCCAGGACGGCCCACCAGTACGGCCGGATCCGTGGCGTCGGCGGGCCGCGCACCACACTGCCCCTGGAATCGCCCCTCGCCACGGCGTGACCTTAGGTGCAGGGTGGCCGGGGAGGTATTCCGCAGTCACGCGCAGAGCCGGCGCCGGCCCCGGTCGCGGCGCGCATAGAGCGATCGGCGGTCCCGCCCGGTGAAGAGTGCCAGCTCAGCGATGGAGAAACCAAGGACATGATGGGCGTAGAGCACTTCGACGTCTTCGGCCCTCATCCCTTCCCGGCGAAGGTCGATGAGGGTGCGCGCCAGGACTTCGAGGTCCGTCTCCGTGTTTCGCGCCCTGGGTTCGGACACTCCTGATGTCATCGGCACGTGTTGCTGCTGGAGGTCCCGGGCGCTGAAGAGGCGCCGGCGCATCCGGCACCGTATGGCCGAAAGGAGATCCAGCACGGCGTACGGTCGGTCCTGCCCGGCCCAGTCCGTCACCACTATCCACGTGGTGGAGAGGGTCTCGCTGAAGAACTCGCTCCCGTCGTCCCAATCGCCACCCTGCCCCCAACGCAGGCGCGTGGCGATGGTGAGCAGGCCGGGGAGGAGGGCCTGAATCAGGCAGCGGACGACCAGCGGGTCGAGCGGAGCCTCCCGGAGCATGACCCGTATGAGGGCAGCTGCCTCCTCGCGGCCCCGGTTGCCCGTGGCCCGGCGCATGTGGTCGACCAGCGCGCCAGGGGTGGGGCACGCCGGCGGGATCGCCGGCGAACGCCCGGGCGGTCCGTGCACCAGCAACGAGAGTCCCGGGTCTCGCTCGGCCAGGCGGTGGAGGGCGCGCACCGCTCCCGGGGAACGGCCGAGAGTGCGCCATTCCGTGTTGAGCTGTTCGATGGGCAGGATGCTTTGTCGAGGTGTGGGTGGCATGCCTCGCACCTTGGCTGCACGGCCTCCCCCAATACCTCCCCATGGGTCCGCCTGAGGCACGATCGGGCACGCCAGCCGGAGACCTCCCTGGTCGAGATAGCCTCACCCCCAATGGATATCGAGGAGTTCTACGACGGCGACCCACGGCGCCGTCCGTCCGCTGAGATCGAGTTGGGCACCGAGTGGCACGACAGCCATGGCACCAGGTACGAGGTCAACTGGGTGGAGGACACCGGCGAGCTGTACCTCATGCGGGAGCCGGTGCCGCACATTACGGAGGACCCGTTCGGGGGGCTCCATTTCTCCATGCGGGCCCAGGAAGAGGGAAAGATGACCGTGCACGTGGTGGCGCAGATCGCCACGCACGACCAGCTCGAGAAGATCCTCGACGGGTGGCAGCAGGCCATGGTCGGCGACGGCGGGGCCGAATGGCTCGCCGACCGCCTGCGCGCGGCGGGAGTGGCCACCGCCCCCGTAGACCCCTCGCCCGACGGCGTGGCGGATACCGACGTGCCCCAGGCCTGAGCGCACCCCGGGGCGCCGCGGCGCCCCACGCCCCGCTTTCGCCCGGGGTCCGTCGTTGGTTACCCTGTACCCGTACGCACGGGGATCGTGCGCCGGCGCCGCGTCGGCGCCCACAGAGGAGGGCACATGTCGATTCGGGACTATGACCGTCTATTCATCGGCGGCGACTGGGTCGCCCCGGAGGGGACCGACATGATTTCGGTGATCTCACCGATGACCGAAGAGGTCGTGGGTCGGGTGCCCGACGGCACCGAGGCAGACATCGACAAGGCCGTCGCCGCGGCAAGATTGGCCTTCGACCGGGGGCCCTGGCCCCGCATGACTCCGGCCGAGCGCGGAGCGATCGTGGCCAAGGCCGGCGCACAGGTCATGGCGGAGATGAACGACATCGCCGAGATCATCACCTTGGAGATGGGATCGCCCATCTCGTTCTCGACCATGGCGCAGGTCCTGGCGCCGAGCATGATCTTCAGCTACTACGCCGACCTGGCCTCGACCTTTGCCTTCGATGAAGTTCGCACGGGGCTGTTGCACCCTCAGGTGCTGGTGACCAAAGAGCCGGTCGGTGTGGTCGGCGCCATCGCTCCGTGGAACGTGCCACTGTTCATCGCCGCCGCCAAGCTGGCCCCGTCATTGGTGGCGGGGTGCACGGTCGTCTACAAGCCGGCGCCCGAGACCCCCTTCGACGCCTTCCGGCTCGCCGAGATCTTCACGGAGGCCGGGCTGCCCAAGGGCGTCCTCTCGGTGATCCCGGCCGGGCGCGAGGTCAGCGAGCACCTGGTGAAGCACCCGGGTGTCGACAAAATCTCGTTCACCGGCTCGGGCGTGGGTGGCAAGCGCATCGGCGGTCTCTGTGGTGAGCGCCTCAAGCGCTGCACCCTCGAGCTGGGTGGGAAATCGGCCGCCATCATCCTCGACGACGCCGACATCAGCACCGCCATCCCGACGCTGTTGCCGAACGCCATCATGAACAACGGGCAGGCCTGCATCTCCCAGACGAGGATCCTGGCCCCCCGGGCGCGCTACGACGAAGTGGTCGACGCCTTGGTGGCCGGCGTGGCCGGGTTGGCCGTGGGCGACCCGCTCGACCCCGAGACTGCGGTCGGACCCGTAGTGGCCGAGCGGCAGCGGGCGCGTATTGAGGGGTACCTCGACAGCGGGCGCGAAGAGGGGGCGACGGTGGCCCTGGGCGGGGGCCGGCCGGCCGGACTGGACAAGGGTTGGTTCGTCGAGCCCACCGTGTTCTCCAACGTCGACAACAAAATGAAGATCGCGCAGGAGGAGATCTTCGGTCCCGTGCTCGTGGTCATCCCCTACGACGGTGACGAGCAGGCGGTGGAGATCGCCAACGACTCCAACTACGGCTTGAGCGGCTCGGTGTGGACGTCGGACAACGACCGAGGCTTGGGTATCGCCCGCCAGGTGCGCACCGGGACCTACATGCTCAACGGCGGCACTCCCATCGACTTCGCCACGCCGTTCGGCGGGTACAAAGAGTCCGGCGTCGGCCGGGAGTTCGGCCCGGAGGGGCTGGAGAGTTTCCTTGAGAAGAAGTCCATCTCTCTGCCCGACGGGTACACGCCGAATACCTGAGGGTCCGGGCCAGCGTCCTAGTCGCCCGGGAGGTTGCCGGATGGCTCGGGATTGACGTTCACATTGGTCGTGACCGTCTTGCACTGGCCTTTGAGCGCGGGGATGAGGTGCCCTTCGTCGACGGTGGCGCCTTCAGCAATGGTCGTCATGAGCGCGTTGAGCGAGCCGTTGGCGGACGTGGCGTCCGCCGCCAGGGGAAGGGCGGCGCGGAGCTCCGCGTCTGCTTGTGTCCGGAGCCGGGCGGCCTCCGAGGCCGAGACATTCGCCTTCGTGGAGAGCTCGTAGTCGCGCACCGAGCGATCCACGTGCGTACACGCTTGCTGGGCCAGCGCCTGCCCGCTCTGCCCGCACGAACTCAGGCACAGAGCTGCTCCCGCTGCGGTGGCACCCAACCCGATCAGCGTGCGGCGACCCCGGGAGAGCGGTCGCCGCATTTCAGCCGAGCCAACTGTCGGCCGACTCGAGGAGGAAGCGGCTGACGGCCAAGGCGCGGTCAAAGACGTCGCAGAGGAGTTCCTCACCGCCGAGCACCCGGGCGAGCGAGACAGGATGGCGCGCCACAATGCTGAGCCTTCTTTCCGACCCGTCCGTGGCGTTGGCGAACGAGTCGATCGCCGACACCTCCAAGGGGAGTTCGATGCCCCCGACGCCGGCCAGATCGATGGCCAGCCGGAGGAGGTCCGGACCGCTGGGCAGGGGCGGGAGTGCCCAGGTGAAGGTGAGGGGGAAGTGGAACTCGTCGGGTGGCTCCTCCTCTTCGGTGAGGAGCACCACGGCGTCCTCGAACGAGAGCAGGACACGGGGGTCGACGTCGAGGGCCAAGTGGAGGTCCAGCGGGCCGCCGCAGCCTTCCTCGGGGTGGAGGTCCACCTCCCAGACCTGGCGCAGGGAGTATGTCTCGACGAAGTGCCGCTCGTCGTGTACGTGAAACCCGTGATCGACCGAGTGATCCTTCAGGTCCGCAACGTATCCGGCGACGTCAATGGCTGCCACAGTGGGGTGAGCCTAATGGCCAGTACGACGGTGATTGCCAGTAGGGTGCGTGGCCCGTGGATGAGGTCCGATTGCTCCAGGTTCTGGGCGACGCCGCCCGTGCCGTGCGTGCCGCGTTGGACGAGCTCGACGACTGGGGTCCCGCCGGGACCCGGCCGGGCCAATACCGCCTTGACCTGGCCGCGGACGCGGCTGCGCTGCCGATCCTCCACCGTGCCGGCCTGGAGGTACTCTCCGAGGAGTCGGGGAAGACGGGGGATTCGGGGGCCGAGCTGATGGCGGTGATCGACCCCGTGGACGGTTCTACGAACGCCCATCGGGGCGTGCCGTTCTATGCCACCAGCATCTGCGTCCTTGACGCCGAGGGGCCACTGGTCGGGTTGGTGGTGAACCAGGCCACCGGCACCCGTTTCGAGGCCGTCCGGGGGGGAGGGGCCCGGCGCGACGGCGAGGCGATCACCCCTTCGGGTTGCACGGACCTGTCGTCGGCCATAGTGGGGATATCAGGCTTTCCGGGGATCCACCCCGGTTGGGCCCAATTCCGCGCCCTGGGCGCGGCGGCCCTCGAATTCTGCGCCGTGGCCGAGGGCGTGCTCGATGCGTATTCGGTCGTCGGGAGGAGCACGCTCTTCGGTTGGGACTACTTGGCCGGCATGCTCATCTGCGACGAGGCCGGGGCCGTGACCGCAGACCGGGACGGCGCGGACGTCGTGGTCCGAGATGGCGGGACACGACGGCCCACGGTAGGGGCGACCTCCCTCCTCGTCGAGCAGCTGCTGGCGAAGGACGAACTGTGAGCTCCGACCCCGGGGCGCTGCTGGCCCGCAAGACGTGGCGCACCCTCGAGCCGCTGCACGGGATGATCTACTTCGTCCCCGAGGCCGCCGAGGCGTACGAGCGCCTCGGCATCACGGGCCGGGCCGGATACTTTGCGTCCCGGGCGGCGCCGATGGGGGCGGTGGCGGCCGAGCTGGTCGTGGCGACCTTCTTCAATTTCAATCCGGACCTTGTGCATGCCGCCATCCCCCGCGCCTGGGAGATCACCACTCCCGAGGCATTGGTGAGCGCCCGCCTGGCCGCAGCCGACGGTGCGTTCCGCCGGGTGCTCGGGAACGAAGTGGTCGAGTCCCCGTCGATGGCCCGCGCCGCGGAGCTGGCGCGTGGCCTGGCCGAGACGGCCGGCACCCACATGGAGGGCAGGCCCCTCAGTGCCGGCCACGCCGACCTTGCCTGGCCGGACGCACCGCATCTGGCGCTCTGGCACGCCCAGTCGATCCTGCGCGAATACCGAGGCGACGGGCACGTGGCCCTGTTGCTCACGCACGGGCTCTCGGGCCTTGACGCGCTGGTTACCCACGCCGCCGCCGGCGACGTGCCTTCGGGTGTGCTGCGCTCGACGCGGGGCTGGAGCGACGAGGAGTGGGACGCTGCGGCGGGCTCGCTGCGGGGCCGGGGCTGGCTGACCGAGAGCGATGACCTGGTGCTCACCGACTGGGGCGCCGCCCAGCGCCAGGAGATCGAAGATCAGACCGACGTTCTGGCCGCCGGGCCCTACGCCTCCTTGGGGGAAGACGGTTGCGCAGAGCTGCGCTCCCTGACGCGTCCGTGGAGCTCCATCTTCGCGGAGCTGCTGTTTCGCTGATCGGGCCCCTCCGGTCACCTACGCTGAGAGGCCCACGTGCCGCGCGTGGTCAGGGCGCTTAGCTCAGTTGGTTAGAGCAGCTGGCTTACAACCAGCAGGCCGGGGGTTCGAGTCCCTCAGCGCCCACCGGACCAGTCCAGTGTTCGAAACGCCCTCATCGACGCCAGCCGTGGAGAGGTCAGAACGGCGGATCGATGAATTGTTCTTCGGACTGCGGGTGATCGGTGTCTTCATCGCGGCAGCTCCCGTCCGTTCCCTCAACCCACCCATAGGGGGCACCGCCCGACGTGTAGCCCATGACGAACATCCGAGCGCCCAGGTAGTCCACCCATTCATAGAGGCCGTCATCGGCTTCGATGCCGTGCTGGAGCGCCCTGCGACGATCACGTTGGTGGCGTTTGGTCATCTCCTCGTTCTATCAGTGGACGGCCGAGCGCCGGTTGATTTCCAGTACGTGACGACGACCCCGTCGCGGCGGCCCCACGTCTCAATAGCCTCACGGGACCAGACCTGGAATGTGATCAGAGCGCCTTCTCCCAAGACGGAAGTTGGTTGGGGCGAGTATCGCTCTCGCGAACGCGATGGCGGTAGTGCAGAGCGCGCACCACTTCTTCGAGTCGCGCCACGCGGCTGCCCTTGACAAGCGCCGCGTCTCCCTGGCCCATCGTGCGCAGCAAGGCGACAGCCTCCTCAACACCCGTGACGCTCGTCCCGCCATAGAGCCCGGTCTCGTATCCGACCACCTCGATCCCGAGCTCATCCGCCATGAGGGCGATCCGGCGATGCTCGGACTCGCTGTGGTCCCCGAGCTCGGCCATGAGGCCGAGGATGGCCAGCTTGCGTTCTCCCGGCAACGCGGCCAGCGAGCGCAGAGCCGCCTCGGCCGACGCGGGGTTCGCGTTGTAACAGTCGACGATCAGGACGGGGCCACCGCGCACGTGACGGACATCCATGCGCAAGCACGAGCCCCGGGTCACCGAAAGTGCCTCCGCCACGGATTCGATGGGGACCCCACACCACAACGCGACCGTCGCCGCGGCCAGCGCGTTGGCCACCTGATGCACGCCGTGCACCCCCAGCCGGACCTCGGTCTGTCCCCACGGCGACGACAGGCGGAACCGTGCACGCAGGTCGCCGTCGAGCGTGATCTCGTCGGCCCGTACTTCGGCGTCGGCAGCCACCGCATAACCCACCACGGGACAGGCGCTCCGCAACGCCATGTCGCGGACTCGGGGGTCGTCGAAGTTCAACACGGCGAGGCCCGATGCCGGCAGGGCGGCCACGAGCTCGCCCTTGGCGCGAGCCACGCCGTCGAGATCACCGAAGTACTCCACGTGCGCCTTGGCGACCCTGGTAACGACGCCCACATCGGGACGTGCAACCTCGGCCAGCCGCGTGATGTCCCCCGCCCTCCGAGCCCCCATTTCAAGGACCACCCAACGCGCCGCGTCCGGCGCGTTGAACAACGTCAGGGGGAGGCCCAGCTCGTTGTTGAAGGAACCCTTGCTGGCGGCGGTGCGGAACGTCGACGACAGACAGCCGGCCAGGAGGTCCTTCGTGGTGGTCTTCCCCACCGACCCGGTGATGCCGACGGCGCCGCCGACCCGAGCGCGGGCGAACGCCCCGAGGCTCAACAAGGCGGCGGCAGTGTCACGGACACGGATGGCCGTCCCGCCCACCGGCTCCTGCGCGGTGAGGTAGGCCGGCGCGCCCGCCCCCAGCGCGGCCGGGATGAAGTGGTGGCCGTCGCGCGCGGCAACAATGGGAACGTAGAGCTGCCCCGGTCGGATCGTCCTCGAGTCGATGCTCGCTCCCTCAATGATGACATCGGGCCCGACCAGCTCGCCGCCCAAATGGGCCGTCAGTTCAGACGCCGAACAGCGCACGAGTCGTCCCGATGGGAAAGTCAAAATGGGTGTTCGGATACGGTTCGTCTTTCAGTGAGTAATGCCACCATTCGTAATGGTAAGAAGTGAAACCGCAGTCCTCCATGACGGAGCGCAAATAGTGACGGTTCCGCGCTTCGACCGGCGTGACTCCTTCTGCTCCGTGGTGTGAGACCGGGTCCATCAAGTCGTGGTCACCGCCCATCGGAGCAAGTTCACTGGTAGTCAGGTGATACAGCGTCAAGTCGACGGTGCTGCCCCGGCTGTGGCCCGACTTGGCGGCCACATATCCCATTTCAAACATCTCGGGTCTGTCGATATCTGGATAGTGCCGTTGCTTCTTTCGGCCATCTTCCGCCTGCCTTGACCAGCGCAGAAAGCAATCCACGGCGCGTTGCGGGCGATACCCGTCCCAAAGAAGCAAACCGAAGCCAAGGGATGCTGCGACTTCTTGCGCCGTTTGCAGGGCTGCGCATAAAGCCATCGTGCCGACTATCCGATTTGCCAGATATCCGTCCACCGGCTTGCCGGTGAAGTTATCCCAGGTGGCGTACTTGGCATCCCAACGTATTCCCGGTACAGCCTCGTCTACGAAAACAAAATCGAGATTCATCGACTTCTTTCGGCCAAGGCCAACGACACGATCCGGTCGACCACTTCGCCAAGCGACAAACCTGCGGCTGCCATCATTCTCGGATACCGGCTGTAGGAGGTCAGTCCCGGCAACGTATTCACTTCGTTCAGGACAACCGTGCCGTCTTCCTTCAAGAACAGGTCCACTCTCGCCAGTCCCTGGCATCCCAAGGCGCGGTAGAGGGTCTTCGCTGTATCCCGGACGAGCTCACGCGCCTCCGTCGAAATATCGGCGGGAACAATGAATGTTGCGTTCTCGGAACCGCGTTCGGGCTCTCTTTCCTGATGGATTCTGAAGAACCCATGGGACAGCGAAACGCGATCTGGCTCGCCGGCGACCAGCTCTGTGTCGTTCCCGAGGATCGCACACCCGACTTCGCCGCCCGCGACTGCCCCTTCGATCAGCACTTTCGAGTCGTACTGACGCGCCGCTTCCATAGCGCCGGGCAGTTCCTCTTTTCGCGACACCTTGCTCACACCGAACGATGAACCAGAGCGAGCAGGCTTCACGAAGACGGGATAAGGAAGCCCGTCAGGATCAATGTGCTCGCCCGCCGCGACGGTCCAGAAGTCCGGCGTCGGCACTCCTGCGCTGCTCGCCACCAGATAGGCGAGAGACTTGTCCATACACAGTGTCGAACTCTGGACATCGCAGCCGACATAGGGGATGCCGGAAAGCTCCAGCAAGCCCTGAATCGCCCCGTCCTCCCCGAACTTGCCGTGCAGCACGGGAAACACCACGTCCACCCGGATCGCCTGGTACCGCCCCCGCTCCAGGACCAATAGTCCGTGCACGCTGCTGTCCGGTACGAGCATCGCCGGACGACAACAGCCATCTTCCCAATCCGTGTCCGGGCTGTCACACAGCTTCCAGACACCGCGTTTCGTGATCCCGACGTAGAAGGGCTCATACCGTTCGAGGTCGAGGTTCTTTGCCACCTCGTGCGCGGACTTGACCGAGATGTGGTGTTCTTCGGAGGACCCTCCGAAGATGATGGCGAGCCTCAGTCGATCCATGTCGTTCGTTTCCCGAAGCGGAGGCAGTTGCCGAGCGTATTCTCGACGATGTCGCTCAGCGCGTGATCGGTGTAGTAGGCGGTATGCGGCGTGATGATGACATTCGGTAACTGGTGTAACCGCAACAACAGTTGACTTTCAACGGGTCGCTGTCGGTGGTCGGAGTAGAAGACTCCTTCCTCGCCCTCGAGGACGTCCAACGCCGCGCCGCCGAGTCGGCCGCCTTCCAGGGCATCCAGGAGGGCGGCGGTATCAAGAAGTGCACCACGGCCCGTGTTGATAATGAAGGCGCCGTCCTTCATCTGCTCAAGACGTTGACGACTCAAGAGATGGTGAGTGTCCGCGTTGAGCGGCGTATGGAGCGTGACGACGTCGCTTCGCCGTATCAACTCGTCGAGAGGCACGTACTCGGCGGACATTTTGGGACAACGGTCATACGCCAGGACCCGGCAGCCGAAGCCTTGCAGTCGATCTAGAACGGAGGCACCGATGTTCCCCGTCCCGATGACCCCAATGGTCATGTCGCGGAGTTCCCTCCCGCCCACGTCGTTCAATCGGTAGTCATGAGCCTGCACGCGGCTGAGAGAGGATTTGGCGCGTCGCACTGCCATCAGCATGAGCATCACTGTGTAGTCAGCGACGCTGTCGGGCGAATAGGCGACAGTTTCGACGGCAATGCCAAGGTGTTCCGCGCATTGCACGTCAATGTGGTCGTACCCAACACTCCTCGTGGAGATGTACCTCACGCCGGCCTGGCTGAGCGCAACGAGAGCGGAAGTTGCGATTTTCGCCTTGTGACCGACACTGATGCATCGAGTACCCGATGCCAGTTCACTATTGGCTTCAGTTACCGCCGCGTCGGTAATAGTCGGCAGAACGCCGAAGCGAGGGGCTATCTCTCGGAACAAGGCTGCCTCCTCCGGCCCGCATCCATAGACGGTGACTCCCATTTCTGGGACGACGACCTCCACCTCGGCACGTGGGTCATCTTCATCGGACGGGGCCGAGAGGTACGAGGACGCCGACAATCGGGCGCGGCCGGCCGCTTTTCGTGCCGGTGAGGTGTGGGTCACGCTCCCAGTCAAGCCAACGTGATGTTGCCAGCACGTATGTGGTTTTCGATACGCGGACGATATGCCCCGGGGGGTAATCTGACGACAATGTGCGTGTGTTGATCGTCGAGGACGAGCCCTACATGGCCGAAGCCATCCGCGATGGCCTGCGCCTGGAAGCGATCGCCGCGGACATCGCGGCTGACGGTGACACCGCTCTCGGCCTGCTGAGCGTCAACGCCTACGACATGGCCGTCCTCGACCGCGACATCCCCGGGCCCTCCGGCGACGAGATCGCCAGACGCATCGTCGCCTCCGGCAGCGGCATGCCCATCCTCATGCTCACCGCGGCCGACCGGCTCGACGACAAAGCCTCCGGGTTCGAACTCGGCGCGGACGACTACCTCACCAAGCCGTTCGAGCTCCGAGAGCTCGTGCTCCGTCTCCGAGCTCTCGACCGTCGCCGCGCCCACAACCGGCCACCCGTGCGAGAGATCGCCGGCCTGCGTCTGGACCCGTTCCGCCGTGAGGTCTATCGCGACGGGCACTATGTCGCGCTCACCCGCAAGCAGTTCGCCGTGCTCGAAGTGCTCGTGGCGGCCGAAGGCGGTGTCGTCAGCGCCGAGGAGCTCTTGGAGCAGGCGTGGGACGAGCACGCCGACCCGTTCACCAACGCCGTGCGCATCACCGTCTCTGCGCTGCGCAAACGCCTCGGCGAACCCTGGGTGATTACCACCGTGGCCGGCGTCGGCTACCGCATCGACACCCAACCAGACACCGGGCGCGCAGGAGAGGACCGTGGATAGAACCCCGGGTTGGAGCGTTCGCCTCAAACTCACCCTTAGCTACGCCGGCTTCCTCGTGATTGCTGGCGGCTTGCTGTTGGGCGCCGTGTGGGTGTTCCTCCTGCGATACGTGCCCAGAGGTAAGACGGTCCTCGTCCACGGCACGTCCGTCTTCATATCGCCCGGCCGCAGCGGTCTCTTGCGCGATTTCGCTCCGGCCGCCACCATCTTGGGGGTATTCCTGCTGGTATTCGGTCTCCTCGGAGGATGGCTACTCGCCGGCCGGATGCTCGCTCCCCTTGCTCGCATCACCGACGCCACCCGCGCGGCTGGGACCGGCTCCCTTTCCCACCGAATCGCGCTACCGGGCCGCAGAGACGAGTTCCGCGACCTCGCCGACGCCTTCGACGCCATGCTCTCCCGGCTCGAAGCGCACGTCGCCGAACAGAAGCGATTCGCCGCCAATGCCTCCCACGAACTGCGCACTCCACTCGCGATCACCCAGACGCTTCTCGACGTGGCCCGCAACGATCCCAACCTCGAGGACAGCCAGCTCGTCGACCGCCTCCACCACCTCAACACCCGAGCGATCGACCTCACGGAGGCACTGCTCCTGCTCGGTCGCTCCGACCAGAAGTCCTTCACCCCAGAACACGTCGACCTGTCCCTCATAGCCGAAGGAGCCACCGAGATGCTCCTCCCCCTCGCAGAAGAACATGGCGTCACCATCGAAACCTCCGGCGAGATCACCCCCGCTCTCGGCTCAGAGGCGCTCCTGCTACAGATGACGATGAATCTCGTGCACAACGCGATCGTTCACAACCTGCCGGTACACGGCAGCGTGTGCGTGACGACCAGCGTTCACCCTGGGAGCGTGGTGCTCACCGTCGAGAACACCGGCGAGAACCTGACCCCGCAGGTAGTTGCCACCCTGACCGAACCGTTCCGTCGCGGCACCGAGCGCATACACACCGACCGTGGAGGTGTCGGCCTCGGCCTGGCAATCGTGAAAAGCATCATCCAAGCGCACGACGGAACCCTCACTCTCACCCCCCGCCCCACGGGCGGGCTCTGCGTCAGGGTGCAACTACCCGCCTCCGGCCCATAGGACGGTGCCTGGCGGGCTGAGGACGATTGGCAGGCCCGTGAACCAGATCAACACGACCCCTCGCTGCCCGTGGTCAGCGGGCTTCGTCCGTGCGCAGGTCGGTGCCACCGTTGAGGAAGAGCCACTCTTCGGCGACTCGCCCGTCCTCAATTCGGAACAGCACCATGCTCTGGACGTCGAACACCCCGCCCTCCGGGCCGATATCACCGAACTGCCCGGTGGGGTTGCCGTGGATCCGGAGCCGG
>Ga0302325_10019885_pt1 | contig 14101 bp, 12 predicted proteins | sample Palsa_T0_2_FD_201948 | JGI IMG/M metagenome (GOLD analysis project Ga0302325, IMG submission 201948) | Peat permafrost microbial communities from Stordalen Mire near Abisko, Sweden - Palsa_T0_2 | ecosystem: Environmental > Terrestrial > Soil > Palsa > Peat permafrost | place: Sweden: Abisko... | reverse complement strand
TATAAAACCGAAATACCACAGCTCTAGAAGCTGTGTAAAATGAACACCAAACGCCGGGCCAGATCCCGTAAAATTACAAGTACAAAGGCCGTTCCATTCATCATTCATAAATCTGAAGAAACGTGAAAGAATGAAGGTAAAATCGAACAAAATGAAATTTCCAAGAAATCCCCTAAACAAAGTTCCACAATCTCCCATAAATACAAAGTTTCATTAAGAGGAATAGATCTGAGCTCGTCAGATCTGAAATATGAAAAGTCCCAAGAGGGACGGTTAATGCTATTGAACATTCCGCACTTTCGCCCTTTTGTTTTTTCGATATTTTTCTTTTATCGCGTTGATGCCGCTCTTCAAATTCAAAATTTTTGGGATCGACGTCGTTCTTGTAGGCTGATGAGGCAATTTTGGATCAGAGGCTAGAGAACAGTTAGTCTTTCCGCAATGTCAAATATGGAGAGGGTTTACAGTACCAGACGGCCTCCGAGATTTATCTTGAGAATTCCTTTTAAAAGACCACCTCTTTTTAGGTTTAGATGGTGCAAATGCAATATGGATGTCTGCCGGTGCAAATTGCACTTAACATGATTAGCAATTTCCAAACCAGCGGATGGATCGACTTACGGGGATCTTGGTCGTCACTCTCTGCAGGACGTATATTCGCGAGCTCACTCTCCTTGAACTCCAACAATCGATCAATCATCGAAAAACGCTTTCCAATATCCTCCTCAATCCTCGCAATCATCCAGGGTGCAAACTTCTCTCCCGCAAGGTTGGCGCTGAAATTATCCTGCAAAGACTCAAATGCAGTCTCAAACTTCTCGACACCTACAAGAATGTCATACATCCTCAACTCCCAACTCTCCTCCTGGACATCCATATCCTCGCTCTTCCTCTTGATTTGGGCCTTGAACAGCCCGAGAGATGCCATCCATTTATACTGAACCGTGCTGTCTCTGAGATACTTGAATGGGTTCATCTTTTCCCAGGACTCAATCTCGTCCAGGTCCGCCTTGCTGTTCCCACAAACCGCCACATCAAGCTCGTAACAGGCCTGGAGGACCTGCCAGAGAGAGAATGCAGCGATAGGGTGGGCCAGGAAGAAACTTCCGAAATCCAACTTCTCCAGGTTATTCTCCTCGCCCAGAGTGATCGCCGTATTGTCAATCGCTCTCTGGTGCCAGAACATTATGCGTTCCTGCCATTCTGCTGAGTAGATGTCCAGCGCCTCATCGCTGTACCGCGAGTCGTACCACGTGTAAATGGCCTTCTGCTTGACCTTAGGATCAAAGGCGTCCGGGTCTGAAGTTGTAGCTGCTACTGACTCCATGAAGTCCGCCATGGTGCTTTCCAAAAGATGTATCGTGTAGATCAGAGGCTGTTGCTGGTGAGATGCTCGGTCAAATTGAAGGCGAAAAGTAGAATTGAGCAATCAACAACACTCCCCCCGTTTGTCAAAGGGCGCCTCGGTTCATATCTTGCAATTCGCAGGGGATAATGATTCACAATGATGCATACGAACAAGAACACACCATGAGTCCTGCGAACTTTGGTCGACGTGACTCGAGACTCGTGTTATCCCAAGAAATGGAAAGGGAAGGGCAGGGCAGCCGGGCTGAGGCTGCGCCCGATCTCGTTCTGAGAAACGGGTTGACCGCGCGCCAGATCCCTGCCGCTCCTGCAAGCCACCATGGCATGGGGGCAGTGCCGCCAGGGCGACGCAGCGGAAATGTGCAGCCTACTACTTCGTACTGTACTTTCGGACTCAGGGGTCAGAGATTCAGCATTCTCAGCAATGCCACTCACGAGGCAAAATCATGCGAATCCCGTCGTAAGCCGAGTCTCCTCAGCAGGACAAGGCCGATGTGGGGAGTTCTAGCTTGGTACTACAGTACGTACTCCAAGAAGCCCAGAATGGGATCCTCAGGAGCCCAGATCCCAGCAAAGCGGTCTGCAGCTCCAGCAATACTGTACTCAGTGGCGGAGTTCCTCTGTTCTACTGCACAGTACTATACTTTTGAAGCCTTATAGGCAGATTTGGGGACCTTTTCCAAACGTCGAACATGTGTCAGCTGGAAGGCCCCCAACAGGCTTGCAGGGCAGCGTGGCCTCCCGTGTTTCCCATGTATCAGCTCCCGACGGGCCAACATCGGCTGCCGAAAAGGTCGCCTGGAAGCACAGCCACCTCACTCTACAAATTGATTGGAATCCCGTCATCAACATCTCACACAAATAAGAACCATTAGAGCTGCAGTACAACGGCGTCGCTCCTACCCGATCAGGCTGTACGTACAGCATGAGGCTGTAGCTTTCCAGTGAAGCATCATCCGTGGTACCGCTCTTCGAGACAGCTTTCTGTTAGGTTATGCCTCGCTCCAGCCTCGAGGACAACACCCCCTTTTGTCACAAATTACACCGCCAAAGCATCGTGGAAAACGAATGTTCCAAGGCTATGAATATTTTATTTATGAGCAAGTCCTCGGAAGATTGCGTGCATTTTTCTGCTTCTATCCGGAAAGTCCGAACATTGTACCTCGAAATCCTAAATGTTCAAAGCATCTCCGGACAATTATCTTGCTACTCGATTCCTCCAGTAGGGACTAAGATCGAGTACAGGAAATTATTGCCACTATCCTCGCGGCTTTTGTGTTTCCTAAACCTTGGCTCGTAAAAGCAGGTTTCGCAAGCAATCTCGCCACGGCAACTCGTCCTCCATCTTGTAATTTCACTCGATCTTGTTCTCATTTCCTGTCAAACAGATTCAGACGAACTCATGCCATAAGCCTCATGTCCAGAATTGGATAAGAGAAGGCCAACGAGACTGTTAGCCAACTTATGAACTGAGACTTCATGCCTATTCGCGGCTGCTGTCATTGACTAGCATCGAGCAAGAGCAACGACAATACTATCTCAACCGCAAGTCTTGGGTCATACAATTTCAAAGTGTTTCATAAACATAAAAATAAAAATATTTTCTTTCCTAGCCACGAACTTCACCGCATCTGTATCATCTCATCATAGAACGTCAAGCAAACTATAGACCAAATCCCTTACCTCCCTACACGGAATCCTTCAAATACCATGCGCGGATATCATATGTTGATATATATCGGAATTATCTGTGAGGAACCTCATAAAAACCACGCAGTTGCTCGGATAGCAGATCGCCACTTCCTTCTCTGGATGCCGCTCTTGGATATAGCCTCAGCGCGTGTTCCCGGAATTAACGTCGTCGAACAGGAATTTCTCGCCGCAGAAGAAGCATTGCCGACACGCATACTGAATCATATTGAAAATTGTCATGGAGGTTTAGATGTCCTTGTTGCTTTGGGATCGTCTGGGCTACATGATGTACTCCGCCTTAATGCTCCTCGCTAGTTCGATGTGGTTTTGTCTTGTGACCAGTTTGTGTCGCGTACTGTTGAAAGTTAAGATCTCTATGAATTTTGTCCTCGACTCAAGAGAGGAGGAGAAATCAGGGATCAGTCTTGAGATTTTATGGACGTACCTGCAAGGTCGTTGAATAATATCTTGCTTGAAATTTGGTGAGTATTCTCAAAAATCTACCATTCCCGAATCTTTCTTACAACGGAATAACTTAGGAAGTTCGAATATTCACATGAATCATGAGTATATCCGCACTTCAGCAAGTGATTGAAGAAGTGGGGGTGTACCAAGCTAGACAAGGATTTCGGTCTTCACATGGCTAGGCCTTCGATGATTCGGGATCACCGAACAAGTTACTCACTCTACGCTTCGACGTCATCTAAATCCCATCATCGCAAAAGCATTTTTAGCTATTGTTCATGTATTTTGAGATCGCGGATAAGAAGTTACGAGCTCAGCCACGCCTCACCCAAGAATCCAAGGCGCAGTGGCCTCAGGATGAGTCAGGCTCAAGGAGTGACTTCTAAATCTGTTCCAACACTAAGCCAAGACAGACTACAGCATTCTTGGAAATTTAAAATGAAATTGTGTTCTAAGAACTGAACGAGGAAAGCGAAAGCGGCTTCCGATGACAGTCGGAAGTAGTGCAACGAATCCGCAATACCCTCGGTAGATCGGCTCAATGTTCTATCTGCATTTGAACATTCAAGAATGATGATAATATGGATTGAGATATGGCATTACTAAAGCTAACGAGTGTATAAAGTCCTCAAGCTACCAAATCATCTCTCATCGCATTGATCTACCGATAACCTTAGGCGCAACTCCATATTTCAGTCAAGAGAAGTAGAATTTATCGCAACTCGAAGACGATGTCGGGTTCACACCAGCAATCTCCTGGCCTTTCAGTCACAAAGTATCGCTTATTCACCCACCACCTTCATTGCCTCCCTGATTGCCCCCGTCATAGGAACCACCGCCTCCAGTCTCATCACCTCCGCTACTGTGGACAATGGAAGATGATTAGCGTTTGCTTCGAATTTGCCGAAGCTTGGGTGAGAGAAGATGGGGGTGGTTGACGAAATCCGTAAGGAGACTGCTTACCCTCTATTTGGACTGTCGTCATGGTCACCCATGTCGAGATTGTGTGGATGATGGTGTATTCTTGGACTTTTGTTTGATAATTTGGGTTGTGTTTTGGAGTTGGACGTGCGCCAACATGAAATCAGAGAGGGAAGGAAGGGCGATGATATACTCTATTTACGGTGATAGCGAGGCAGACGGAGAGGATTGCAATCCTCCTTTCTCACAAAGTGAGGCTTACCGAGACTTGGCTTGTGCTGCAGCAGTCTAGATAGAGAATGAATATCAGGAAGAATATCAAGATAGGCCCATTCCGGGCCCAATGATGGGACGCCGATAGGCGTGGATACGTTACACGTATTGTGAATGGGGGCCAAATAAAACCCCCCTAAAATTCTCAACCAATGCTTCCTAAAAGGTGATCAAAAGAGCCTCGAATTTAAAGGGAGGGGAAAAGATAGGGAATAGTTCCGACTTTGAATCTAACCTCTACGATAAGAAGACCGTGATGCAAAAGCAAGTTACTGTAAGGACTCTCTTGCTGTGAGAATCCTCCCCTTTAACAAACGAATTCCAAGCATGATTGAGGCGAGAACACATACATTCCAGGGTCCTTTCATCTTTACCAAGTCTCAAATGACGGTTTTCGTACTCGACTGGCCCAATCAACCCCCTCTGGCCATGACTATAGGTCCAGCGACAAGCAAGGCTGTTGGGAGACGTGTAAGGTTGATGAGGCTTGATTGTCTGAAATGTAAAGTGTGTGACTAAATACAGAGCCTAGAAGAGTCGCTCCTTCCGTAACTTAACAAAGGCTGTACATAGTTTAACCAAGTCATGCAGCAAATAGAAACATCCGCCTCTTTACTACTTATAATCCGGCGCTATGAACGTGTCGGCCACCTCGTACATTATAGGCGTCATCGAAGCAATCTCCATCGCCTGCTTCGCATACCGCTTCAGCTCCTCGATCCGACGCAATGATGTTCTAGCCCCTTTACTAGTCCACCGAATATAGACCACAAGCTTTGTAAGGTTACCATCAAGACTGCGATGCAGAGCAGCAGAGATGAAACTTGGGACTGATTTCCCAGGCCCGGACATGACGAAGGACATGATACCGATCAACTTTTGTTGGTCCGTTTTCTCGTGCAGAGTAAAGACGTTGATGAAAGTGTACTTGTCGCTTTTGGTAATTTTTACGGTGGACCTCGCCAGGGGGTGCACTAATTCATACGCCAGGCCAAACCTCATCAAAAGTTACCAACTTTAGATTCATATATACAAATCAGGTTTCTACCAAAAAAATTTAAAACTTTTAAATATAATTAAAGTTTATTTAAAAAAATTTAATATAACTTTATAAATTATTTTTAATATTTTTATATGAAAAGTTATTAATACTTAAAATAAAAGCCCTCAGGAAACCGCTGCTAAGAAGCTACTAATTGTCCTCCTTAAACACTTCAGAAGCTAGAAACAGCTCCCATTCAGCCATGGCAGGCCGTCTTCCCCTCTTTCTTAAGGGTTCTCTTGGCTAAGAAAAATCGGCTAGCGAACACAAGGGTGTTAAGTTCTATTTCATTTTGCAAACATATTCGCTAGGCGATTCTTTCGTCCATTGCGCAGCAAGCTCATCCTGGGAAGACGTCCAGTTTCACCTTGGTTTGACGTATTATTTTAAAGGGAAGGAACTTTTATATCTATTGAATTTGCTAAAAGTGTTGCAAGCTGCTTTTTTGCAGTATATCAGCAGCTGCTATCTCAGAAAATAGAAAATGTAGTGCTATTAAAGTTTATGCTGTCATAATTATAAACTATAGGCATCAGTTAAGTGCAAGAGTCAAGGTAAATTAGACTAGACTAAGCTAAGGAGGGGAGGAAAGGTAAATAGTAGCTCTTGAGTTATTTATATACTCCCTTAGCCAATCACGTGATAGTCACCTGACCACTCCTGAGGTTCTACCGTGCCTTTAACCGTGACAGCTGCGACGAACCTTTGCTGTGGGTGGGTATGGCAAGACCAAGTCCGCTGTTGATTGCTACTGTACTAAGGAGAGGTGCAACTTGGAGGATGGAGTGCTACTTGCTTCTTCTTGCTGCTGTGGTCGAGACTGAGTCCTTCTCGGCGCGGGAATGGTGCCTGCTGCGTCCAGACACGCGTTATGGTTAAGATTCAAGTGCAGCGGCGAGTAATATGATTATGGCAGTAGCTGGCCAAACTGACGTATACACGCGCGGCTCGTACGATCAATATAGGGGCACGATGGGTGCCAGGGTACTGCGTTCCTGAGTGCAGACAAGTGCTCCTGCTGGCATCGCTTACTGCTGTGTCATGACGATGCAGTCCCTTCCTTCTCTATTTTCCCCGGAGTCCTAGCAGGTAGGAAAGAGGGACTAGATTACCAAAATGTGTAATAAGACTCTGGTCTCCCTCTTTCGTTGTTTTCTCTCTTCCTCCTCCTCCACAACAACAACAACAACAACAACAACAACAAATGTGTCGAAGAATGAGCACGGCGAGGGCGGTATATATCACACTATTAGCATTTGTGCAATAGTGGTTCCACTTTTGCGACAAGGTATGAGTCGTTTACTTTACCGGTGTCTTCCATGTTCCAAATCCCTTCATTTCTGAGCTGCCAATGTCTCCTTCTAGCAAGATGGCTATTCAAGAGACATCCACGCACGCTATGCAGCCTGGCTGACCATTCCCATCAACAGGCCTCTATCACGTCGTGTTGCCCTCCGCGTCGCCCGCCGTGCCCTCGCTCTTGCCCAAGCCGGCACCATCGCCGCTGCTGCCGCCATCGAGCGTGGCTTCGGTCACTTTCGTGGTTAACACCACCGGTATGTTCTTTTTGACTTGTCTTCGCATCCTCACTGCCTCAACACCTGCATCTGCGCCTAGATAGGCCTATGAAGCTGGCTCAAGTGAGCATGGTGGAGGCGCCACCTCCATAGTGGTCCAGAACGACAGTCGGGCACCTTTCCGTGGTGTTCTGGATAAGTAAGCCGGCTCGAAAGAGTCAGCTGAAACCAAGCCCCGACTACATGTATTGTAACATAGCAAATCAATGAAATTGAAGATTCTCACCCCCAAAATTTGGGGTAGACGATTAATCTCATCCTTCGTGACATTGTTATTTGGATCCACGAAATTCGCTGGTGCTTGTAGCAAGGAAAATGTCCCAGGTTAAGCTATTCCGCATATTCCTAGACTGGTAGCAGAGATTGAGCTATTAGCTTTGCACTCCTTCTCGAATTATGTGCTCCATCTGAATCTGCCGCAATGAGACAGGGCGAATGACCGGCCTTGACAGTTTCAAATGGCGTATGGCATCACCATGAGACTTGACACAAGCACCAGCATCCAGCAACTCCTTGACAATAACATGTCCTTGGCCGCGATGCCTCAGTGCTACGGAGTCCCAAGCCTGGATCACGAGAGGTCGCAAGGTCAATTCCCATGTTCCTCTCCAGGTTATTACAGCAGGTTGCCCTCGCTCAGCGCGCTGGTACCTGAAGAGCATCGCCAATCCCTTTTCTCCGTTCCATATTTCCATTGTTTCAAGATTTGGCATTTTCATGGCCGCCGCTGCTGCTGCCCGGAGCATGTCATCCAACTCCGTCGGGCGCTCCTGTGGCACGAGCAGTCGTGAAGTCAGCGCAAGCCAAGTTAAGTTGGGCCACTTCCAGGAAAGTTCTAGAGCATCAAAAAAATGGCTAGCTTCCACTATGAACGACGCCGAGAGGTGTTCAAGCGTGAGACTGGCGTTAGCAACCGCCCGGCTAACAGAAGAGGATGGTATTCGCATAGGCTCACAGCCGAAATTCATGTAGCTAGCTGGGTACGTTTGGTCGAAATTCTCGAAGAGTACGAGTCTCCGTAGTCGATCGGAAGAGAGCGATTCAAAAAGAAGTCGTAAAGCTACAAAGAACAAGAGTATTAGCAGGTTATCAGCAGCCAATAGTGTAACTGGAACACAGAAGTGGCGGAGAACATTGAACTGACGCAGTGGCACTCACATTGGTCCGTCCACTGTTGCTGAATATCGAGCCATTCCCTCCAAGGCTCGTAATGAATTTCCTGGAGTCCAGGCAGACGGGCAAACATATGTGCCAACGCGGCCGGCTTCCATCGTCGGCGGTTCTGTTGACGGAGGAGCACACCTGTTACTGCCGGGACTAATGGCGGTTGCTGCCACCACTGGCCCTCTTGTTCTTCGTCATCAAACGGTCCCTCGCCCATGATTTCCTCAAAGACTCTGTCGATAGCGGCAGAGGTGGGAATGGAATTTCGACTACCAGCAATCCATCCGTGGTGGTGGTCGGTAGCTTTGACCAGCATCGACTGCTTTGCGTGTTGATCCCGGCCACACATATCGGAAGCAACATCAGGCTCAAAGGTCAGATATTTGAACCAATGCTCTGAGTCGCTGGGGGAGTAGACGCTGATATCTAGCAGCAAGCTACTGTCTGGTTCCCATACGCTAAGTGTTGAGAAGAGATCTAGGAATGCTGTGGTGATTAGGGCATTTTCTGCGTTGCTTAGGCCCCACGACTCTGGACCTTGAGGTTCACATTCGGTGCAATTATATTCTTGGAGTTCCAAGCAAAGCCAAATGTAGCGCACGAGACTCCTATTGCGATGAACCATCGAACCAAAATCGGCGACGCGTGACGACGTCAGCTTGATCCGGGAGAAGTTATGCCGCTCGATGATCGTCTGCCACTCTCGTGACACTGTGGCGAAGTCAGCCAAGCTACAACCGTCCTGCAGTAAGACTTCCAAGACCGTAAGACGAATCTCTGCGGGAAAGCAGTGCCAAGATATTATGTTGGCTGTCATCAGCGATATTAGTGTTACTATCGTGAATAATAGATGAGATGATATGGATCGGCAGGACTGGTGATTTAGCTTCTCAAACGACTATTGGGTAGATTCCTCTTGATTTGTCGGGTTTGTGGGCGAGCGGATGAAGATTTACGGTGAGGTCGGTATTTAATTTTCTTGGTTACCTCCGTAGTGCGTGACAGACGAAAAAATTACCCACCCCACGCACTGCCGAAGTTTCCCCGACGCACCACTCAGGTGTACCTGCGTACAGAGGTGCCACCCTACTCCGTAAGTTATGCCTCACCGCCTTTTGATTCTGCCCGCAATACCTCGCTACAGCGTAGCTTACAGGGCACTTTCAGCGTACCCCTGCCGAAGGCGGTGACATAACTTAGGGGTGGCACCTCCGTATCTGTACACTCTCTGTGCTTTTTCCCTTTAAGCGCACGTTTGTGCTATCTAATTATCTACAGCGACAGCCAGCCTGCCAGGAGACAAGACAAAATGCTTGAGAGCCTCTAAGTCATGGACAGTAGCGTTAGGGCGCGCCCCTCACGAATAGAACTAATTAAAAGTTAAAACTTAAAGATCCATGTCATAACTTCTGTTAGTAGAGCCGAAGTGTCTCGGTTTTAAAATTTCGAGTTCTATCAACAGAGGGCGGTAATTCGGTGCCTTTTTTCTCCTTCGCTCGCTGGATGAAATTTTTCTGAGCCTTTACTATTATGGAACAAATAGAGGTAGACACTACAGTACAGACAGAGAGAGGATGGTGCCACCGCCGTCACCTTCACCACGTGGCCCAGAAATGGGCTTCATTACCATCTCACCTCCGAAGTTGTCTTTCGCGTATAGTTGACAAGAATCCACAACAAAGATTCTCTAATACTTCTACAGATACGATACCAAGGAGGAGCAGGGATAGTGCTCATGCTCGTATCTCGACCAATCCAGCTGATTCAAGAGGAATGATCGCCATCGTAAATACTTGAAAGTATCAGATCCAGAGCAGGAGATCGAGGATTCTGGCTTCAAACCGGCTGTGTTGTCGTTTTCAGCTGCAGTGACGCCGACCAAAGGATCATCGGAGCGGGTCTATGCAGCTGGGGGTCAACAGCGCATAACAAGAGCAACCGACAGAGTGAGGGGTCTTGGGAACAGATTGAAGAGGAAGATGGTTGAGCAGCGGGGAGGGCGAGTTATATAAACGTTGAAAGCGGCGGTTGCACGTGCACGCGCCTTACTTGATTTAGAAGGGCGCTAAATCCGGGGGGGGGGGGGAAGGCTGGAGTACTTAGATAATACTACAGTAGATATAAAGCAGTCTGATAAAAAATTTCTTCAAGTAATTCGCTTGTGAAAAGGGTGAGTTTTGGTTGGGTTTTGCCTCACTAAGTACCTTTGTCAATTTTTGGTGCAGGAATTACGACACTTCCCGGTACATGGTTCCAGTTGAACTGTGACGATGAGATAGAGAGAGAAAGATCACTAAGAATTGAGAATAGGGAGGGGGAAGTAAGACTAAAGACGAGGACGGAATTAGAGTTTCCCTCACAATCCGATTCCCATGGCCCCAGAACAGGTTTCGACATGGGATGAAAGGATCCTACTCTCGTCCAACTTGGCCAATGGATGGCAAGCTGCAGACTTGGCGTCAGCCGCTAAATCAGACAGAGGCTGCTGCCGCCCACTTGCAAGGGACCCTTGCGCCTCATGCGATGTCGCTGCAGGCTCTGGGCCCACCCGGGGGCTGAAGATGGAGCTGGGGATTACGATCGAGGTTTCGTCGCACGACCTTTTCTCACTCCTTCTTGCTCTTCGCACCGCTTTCCTGATTTCTGTATATATGATATAGCCTTATATGGGTAATCGACCATGCGCAAACGCTCGAAATCATGCCGCCTCTCCTCCGCGACCACCCAAACGACCAGCCAAAGTCCTACACACACGTGATCCGCTCTCTGCAGAAGGGACAGCGCGCGCAAACCTTCGACCCGGGAACAAGGACCAAGACGACGACGGAAGGGAATGCCGTTCGTGCGCGATTTCAAGGGATAGTGAAGAGTGTGCCGGTAGTTAGGAAGAATACATACAGGCATGAACCGATTGATTATGATCATGAGATCAGGATTTTGAAGATTTTGCATGGCGAGGGGAGTGATAGGTTGGAGTGTATGTTGTTTCCGAGTAAGTTGTATGCGGAGAAGGATGCGCAGAGAAATGGGAAGGGAGGTGAGAGGAAGGATAGGTATTGGGCTTTGAGTTATTGGTGGGGGGATGTGAACGAGGTTGCGGGCAACAAGATTACAATTTTTCATGAGTGAGTCCTCATATATTACTCTTTAAAAGGCCGGGTGAAAGTTGACTCTTGTATAGCACCGGTGGAAGGGGACGAACACAGGAAATGACTGACCTCAACCGCTCCGGAACTTTTTTTATACGCAACAACCTCAAAGCGGCGCTCCTACGTTTTCGCGATCCACACGACGATGTTAATGTTTGGGTTGATGCTCTCTGCATCGACCAGGAGAATAAGACTGAGAAGAAAGCGCAAGTCTCGCGCATGCATGAAGTTTATACCCAGGCGGAAAACGTGTGTATCTGGCTTGGAGAAGGGAAGGAATCAACCCCAGAGACTTTCTCTTTCCTAAGGGAAATTCTGGATTTGAATGGTCTGGATGGACTTGTGGCGAACCCGATACCGACGGCGAGAAAATGGGCTTTGGTTGTAGATTTAATGTCTAATAGGTGGTTCTCCAGGAGATGGGTGATTCAAGAGTTGGCTTTGTCGAGGAAGGCTTGTGTGCTATGGGGGGACGAGGAGTTGGAATGGAGTAATTTCGCTGATGCGATTGCACTATTCATGACAAAATACGAAGAGATCAAGAGGACGAGTCTCGATCCTGCTGGATACCACGCTGCTGTCGACGCAAGAGCTCTAGGCGCCAACGTGATTGTCCATGCCACCACAAATCTTTTCCGGAAGAGTCAAGAAGGAAGAGTGCAGCAAAGGTTATTGCCATTGGAGATTCTGGTTTCGAGTCTGCTTCTGGCTTTCGAGGCATCAGAGCCGAGAGACACTATATTTGCTGTCTTGACATTGGCAAACGACAGTCGCTTTGCGGAGGAGAACACAAATGCCATTATGGAGGACCCACGTATCTCCCCGGATTACGACAAAACCCTCTTGGATGTATATGCGGATTTCATGAATTACTGTATAGAGAGGTCGCATTCGTTAGATATTCTCTGCAGATACTGGGCTCCATTACCAAAGCCACTGACCCCGGAACAAGCGTTAAAACAAGGAAATTCAAGACGAGACAGGGAAGAAGAAATGCCGACTTGGATTCCCTTCATCTCGCGGTCAGCATTTGGAGAGCCGCATGCGGTACTGGGAGGGAGAGTAAATGGCGATAGTTTTGTCGGTGGTCCTGAAAGGAAAGGTCAACAGACTTATAACGCCTGCAACGGTCTTCGAGCCTGGACCAAATTTGGAACTTATGAGCCAGACCCAGCAACAAATCCTGTGCGCCGCCAGACGTTCCCCGTCAACTTCATGAAACAAGGGAGTTTCTCCTCAAATAAAGGAACTGACTTAGGCAAGATTCAAGAAAATGAAAATCATTCGAGGAGTGATGGCGCGGTGAAGGATCTTGGTAATCTTACATTGAGAAGGCAGTCGTCGTCTTTGCCCTCGCCCGAGAGGTATGACGGGACGCTTTCCGTGCGTGGATTTTGTCTTGATTGGGTGCAAGAAGTCTCAGGAAGAGTGACTGGGAAAGGCATTATACCTGTTGAAGCACTCACTATGGGTGGGTAAGTGGTATCCCTCAGAGCATAAATTCCCCCTTTCAAATGTTGTACGAGGTGTTTCTACGCTCGAGGCATGTCAGAGTAAATAACTCATGAAACGTTGTCCGGAATCCCGAATATTCTCTTTGTTAGGCAATACTAACTCTGAGATTAACAGGTGGATACACAAGGGGCCCGAGGATCAAGATGTGCCTGATCAACTTTGGCGAACACTCATTGCAGATCGAGGACCCAATGGGACAAGTGCTCCAGGCTGGTATCGAAGAACTTGTCTCGAGTGTCTCCAGCATACGGATCGAGCCGGAGATCTCGACATCGAAGACCTGAAGAAGAGAGTCCAGCCCAAAACACCGAGTACGATGATCACGTTCCTGGAACGGGCACAACAAATTGTTTGGGGGAGACGGTTTTTCAAAACGAGAGGAAACAAGGCGAAAAACAAGGAGCCATTGTTTTGTTTAGGCTCGCCGGATGTGAGAGAAGGAGATATGATTTGCGTTATTTTTGGTTGTAGTGTTCCTGTGGTGTTGAGGAAGGTTTCAACCGGTGGGGGAAATTCCCATTTTGAGTTTATTGGCGAGTGTTATGTTCATGGCATGATGGATGGAGAAGCTTTAGAGGGAAAGCTGCCGAGCTACCCATACGGTGGGAAAAAATCATGGGTGACGACTTTTAAGTTAAAGTAATTTTGGGTGCGAGAGTATATAGTTTAATAATTGCTTTTAAAGCAAGGGTACTCAAATTAAAAGGTGTGCTGCTTCGACTTGTGTCACTCTTAAGATTGCAACCTAATGCCCGGAGTTTCCTATAATATTACTGTAAGATGAAGAAAGTGACCAAAAGGCATGGGACCTTCAAATTTAATCACTTAGGTAGTGAAATGTAAGAATGTTCCAGACGGTTTGGGGCATTCTCTGATTCTCCCATTTCATTTCAAAAAATGCTTTCCTTGACAATTTCGAGATCAATATATTATTC
>Ga0302325_10019882_pt1 | contig 14102 bp, 17 predicted proteins | sample Palsa_T0_2_FD_201948 | JGI IMG/M metagenome (GOLD analysis project Ga0302325, IMG submission 201948) | Peat permafrost microbial communities from Stordalen Mire near Abisko, Sweden - Palsa_T0_2 | ecosystem: Environmental > Terrestrial > Soil > Palsa > Peat permafrost | place: Sweden: Abisko... | reverse complement strand
CAGGCCGAGCACCCGGCACGTGAGCAGGTAGACGATCTTGAGAAGCACCCGGCAAGCCAACCATCACCACGTCAAGCCTGCTGGCGATAGCGCAGGTCAGCCACTCAATCGAGTATTCGAGCGGTACCGGGTCCGCAGCGGGCTGCGCGAGCTGACCGCCGCCGGGATGGTCACCCAGGGCGACGGGCGTTTCCAGGCGGTGCCGCGATCGGTTCACCCGGAACGGGCCGCAGCCGGAGAAGGTACTGCCTGACGACCTGCGTAGAGCGTCTCGCCGCGGCCCGTCCGGACCGTGTACGCCGCCTGGGTGCCCGCCACCGTTCCAGCGCTTCGTTCAGGCCAGGCTGCGGGGTGCTGTGGCAGAAGTCGCGGACGAGGATGGCCAGCTCACCCTGGTCGAGGTCGAGGGTCAGCCGGATGAAGGACCGACCCTCCCGGCGGGAAGTGAGCATCGCGTTGGTGGTCAGCTCCGACACGATGAGCCCGGCCGTGTCCGACAGGTCGGCCAACCGCCATTCCCACAGGATCTGCCGGGTCCAGGCGCGGGCGCAGCCCGGCGCGGTCGGCACCGCGCCCAAGTCGAGGACCGCACGCGGCGGCCGACCCGGCGGCGGATGCGGCGGATGGGGGTGGTGGTGCACGATTGGTCTTCTCGCTGTGGTGCTGGTGGTCATAGCGGCCTCCGGGATGGTGCAGGGGGTGCCCCGGGCTGGGAGAAGGCCGCCCAAGGGTGGTGATGGCCCGGGCCACTGGCCCGGGGCCGTCAATCCGGCCTCGGCTGGTACATGCCGGGGCGGGGCTCTTCGGCTAGGTGGTCGCCGTCAGCGTCAGGCACCTGGTCGTCCAGGTCTTCTGCGAATCCGGGCTGCTGCGGGACCGGCGGCTTGGTCGTCAGTTGTTGCGGCTGGGCGCTGCGGAGGGCCGCCACACGAGCCACATCCCGAGCAGCTTCATGAAGCTGAGCCGCTGCACGGGCTACCTGCGTGCTTGCCATGTCCTCAGGGAATCCCAGCCGCGGCGGGCACGGGAGGGCCTGAAGAGGGGACAGATGTTTGCGGAGGGTGTGTGAATCAGCCTGGACGACGCGAACAGCGCACGACAGTGTCAGACTGATCGTGTCCGCACTGGTAGAAGGGGAAGGCACGTGCCGCGAGAGCCAAAGGAGGAGAACCTACGGCTACGGTCCCTGCTGGACGAGGCTGCAATGTCCAACAAGGGCCTGGCACGCAGAGTCGTTGACCTCGCCGCGATCCAGGGACTGGCCGGCGTGCGGTGCGACCACACGTCAGTCCTCCGGTGGCTAGCGGGCGAACAGCCACGCCCGCCGGTCCCCGAACTGGTCGCCGTAGTCCTCAGCAATGCACTCGGCCGGAAGATCTCGGAAACCGAGATGGGCATGACGCCCAGCAACCTGCCCGCGAGCGGCTGCCTGCCGCAGCAGGGCATGCCGCACCCCGATGATGGTGATCGCGCCCAGGATGTCACCCTTGGCGATCATCGCCGGCGTCTCGTCAACCGGCACCCACTGCACCTCGGCCGTCTCGTCAATCTCCGGCTCCCTGACGCGCTCGGCCCCGTGCGCCAGGTACAAATCCTGCGGATAGTCGGCGTTGCCTATGACCGGCTGACAGGACATCACGAACTCGATGCCACGCGGGCGCCAGCCCGTCTCCTCCTCCACCTCGCGCGCCGCCGCCGCGCCAGGGTCCTCGCCGTCATCCACGTAACCGCCCGGCAGCTCCCACACCCAGCGGTCCACGATGAACCGGTGCCGCCGCATCAGCAGCACTCGGTCACCCGCATCATTCAGGACCACGGTCATCGCGCAGCGCCGCATCCGGAAGACGTACTGCGTGAAACGCACGTGGTTCGGAAGCTCGACATCGGCCAGGCTCACACGGATGTGAGGGGTATCGTCCACCAGTCGCTCGCCGTGGATCACCCACTTGGACGGGTCAGTCACGTACGCGACACTACCGGCCCGGATGCGCTCACCCCGCTGCCACCGGGACTCAGCACCGGGTGCTGCCAGCATCCATCTCGGGCACTTTGCTCAGGGCAATCGGCATGCCTAGTTGTGCTAGGTGTCAGCACGGATTCAGCACGCGGCCCGGAAACGACGAGAAATAACCGACATCAATCGGGCAATCCGGACACGAGAACGGGCCGCCCGACTCGGCGCCGGACGGCCCGTGCCCCGAGCCGGCAGGCCGAAGAAATCGCAGGTCAATGCCCATTAATAAGCCCTTGAGGAGCTGGCGGGCCATCACCATGCGCTGGATCTGGTTGGTGCCCTCGTAGATCTGGGTGATCTTGTATGTAAGCCTTCAGACGGGCGACAGCATGCGCCTCCAAGGGAACACGTGCGGAAATTGGGTCGATCACCATGGACAAGAGTCCATTGAGGCATTAGCCAAGCTCGGACCGTCTGCGATACGCGTCTTGCGAGACCAAAGCCGGCGGCACCCTGTCCGTGGCTCGTCCGTGACCGCGGCCTGCGTCCGTGGCCGTCCGTGGAAAAGCGACGGTTACACCGACCGTCCTGCCGACTGGACGCCGTCCGCTATATGTCCGTGGACAGCGCAACACAGCGGTCCACAGCGCTACAAGATGACACATGGCGAGACGAAGAAGAAACGGCCCGCACAGCCGCAAATCCGCAGCTAGCGGGCCGTTTCCGCAGGTGGTGGCAGGTGGTGGATTCGAACCACCGAAGGCGAAGCCGACGGTTTTACAGACCTCCGTCCTCCTACCTGAGTCATATGCCGCTGACCTGCGCGTATGCGTTCCGAGATGCGGTTCCGGGCCGCCGCCGTCCGCTATGCGTCCGCGCGCCCCGCGTTTCGGGGGTCGCGCAACCCACGGACGTAGGCGCTCACGACCACGGACGGCGAGGGTGGGAACGGTTATGCCGACCTTCGTCACCGGGGCCTTGCTCGGCGTCGGGGGTGCTGAGGCGTCGGCCCCTGTTAGGGCAATCACCGAGATGAAAGACCACCTTGGCGGTGGGGCCACCGTCGTAACATTCCGGGACAGGAGGGCGGGTCCAAGTCGAGGCGCCACGTGGGGCCATGTCGCGGCTCGGGGGGTATCAGTGGTCGTGGCCGCCTTGATCAGCGTTTGGGCCATCCGCTGGCGTCGAAGACGGCGATCGGGTCGAGGTAGTCCCGCCAGTGGGTCACTTTGCGGTCCTTGACTGTGATGATGGAGGCGAAGCGGTTGTTGTACGGCCGGCCTGTCAGCACCGATTCACCGTGTACCTCGTACTCGAGCACGGCCACCGACGCTTCCGGGTCCCGGTAGACGCGGAGGTTGTCGGCGGTGTGCACGGCCATGTAGTCGTCGTAGCCGCTGTACAGGTCAATCACGGCCTGCCGCCCTTCAACGCGCCTGGGGTAGCCTGGCACGGAGATCACGTACTCGACGACGACATCGTCGGCCAGGAGGTCGAAGTAGTCCTCGCCGTCGGCGAGGCCCTCCAGCCCTTCCCGGATGATGCGGAAGAAGGGGCCGTCGGCACCGAAGTTCGAGCTGTCGCTGGTGTACTTGGTCACTTGTCCTCCGGAGTGGTCCAGGCAGCGGCGTTGCGCCGGGCGAATGCTTCGAAGCTGGCCGGCGGCCGGCCGGTAACGGTCTCGACATCGCCCGTGGGCACGGACCCGTCGCCGCCGATGATGGCGCCGGTGAGCCAGCGGAGCATGACGGTGTAGTCGGCGGGCACGCCGGCTGCGATCGCCCCGCTGATCCAGGCCTCCTGGTCGATGTCCTTATACCCGACGGGCCAGCCGCTCACGGCGGCGATGGTCGCGGCGACGTCACCGAAGGTGAGGGCCTGCGGCCCGGTGAGAGCGTAGCGGGCGCCCGCGTGCGCGCCAGGGTTGAGGAGGGTCCCGACCGCGACCGCCGCGATGTCAGCCGCGTCGACGAATGCCTCGCTGCCGCCGCCGCCCGGGACGGCGAGGGTTCCGTTGATGACGGGGAGGTGATCGTCGGTGAAGTTCTGCATCACCCAGGCGGGGCGCAGGATGGAGTGCGTGAACGCTTCCCGCGCTGCGAGGTCAGCCTCGACCGCCGCGATGTCGATTTCGCGTGGCGCCCGGTCGCCGTTGTAGGTGCTGAGGAGGGTGACGTGCCGCATGCCGGCGGCCTCGGCCTGGTCAAGGAACTCGGCGACCCGGGCTGCGTAACGCACGCGCAGCACAGGGGTGACCAGGTAGACCCGGTCCGTCCCGGCGAGGGCATCCGGATAGGTGGCCGGGTCGTCCCAGTCGAAGAACACGTCGCTGCCGTGACGCGAAGCAGTACGGGCGGGGATACCGTGCACGGCGAGGTGCCTGGCGACAAGCGAGCCTGTCCGGCCGCTGCCGCCGAGGATGAGCGCTACGTGGGATGTGCTGGTCATGCCTTAAGCATTCAGCTCTGATGATGAGCGGATCAATGCGCTGCACGCTCAGATTATTATTTCATCCTCTCAAATCGTTGACTTCAACGCGTGTTACTCGCAATCTTGGCGTGTGGACTTGCTGTACGACCACCTCATGCGGGCGCGCGCAACCGGGGCGGTCTTCGCCCGCACCGTGGTCATGCCCCCGTGGGGACTGCGCCTGGGCGGCTCCATCCAGCTCGCGGTGCATGCCGTGACCCGGGGCAAGGCGTGGCTGTGGCTCGACGACCCGGCTGATGCCGTGGAGCTCCGGCCAGGGGAGATCAGCCTGGTGCGCGGCGGCTCCGCTCACCACATCGCGCACGAACCGGGTGCCTGCTGCCTGGAGCCGGACGAATTCCGGGCCCAGTACCGCCAGGTCGCAGCCGACACCGACCGTGGGGCGACGGTGTTCCTGTGCGGTGCCTACCAGTTCTCGGGTGACGTCGCCAGCGGGCTGCTGGACGCCCTTCCGCGCGTGCTGACGCTCTCGTCCGCGGTCGACGAACCGCTCCGCAAAGTCATCGTGCTGGTGTCCCGCGAGCTCACCAACGTGGAGCCCGGCCAGCAGACCGTGCTCGACCGCCTGCTCGACGTGCTGCTCGTCCTGGCCCTCCGCGCCGACTTCCGCCGCAGCGCGACCGCGCCCCGCTGGTACCGGGCGTCCGGCGACCCACGCCTGCACGCCGCGCTGCAGGCCATGCACGAAGACGCCGGTCACTCGTGGACAGTGCCCCAGCTCGCGGCGATCAGCGGCCTGTCCCGGGCCGCATTCGCGCGAGTCTTCCGGGACGCGCTCGGGCAAGCCCCGCTGCAGTACCTCACGGAGTGGCGGATGACTCTCGCCCGCGACCACCTGCGCACCGGCGAACTCAGCCTCGCCAACATCGCCGCCACGGTCGGATATGGCTCGCCTTACGCGTTCGCGGCCGCCTTCCGCCGCCACCACGGCATCGCGCCCGGGGCCTGGCGGCAACAGCAGTCATCCGCGCCCCTCACGCTCAACGGCGCCGAAGACCCGGCGGCACCAGCCGAACCGGACGATCGCGGCTGAACGGCGGACCCGGCAACGCACACCCGGCCCCGGGCACGCCCACCACTTCACTGCATGCCTGCAGGGGACAGTTCCGGGGCACGCCAAGCCCCGTTCCGGCCAGCGACTCCGACCCAGCCGGGCTGTCCCCGGTCCTAACCGCGGCCGTAATCGTCTCGCCGGCAGTACCCGACTGGCTGCGCCGCATGTCGTTGTCGAACATCTCGCTTACCAGCAGCACGGCCTCCTCCCCGCACGGATACCTAAGGCCGAGCACCGAACTAACGAACGCGCGGGCGAGCCGCGCCCTCTCCGCCCGGTCGGCCACCGTCACGCTCTCCCGCATCGCCAGCCTGGTCATTAAGCCCACCCCGTCCCTCCCCGCCCAGGCCGCCGGGCGGACACGGCGGGATACACGCCCGGCTCAACGGCGCGCGTCGAGCCGGAACAAACTGCCAGCGCGGCCCGTCCGTGGCCGTGCACGGCCCGGTGCGCGGCCTCGGTCGCGGGCACCCGGAGTTGACGCAGCTCCCGGGAGAGCTCTTCCATGGCGGCCATGAGGTTTCGATGCCCCTGCCCCCGGAGGCGGCGCGCCGGGCACGGCGATGGTCACGGCCGACCGATGGCGGCGGTGTTCTGCTTCAGCCAGCCCCGGGCTGGGGCTGGGCCGATGCCCGGACGCTGCCAACGCTCGCGGCGGCACTGATCCTGCTCGCCTGGTTCCTCCCGTTCCTGGTGGTCGTGTTCGTGACGGCCGCCCGGATGCGCCGGCTGATTGCCCGCCACGGGTTTTGGCGGTGCAGAATCTCCCGCACCGCCAGCCGAGAAACAACGGCGAAGTTTCCGCTCCTGGTCAGCGCGGCCATAATCCTGGGATGTCAGCTTTCATGAGGAGCGCAGAGCGTCGCAAGGCCAGCAGGGACTATCCGGTCGCCTCGCGGGACTCCATGATGCGCCGGGCCGAGGAATGCGCACGCGTGACCGGCCAGAGCCTGGACAAGGCCGCAGTGGTAGTCGTGGAAGACCTAGAGCGTGCCGCTGCGGCGCTGAGCACGCGGACGGCCCCGCTCGTGCCCGCCTGTGGCGTGCTCGTGGCCGCCGCCGGGCTATTGCTGAAGGCCGAGTCCTCGGATGGCATCGCCGATATCTTCCTCGGCTTCGCCGTCCTGTTCGCCGTGGTGGGCCTGTCGTTCCTCACCAGGGCGCACTTCATCTATGCCGGCCGCCGCACCATCGGCCTTTCTCCTACCTTCGGGGACATCGCCTTTGCGCGCGACCGCCTTGTCCGTAAGTACACCTGCACCTACCGCGGCGGCTGGCTGGCCGGGATCGGCCTGGCCTGCCTGATCCTTGGGATCCTCGTGGGCGTCCGCATCACTCTCGGCACTGGCTGAGCCGTTCCCAGGGGCGGCGAATGCAGGCCGCTTATTGGCGGAATAGGTAGGCTAGGCGTTTCTTAGTCGATCTGAATCCTTATCGGGACATCGACGGTGCTCAGTTCACCATTCTTCGGGGTGAACGTGCGGAACACCCTCTGCGTCACCGCCGACCGGGAGCAGCCGCGGCACCCCCGGCCCGCCGCGATCGGTGACCTCGACCCGGACCAGGCCCTCCCCGACCGTCACCGTCTGCCCGGGAAGACCCGAGCCGCTATGCCGCACACTGTTGCCGAAAAGCTCGCCAGCAGCACCGCGACATCCCCGGCCGACCACGCCGTCCACGAAGGAACGGGCGACCCGCACCCGCCCCGCCAGCCCCGCAAGCGTCACGCTCTCCCGAACCAGGCCGCCGCCCCTTCCCTGGCCGCCCGCCCCGGGAACATCGCACGGGCACGGGCGCGCACACGGGGAATGCAGGCTCGACTCAGCGACGCATGTCAAGGCGGAACGCGCCCCGGCGGCCCCTGTCCGTGGCCGTCCGTGGAAGCTGACGGTCCACCGCACCGCTCCTCCCAGCCGGACGCTATCCGCTATATGTCCGTGGACCCCGCAACACGGCGATCCACAGCGATACAAGGTGACACACAGCGGGACAAAGCAAAACGGCCCGCATAGCCGAGAATCCGCAGCTAACGGGCCGTTTTCGCAGGTGGTGGCAGGTGGTGGATTCGAACCACCGAAGGCGTAGCCGACGGTTTTACAGCCCGCTCGCTCCGCCCGAGCCACACCCCGCTGACCAGCGCATACGCCGTTAGAGGCGCGTTTGCGGGCTGCCGCCGTCCGCTATGCGTCCGTGGGTGCCGGGTTTCGGGGTCCGTGCGGTCCACGGACGGAGGCGGACCGGGCCACGGACGGGCACGGACCAGCCCATGGACGGGGGCGGAAAAGGCCACGGACGGGGCCGATGGGAGCGGTTATGCTGACCGCCCTCGCCCGGATTCCCGCCCTGACCTGCCATTTCAGGATGCCTGCTCGGTGTCGCCGTCGCCCTCGTCACCGGGGTCTTCCTCGGCGTCCTGGGTGCCTAGGGACTCGGCGATGCGCTGGTTGGCGGCGGTGGCCTGGCCGTCGATGCAGTGGGCGTAGATCTTGAGCAGGACCGCGACGCCGTGCCCCGCGCGGCGCGCGACCTCGGTCGCGGGCACACCGGCGTTCAGCCACAGCGACACCGCCGCGTGCCGCAGGTCATAGGGGCGGCGGCCGAGCGGCGACCTGTACTGGGCAGGGTTGAGCGCTTCCCTGCGGGCCTTCGCCGACGGCTTGGAGCGGGGAGCGGTGCGGCTCAGCCGTGAAATTCGGTGACGCCGAGGGCGAGGTCCCAGTTCCCCACCCCGTGGCGGGCGAGGCCCATCTCGATCAGGCCCGCTCCTTCCAGCCAGTGCGCCATTTTCAGGTCGCCGACGTCCAGCGGGCGCAGCCCGAGGCTCTCGATGAACGTCTCCACGTCCGCCTTGGCCTGCGCATTGTCGCCAGCGATGAAGACGTCGAGCGGCCGGCCCTTCTCCAGGACATGACGGAAGATGGTGTTGAATGCCTTAAACACGCTGGCGCTGGCCGGGGCCGCCTTGGCGACTTCCTGCGCGATCGAGGTGTCCTCGCGGGTGGCCAGCCCGTCGGCCTCGGAATTGAAGGGGTTGCTGATGTCGATGATGGCCTTGCCCGCGAGGGCGTCTCCGTACTCGGCGACGATCGGAACGACACTGTCGTACAACACGGCCACGATGACGATGTCGCCGGCCGGGACGGCGCCCCACTCTCCCGTCGTGGCGCCGCCGCCGAGAGCCTTGGCCAGGTCAGCGGCCTTGGACTGATCGCGGCCCATGACCTCGACGGTGTTGCCGCCCGCTACCGCCAGCGTGCCGATGGTGCGGGCCATGTTCCCGGTGCCGATGATGCTGATGCTGCTCATGATGCGTGCTCTCTTCCTTGTTCTCGAGCTTTCGCTTTGTCTCGTTTGTGCCGGGTCAGGCCCCGCGCGTCGGCTGCGACGTGCTGAGACAGCTGTTGCTTGTCAGGTACCCCGGCATCCCGGCTTATCGCCTCTGACCTGCCGCTTCAGGCTGCCGACTCGCAGTCGCCGTCTCCGGATGACCTATTCCAAGGGGGTCAGGTCATAGACATGGGACGAGGGCATCCATGATCGTTACGCCCCGTTCGTGCGCAGTTCCCAGGGCTGCATGCCGAGGACATGCGCAAGGGCCCCCTGCATCTCGACGGCGGACGGCAGCGGGCGCCACCATATGGTTACCTCGGCGATCTTGCCGTCCGCGTCGAGCAGGGCGTAGTCCATTCCGTTGACCACGGTGTCTTCGATCTGCAGCCGGAAGAATGCGGCGTGGTGGGTCTCGCCGCTGAGGACCTCCTCATAGGTGAGGTCGGCCGCCAGCGTGTAGACGGTCTGTATGGCTTCCGCGACGGCCTCGCGGCCGGTGTGCGGCTCATCGCTGAGCGGGCCGATCAGCACCACGTTCTCGGCGAGGCACCCGGCGATGGCGTCTTTGCCTGCGCCGCCCTGCACGCAGTCGATGAAGGACTCGAAGGCGGCGCGGTGCGCGAACGTGGTATGGCTACTCCTCGTTGTGTGTGAGACCTGGTCGGTGCGCCTACCCGCAGGGTCGAGTCGGCACGGGCACTGCTGGACCCCAGGAGGCCCGGACCGGGGCCGGCAGGTTCGGCAGGAACTCGGACACGTACTCCCAGCACGCGCGTAGGGCGGGTTCGGGCAGGTCAAAGGGCTGGTCGGTGGCCGTGGCCAGGGCTCTGATTCATGAGCGACACCACTTCACCAGTAGATACCGCGTTCTTGCCGGCATACCCGCACATGCCAGTGCTTCCCGCTCAGACCACCGTGGTGCCGCCGTCGGCAACCAGCTCCATCCCATTCACGTAGCTCGAGTCGTCCGAGGCGAGGAACAGCGCGACCGTCGCGATCTCCTCAGGGCGGCCCATCTTTCCCCGCGGGATCAGGGACTCGAAGGCCTGCTTCGTCGCCTCGTCGAACACCTCTTCCTGCTTCGCCGTGGCGACCTGGCCAGGGGTCAGCACGTTCACCCGGATCTTCCTGTCCTTCAGCTCGGCCAGCCACACGCGGGCCCAGGCCTGCTGCACGGCCTTGCTCGCCGCATACACGCTCCACCCGGGGAAGCCCCTGAGCGAGGCGTTCGACCCGGTCATGAAGATCGAGCCGCCGTCGTTGAACAGCGGCAGCGCCTTCTGCACCGTGAACAGCGTGCCGCGCGCGTTCAGCCCGAAGGCGGCATCGAACTGCTCCTCGGTGATCTCGCCGAGCTTGCCCTGCTCGCCCATCCCGGCACTTGCCCACAGCACGTCGATCGCGCCCTTTTCCCGCCTGACCGTGTCATACAAGCGGTCCAGATCGTCCAGGTCGGCCGCATCGCCCTGCACGCCGGTCACGTTCCGGCCGATCAGCTTGACGGCCTCATCCAGCGCTTCCTGCCGCCGGCCCGTGATGAAGACGTGAGCTCCTTCGTCAACGAACAGCTTGGCGCCGGCCAGCGCCATGCCGGTTGATCCGCCCGTGATCACCGCTACCTTGCCATCGAGCTTTCCCACGATCACTCCATTGAATTGATGGGTATTCGAAACAGTCCGGATGTTATGTACACCAAACTGTGTGCTTTAACTTACTCGATGGCCGGCCGGAACGCAAGCTATGTACACCGGGCGGTACCCAATTGGGGTATGCTGGAGGCGTGACGGAGTTGGAGAAGGGCCCCCAAGGCCGACGCCGCGGCAGGGGCGCGCGTGAGCGCATCCTCGGCGCGTCACAGCAACTGTTCCGCGATCAGGGCATCAACCGCACCGGCATGGACCAACTCTGCGCGGCGGCCCAGGTGTCGAAGCGCACGGCCTACCAGCACTTCACCGGCAAGGACGAACTCGTCGCCGAATACCTGCGCCGATTCGATCCCGACGTCACGGGCGGAGTGTTCGACCGCACCGACCTCACGCCCCGCGAACGACTCCTCGCTGCCTTCGAGGTCCCCGCGACCGGGGCACAGGACATCACGCCAATGTGCCCCTACATCGCGGCGTCCATCGAAATCCACGACCCTCAGCACCCCGCACGCCAATACGCACGCGACTACAAGAAAGCCTTCGCCGCGCGGTTCGCCGAAACCGCCCGCGAAGCTGGCGCCACCAACCCCGAACAGCTCGGCGAACAACTGGCGCTGCTCCTCGATGGCGCCTCGGCCCGCACCCGAGTCCTCAACACCGAATCCTTCCCCACCGCCGCCGCCATCGCTGCCGTCCTCATCGACAACGCCATCCCCACGGCAGCCCGGTAGTCACAACGCGCGGTACCACGAAGTGTTCTTCGACCAGTCCAAGAACAACAGCCGAACCTGGTTCGACACCGCCGCCTGTGCCAACGCGCTCAACCTGCGCGCATACCGCGATTCTTGGCGGAGTGCGGTGACGATGTCGTGTCCGGAGCAGGACGATCCGCGGCTCCGCTTCGAGTGCTGCGGGTCAGGGCTGGTCGCCCACGAGAGCGATTGCGCGCGTCTCGGGAACTCCCAGCATCAGCAGGCTCGTGATCGTCGCTGCTCGGGCGCCGAGGGTCCCGTTCGACAGGTCGCTGTCCGCGATGGCGAACACGACGCCGTAGGCAACCTGGCTCAGAATGCCCGCCGGCAGGTGCTGTGCGAACACGTCGCTGTCCTGGCCCCGTTTCACGAGGTCGGCGAGGAGCTCATCGACTGGCCCGAGCAGGCCGTGGATCGCCTCGCCGTACTCGCCACGGCGCAGCGCCAACAGCACTCGGTACCGGTGCGCCACCGGCCAGACGCGGGCGATGAATTCGACCCACGTCGCGTCCGCTTCTGCGTCGGAGGCGTTGACTTCGGTGAGCACGGCTGTCACCTCGGTGACGGCCCGTTCCGTGAGTGTCCGAACCAGGTCGAGGCGCGAGGGGAAATGGCCATAGACCGTGCGACGGACGACGCCGGCAGCGGAGGCGATGTCGCCCATTCCGGCGTCGGGGTTCTCTCCCAGCACATCGAGGGCGACGTCGAGGATGCGATCGCGTGTCTCGTTCATCGAGCGCACACGGGAGGACTCGGTGGGCACGACACCATTGTTGCACACCAGTGTGCAATGGAAGTAGACTGCACACCAGTGTGCAACGGAGAGTTGCGCTGTACTTCGAAGCTCAGGAGAAGAGAAGAAAGCAATGACCGCACCGACGCCGCCGACCTCGACCCTCGTCCGCCCGTTCACCGTCTCGATCTCGGATTCGGAGATCGACGACGTGAAGCGGCGACTGGCCAGAACTCGATGGCCGGATCCGGAAACGGTGGGCGACTGGTCGCAAGGGGTTCGCGTAGAGAACGCCAGATCTCTGGTCGACTACTGGGAGCGCGGCTACGACTGGCGGCGCTTCGAGTCCGAGCTCAATCGCTTCCCCCAATTCCTGACCGAGATTGATGGGCTGGACATCCACTTCATCCACGTCAGGTCCAAGAATCCCAACGCGATGCCGCTGATACTCACGCACGGATGGCCGGGCTCGATCGTCGAGTTCCTGAAGCTGATCGGCCCGCTGACCGATCCGGTTTCGTTCGGAGGAGACGCCGCCGATTCATTCGACGTCGTCGTCCCGTCGCTCCCCGGGTTCGGGTTCTCCCAGAAGCCCACGGAGACCGGGTGGACTGTATCGCGCATCGCAAGCGCGTGGGTGGAGCTGATGAAGCGTCTCGGCTACACGAGATGGGCCGCGCAAGGCGGCGATTGGGGTGCCGTCGTCACCACCGCCCTCGGGGCCATGCAACCTGAGGGGCTTCTCGGAATTCATCTGAACACCCAGTACGCCTTTCCCGCACAGATACCCGACACCTTGTCGCCCGAACAGCGCCACGCCGTGGAGACCCTCGCCCTCTACACCGGCGATCTCGGTGGGGCGAACCACCTTCAGGGCACGAAGCCGGAGACTGTCGGATTCGCCCTGGCGGACTCTCCCGCTGGTCAGGCAGCCTGGATCTACGACAAGTTCCAGTCCAAGACCGACAACCACGGGCTCGCCGAGGACGCCCTCAGCAGGGACGACATGCTCGACGCGATATCCCTCTACTGGTTCACCAACAGCGCAGCGTCGTCCGGCCGCATCTACTGGGAGAACAAATCGGGCACTTTCGCCGGCCCGAAGCTGACGCTTCCGGTCGCGGTGACCGTCTTCCCGAGGGACATCCCACGCCTGCCACGAAGCTGGATCGAAGACACCTACAGCAATCTGATCCACTACGGCGAGGCCGACAAGGGCGGGCACTTCGCGGCCTTGGAACAGCCCGAGATCCTGGTCAGCGAAATCCGCACCGGCCTGCGCACCCTTCGTTCCTGACGCCAACGCGCGAGCTCAGGAGCGCACGCGTATCACTCGGGCTTCACTGAATCGACCAAAGGCGCTGGGGGTGCAGCATGCCTTGCAAAGGCGTGACGCATAACTGTCGCCGATGTCCTGATGCAGAACTGTTACCGATGTCCTGATGCATCGCAAAGCCCGAAGCCCGCACCGTCACCCGCGCAAACGACCACTACCCTGCACGGCCGGGGAACACGCCGGACGTGCGCTCTGCCGGCATGAGTAGCCCAGGTTGTCGAGCTACCGCCGGAACTCACCAGCCCCGGCCGAGGTCTGTAGAAGGTACACGCCGCACACAGAGGTACATCCCAGGTACATTTGCGCGCTGACCAGCAGGTATGCGGGCTGGTGAAGTCAGCGCGAGCGTGGGCGCCGCACGCGGGCTGGTGCCGCCGGACGCCGTGCGCGTTCCGGCTGCCCCGATGACGGGGCGACGTGGCCCCGTACGGCACGGGGCGGCGGCAAGGCGGCTGGGTGCGGCGAATGTCATCGAGCCCGGCGTTTCCAATGGGCACGGGCAAACGGTGGCCGATCAGCGCCACGCCATCAACACGTTCGTCGAAGCGCCCCACAAACCCGGCTCAGGGCGCACGTCGAGCCGGAACACGCAGCTGGCGTGCCCAGTCGCCGTCCGCGCAAACGCCTACGGTGCGCACCGACCGACCTAACGGTGTGGACCGACGGCCCTAACCGACCGTCCTGACACGAAAACTGGGTCCCGGTGGGCGCGCGGCAGCGGACCTTGACCGGTGTGGCGGCAAGGGCTTGACGGTGACTGGGTTGTCCGGCGGGTAGGCGGGTTGCCGGATAGGGCGGCGGCTCCGG
>Ga0302325_10019881_pt1 | contig 14102 bp, 13 predicted proteins | sample Palsa_T0_2_FD_201948 | JGI IMG/M metagenome (GOLD analysis project Ga0302325, IMG submission 201948) | Peat permafrost microbial communities from Stordalen Mire near Abisko, Sweden - Palsa_T0_2 | ecosystem: Environmental > Terrestrial > Soil > Palsa > Peat permafrost | place: Sweden: Abisko... | reverse complement strand
TGCTCGAGATCGCCGGGATCGGGCTCGATCGCCTTGACGCGGTGGCGGTCGACCTCGGCCCGGGTTTGTTCACCGGCCTGCGTGTCGGGGTGGCCACGGCCAAGGGGTTGGCCCAGGGGCTCGGGATCGGCGTGTTCGGGGCGACCAGCCTCGAGATCCTGGCCTGGGCGGCGTTTGCCGCGGGTTGGCCGGGCACCGTCGCATCAGTGGTCGACGGCCGACGCAGTGAGGTGTTCGCGGCCCACTACGCGCGCGGGGAGCGCCCGGGCGAGCTGGTGGCGTTGACGGCGCCGCGCCGGTGTCGACCCGAGCGGGTGCTGGCCGACCTGGCGTTGGTGACCGATGAGACCGGGCCGGCCGATGTGGCCGGGCCGGCCGAGCAGCCGGTGCTCGCGTGCGGCGACGGGGCGCTGCGCTATCGGGACCTGCTGGAGACCGAACGGGTCTCGGTGGCCGGCCAGGCGTTGGCGGCGCTCGACCCGGTGGCGCTGGTCTCGCTGTCGGTGGCCCGTTTGGACGCCGGCGCTGCGCTCTCGGACGCCACCGACGTGCTGCCCGTGTACCTGCGCGACGCCGATGTCCGTATCAACTGGGTCCAACGGGCCCCGCAGCCGGCGGGGGACCGCTGAAGTGACCGACGGACTGCTCGGCCTCGACATCAGTCCCATGCACCGCCGAGACATGCGCACGGTGCTCGACATCGAAAAGCGCGTGTTCCCCGAGCCCTGGAGCTCGACCATCTTCGGTTCGGAGCTGTCGATGCGCCACGGCCGGTCGTATCGAGTGGCCAAGCTCGGGCGCCGCGTCGTGGGCTACCGCGGCCTCATGTTCACCGGTGAGGAGGCCCATGTCACCACCCTGGCGGTGGCGCCCGAGTACCACCGACAAGGCGTGGCCTCGGTCCTGCTGCTCGACGCGGTCCGGACCTCCATCGAGTCCGGATCGCTTCACCTGTCGCTCGAGGTGGCGTTCGGCAACCTCGGCGCCCAGGCCCTCTACCGTCGGTTCGGGTTCGGCCCGGTGGGCGTGCGCAAGAACTACTACCAGATGACCGGTGAGGACGCGTACGTGATGTGGGCCTACGACCTCCCCTCGCCCGCGTACGCCGAGCGGATCTCGGCGCTCGAGGCCGAGCTGCGGGCCCGACCCGCGCTCAAGCGATGAGCGCGTCGGCCCCCGATCCGAGCGTGCTCGGCATCGAGACCTCGTGCGACGAGACCGCGGCGGCCGTGGTCGGGGCCGACCGTCGGATCCTGTCCTCGGTGGTGGCGAGCCAGGTCGACCTGCACGCCCGGTTCGGCGGGGTGGTCCCCGAGCTGGCCGGCCGGGCCCACCTCGAGCTGTTGACCCCGGTGGTGGCCGAGGCGCTCGAGCGGGCCGATGCCCTCGGGCGGCCGCCGGTGGGGGCGGTCGCCGTCACCTGCGGGCCCGGGTTGGTCGGTTCCCTCCTGGTCGGCCTCAGCCAGGCCAAGGCCCTCGCGATGGCCTGGGACGTCCCCTTCGTCGGGGTCAACCACCTCGAGGGGCACCTTTTCGCGTCGCTGCTCGACCACCCCGACCTCGAGTGGCCCCTGGTGGTGCTGCTGGTCTCGGGCGGCCACACCGTCCTCGTCTTGGTCGAAGGGGTTGGCCGGTACCGGCTGTTGGGCCAGACCCTCGACGACGCGGCGGGGGAGGCCTTCGACAAGGTGGCCCGATACCTCGGCCTCGGCTACCCCGGCGGCCCGGCGGTCGACCGGGAGGCCGTGCACGGGGACCCGGGCGCGTTCTCGTTCCCCCGCGCCCTGCTCGACGACGGCTACGACTTCTCCTTCTCGGGCCTGAAGACCGCGGTCGTCCGCACCGTCGACAAAACGCCCGACGCGCCGACCGCCGACGTCGCGGCGTCGTTCCAAGAGGCGGTCGTCGACGTGCTGGTCACCAAGGCCCGCCGGGCGATGGCCGCCACCGGGGCGAAGGGACTGTGCCTGGCCGGGGGGGTGGCGGCGAACTCGCTCTTGCGGCGGCGCGCCGAAGAGGCGTGCCGGGCCGACGGGGTGGCGGCGCTCGTGCCGAGCCTGGCCATGTGCACCGACAACGCGGCGATGGTCGCGGCGGCCGGACAGTGGCGCCTTGCCCACGACGGCCCGAGCCCGCTCTCGCTCGGCGCCGATCCCAACCTCTTCCTGTCGTTCACCGGCCAGTCCTCTTCGGACCACTGAGACACCGCACGGCGCCGATAGGGTCGGCCCGGTGGTCGACCACCCGCTGCGAGCCGAAGACCTCGACCCCGATCCGATCATCCAGTTCGGCTCGTGGTTTGCCCTGGCCAAGGAGGCGGTGCGCCAGCCCGATGCCGTCGCGCTGGCCACCGCCGATGGTCTCGGGGTCCCCTCGGTCCGCATGGTGCTCTTGAAGGGTTGGGACGAGCGGGGGTTCGTCTTCTTCACCAACTACGAGAGCCGCAAGGGCGGCGAGCTCGCCGCCAACCCCCACGCCGCCATCGCCGCGTACTGGGAACCCCTCGACCGACAGGTCCGGGTCGAAGGCCCGATCACCCCGGTGAGCGACGAGGAGTCCGACCGGTACTTCGCGTCGCGCCCCCGGGCGAGCCAGCTGGCCGCCTACGCGTCGGACCAGAGCCGGCCCCTGGCCAACCGGGCCGCCCTGGAGTCCGCCGTGGGCGAGGCGGAGGCGGCGTTCGCCGGCCGCGAGGTGCCCCGGCCGCCCCACTGGGGCGGTTTCTTGCTGTCGCCGACCGTCATCGAGTTCTGGCAGCACCGCGAGAACCGGCTGCACGACCGATTCGTCTACCGGCGTCACGGGGACGGCTGGGTGGTCGAACGCCTCGCCCCCTGACCGCTCGCCCCCGAGCCCTCGCCCCCGGCGCGGTTGCTCTGGGCAATAAAGAAAGAATAAAGTTGGTTTAATAGGGAAACCGGCGACTGGGAACCGGCGACTGGGGAGACCCAAGCGAGGGCGGGTGCGGGATGGGGATTGCCGTGATCACCGGAGGGTCGAGGGGGCTCGGTCGAGCGCTGGCGGCCGAGCTGCTGGACCAGGGCTGGGCGGTGGTCATCGACGCCCGGGACCCGGCCGCCCTGGCCGACGCCGAGTCCGAGCTGGCCAACCACCGCCGGGGGGCGGCCGAGCTGGTCGCGATCGCCGGTGACGTCACCGACGAGGCGCACCGGGTCGCGTTGGTTGCGGCGGCCGAGCGGTTGGGCGGGCTGGACCTCTTGGTGAACAACGCCAGCACCCTCGGCGCGACCCCGATGCCCGAGCTGTCCGAGTATCCGCTCGACCAGTTGCGATCCGCCTACGAGGTCAACGTCGTCGCCCCGCTGGCGCTCGTCCAGGCGGCCCTTCCGCTCCTTCATCGATCGTCTGACCCCCGGATCATCAATGTCTCCTCCGACGCGGCGGTGGAGGCCTACGAGGGTTGGGGCGGCTACGGCTCGTCCAAGGCCGCCCTCGATCACCTGAGCGCGGTGCTGGCCGTCGAAGAGCCCGGGGTGCGGGTCTGGGCGGTGGACCCGGGCGACATGGCGACGCAGATGCAACAGGACGCCTTCCCGGGCGAGGACGTGAGCGATCGACCCCCGCCCGGCGAGGTCGTGCCGCGGTTGGTGGGTCTCATCGAGGGAGAGCGGCCGAGCGGTCGGATCCGGGCCACCGAGGTGGTGGCGGGCCGATGACCATCTCGGTCACCACCCCGACCCCCCTGCGGGTGGACGCGCTCACCTTCGCCCTGCCGCCGGCGCTGGAGGCGAGCTCGCCGCCCGAGGCGCGCGGGCTCACCCGGGACGCGGTCCGCATGATGGTGGCGCGCCGTCACGACGGTTCGATCACCCATGGCACCTTCTCGGACCTGCCGACGGTCTTGGAGGAGGGCGACCTGGTGGTCGTCAACACCTCGGGCACGTTGGCGGCCGAGCTGGCCGCGATCGATCCCGGTGGCCGACCGTTGGCCGTCCACCTCTCCACCGAGCTTCCGGCGGGGCTGTGGACCGTCGAGCTCCGCTCGGACGGCCAGCCGTACTTCGCCGGCCGGGCCGGTGACGAGCTGACCTTGCCTTCCGGCGGACGCCTGTCGCTCCTCAGCCCGTACGCGGGTCACCCCGAAGGTGTTCGCCTCTGGGTCGCCTCGATGGTGCTCCCCGAACCCCTGCTCGGCTATCTCTCCGCGCACGGGAACCCGATCCGCTACGGCTACGTCCAGGGGGAGTGGCCGATCTCGATGTACCAGAACGTCTACGCCACCGAGCCCGGGTCGGCCGAGATGCCGAGCGCGGGACGGCCGTTCACTCCCGAGGTGCTGACCCGGTTGATCGCCCGGGGCATCGGTGTGGCCCCGGTGCTGCTGCACACCGGGGTGGCGTCCCTGGAGGCCTCCGAGGCCCCCTATCCGGAGTACTTCCGGGTGACCTCGACCACCGCTCACCGGCTGAACGAGACCCGGCGAGGCGGCGGACGGGTCATCGCGATCGGGACGACCGTGGTGCGGGCCTTGGAGACCGTCGTCGACGACCGAGGCGAGGTCAGCCCGGGCCGCGGTTGGACCGACACCGTGGTGACCCCCGAGCGCCCGGTGCGAGCGGTGGACGGGCTGCTGACCGGGTGGCACGAACCGGAGGCGTCGCACCTGGCCATGCTTGAGGCGATCGCCGGCCGGGACCTGCTCGAGCGCTCCTACGCCCTCGCGGTGGCCGGGGAGTACCTCTGGCACGAGTTCGGCGACGTCCACCTGGTGCTGCCGTGACCACCGAGCTCGACGCGGCCCCCCTGGCCAACCTGCCCACCACGCGGCGCGCCATCCTCACCGCGATCAAGCGGGCCGGGCCCATCACCGCCGGCCAGCTGGCCGACCAACTGGGGATCACCGTGGTCGGGGTCCGCCAGCAACTGCACCGCCTGGGCGAGGACGGCCTGGTGGTCCACCGGCCCGATCCCGACGGTCGAGGCCGCCCGGCCCACCGCTACGAGCTCACCGCGGCCGCCGAGGCCCTGTTCCCCAAGCGCTACGGCGATCTGACCTCCGAGCTGCTGGGGTACCTCGGCGGGCCGGAGAGCAACCAGGTCACCCGGCTCTTCGAGGAGCGGGGCCGCCGGCGGCTGGACGGCGCGGCGCCCCGGCTGGCCGACCTGTCCCTGGCCGACCAGGTCGGCGAGCTGACCAGGATCCTCGACGAGGACGGCTACCTGGCCGACGTGGAGGTGCTGGACGGCGGGGGGTGGCGCATCACCGAGCACAACTGCGCCATCCTGACCGTCGCCACCGGGTTCCGGCAGGCCTGCTCGAGCGAGCTCGAGTTCATCCGGGCCGCCCTGCCCGGGGCCACCGTCGAGCGGGTCGCCCACCTGATGGACGGCGCGCACGTGTGCGCCTACGAGGTCCGGCCCCGGCGCTAGCTGCCCAGATGGCCACGGGTCTCGGCGATCGCGAGCCCGCCCGGACCGCGGTCCGGCCCGCTTGGTGCCCTACAGTCGCCCTTGTCAGGCCCTCCAAGGAGACCCATGTCCGACGACCATCCCGACGCACCTCCGCCGCCCCCGCCCTACCCCGGAGCGCCCGCGCCCCCGCCGTCGTATCCGGGGGCACCGCCGCCTCCGCAGTCCTACCCCGGCGCGCCCCCGCCGTCGTACCCGGGGTCGCCCCCGCCACCGCCGTCGTACCCGGGGGCGCCCCCTCCGTACGCGCCGCCCCCACCGTCGTATCCGGGTGCCGGTGGCGGTTACTACCCGCCCGGGGCGCCACCGCCGAGCCCGTGGTCGAACGCGCCCGGACCGGGCTACGGCGCCCCGTACCCGGGCGCCGTCCCCTACGCCAGCTACTGGGCCCGGGTCGGAGGTTTCCTGATCGACGGCGTCATCCTCTTCGCCGTCTACGCCCTCGTCCTGCTGGCCACCCACGGGTACCACGCGAACACGACGTCGAACGGTGCCGGGGTCCACTTCCGAGCCGGGAGCGAGTTGATCCTCTTGGGGATCGGTGCCCTGTACGCCTCGTTCCTCATCGGGCTGCGGGGCCAGACCGTCGGGATGATGGTGGCCCGGACCAAGGTGGTCGACGCCAACACCGGCGGCCTGATCGGGTTCTGGCGCGCCCTCGGGCGCGACCTGTTCGAACGGCTGCTCACGATCCTGCTGCTCATCCCCTGGATCGTCGACATGCTCTTCCCAGCCTGGGATGCGAGGAACCAGACCCTCCACGACAAAGTCGTCAACACGGTGGTCATCAAGATCTAAACGGACCGCCGCCGGGACCGAGCGGGGAGCCCGGATGACTCGGACCGGATAACTCGGACCGGATAACTCGGACCGGATGACTCGGACCGGATAACTCGGACCGGATAACTCAGACCGGATGGATCCCGTGCCGCTTTTGGATCGTCTGGCGATCGGCCGGGTCGGCCGCCGAGAACCGGGTGACCAGCTCCCGGCGAAGCTCCTCGAAGGGCACCACCGCGTCGATGACCAGGTCCCCGGCCAGCCGATAGAGGTTGACGTCCTCCTCGTATTCGCGTCGGCGCTCCGAGATGAAGGCGGCTCGTTCATCGGGGTCCTCGATGGCGGCGATGCGGTTGGCGAACACCGCGTTCACCGCGGCCTCGGGACCCATCACCGCAATCTGGGCGGTCGGCAGGGCGAGCGTCGCCAGCGGATCGAAGGCCGGCCCGCACATGGCGTAGAGGCCGGCGCCGTAGGCCTTGCGGACGATCACCGAGATCTTGGGCACCGTCGCCTCGGTCACGGCCGCCACCATCTTCGCCCCGTGTCGGATGATCCCCTGTCGCTCGACCTGGGTCCCGATCATGAACCCCGGCACGTCAGCCAGGAAGAGCAGCGGGATGTTGTAGGCGTCGCACATCCACACGAACCGGGCCGCCTTGTCGGCGGAGTCGACGAAGAGCACGCCGCCCTTGTTGGCCGGGTTGCTCGCCACCACCCCGATCACGTGTCCGTCGAGGCGGGCCAGGCCGGTGATGAGCTCGGTGGCGAACAGTGGCTTGATCTCGAACAGGGAGTCGGCGTCGACGATGCACTCGATGACCCGGTGCATGTCGTATCCGGACGAATCGGCGTCGGGCAGTTCGGCGCGAGACAGGACCCGGACCGGATCTTCGCCGGCGGTCGTGGGCGGAATTCCCCGCCAGGAGGCGGGGAGGTAGCTCAGCAGCAGGCGCGCCTGGTCGATGGCGTCGGCGTCGTCGGCGGCGAGGTTGTCGCCGCAGCCCGACACCGTGGCGTGCATCCTCGCGCCGCCCATCTCCTCCAGGGTCACCCGTTCGCCGATCACCTCCTCGGCCATACGGGGCGAGCCGAGGTACATCGACGCGTTGCCCTCGACCATGATCACCACGTCGCAGAAGGACGGGATGTACGCCCCGCCGGCGGCCGAGGGTCCGAAGAGGCAACAGATCTGCGGGGCCACGCCCGAGAGCTTCACCTGGTTGGCGAAGATGCGGCCGGCCCCACGGCGGCCCGGGAACATCTGGACCTGGTCGGTGATGCGGGCCCCGGCGGAGTCGACCAGCCAGACGATGGGCAGTTCGTGGCGCAGCGCATGCTCGGTCATCCGGACGATCTTCTCGACCGTGCGCGCCCCCCAGGATCCCGCCTTCACCGTGGGGTCGTTGGCGATGACGCAGACCGGCCGGCCGTCGACCAACGCGTTTCCGGTCACGACCCCGTCGGCCGGGAGGTCGGTCTCGTTGGTGTTGGCCAGCAGCCCGTCCTCCACGAAGGTGCCGGCATCGATCAGGAGCGCGAGTCGGTCCCGCACGGGCAGCTTCTTCTGTTCGGCCAGCCGGTCCGCGTAGCGCTCGGCGTTCCCGGCCACCGCGCGATCGATGCGGGCGCCAAGGCCCTCGGGGGCGTCGCTCACGAGACCGGCAGTCCCAGCCCCCGGGCGATGACCAGGCGCTGGATCTCGCTCGTCCCCTCGCCGATCTCGAGGATCTTGGAGTCACGGTAGAGACGGGCGACGGGGGACTCCTCCATGAAGCCGGCCCCGCCGAACACCTGGGTGGCCGTCCGGGCCGCCGACACCGCCGCCTCGGTGGCATACAGCTTGGCCATCGCGGCCTGCTGGCGAAACGGCTGGCCCGAGTCCTTGCACCACGCGGCCTTGTGGGTCAGGGTGCGGGCGTTCTCCACCGCCACCGCGAGGTCGGCGAGCGCGAACGCCACCGACTGGAAGCGGCCGATGGGCCCCCCGAACGCGCTGCGCTGTTTGGCGTAGTCGAGCGAATGGTCGAGGCAGGCCTGCGCGCAGCCGACGGCCAGCGACGCGATGGCGATGCGGCCGTCGTCGAGGACGGAAAGGAAGTTCCGGTAGCCCGCTCCCTGCTGTCCCAAGAGCGCGTCGCTGGGGACGGCACAGTCGTCGAGCGACAGGTCGTGGGTGTCGCTGGCGTGCCAGCCGAGCTTGCGCGGCGCCGGGGCCACGATGAGGCCCGGCGTCCCGGAGGCCACGATGAACGAGGAGATCTCGTTGTCGGGCGTACGGGCGGTGACCGTGATCAGCGAGGTGATCGGTGTGCCGGAGTTGGTGATGAACGCCTTGGCCCCGTTCAGGACCCAACCCTCGTCCTTTTCGATGGCCCGGGTCCGGGTCGCCCCGGCGTCGCTGCCGGCGTCGGGCTCGGTCAGGCCGAACGCCGCCAGTGCGCGGCCGGCGACCAGATCGGGAAGCCACCGCTGCCGCTGCTCCTCGGTGCCGAATCGGAAGATGGGCGTGGCCCCGAGTCCGACGCCGGCCGACAGCGTGATGCCGACCGACTGGTCCACCCGGCCCAGCTCCTCGATGGCCAGACAGAGCGAGAGGAAGTCCCCGCCGCCGCCGCCGTAGGCCTCGGGGAACACCAGCCCGAAGAGGCCCAGGTCGCCCATCGCGTGCACGATCTCGACCGGGAGACACCCGGCCCGATCCCACTCGTCGGTATGGGGCGCCAACTCGCCTTGGGCAAACTCTCGGACGATGCGCTGGAACGCCAGGTGCTCGTCGCTGGGCCGAAAGTCCATGGGAGCCTCCTTGAGCCCTCCCCAAGGTTACGGGGTCGTGGCCCAGCTCAAATGAGCACGCCCCCGCTGTTGCCGACGCCTCCCCGGGCCGCTATCGTTGGCACTCACAAGGTTCGAGTGCTAACGAGCGCCAAGGAGGCCCCGTCCCCATGAATCTGCAACCGCTCGACGACCGCATCGTGGTTCGCCCCGGTGAATCCGAGGAGACCACCGCCTCGGGTCTGGTCATCCCGGACACGGCCAAGGAGAAGCCCCAGCAGGGCGAGGTGTTGGCGGTCGGCCCCGGCCGGCGCGCCGAGAACACCGGCGAGATCATCGCCCTCGACGTGGCCGTGGGCGACACCGTCGTCTACTCCAAGTACGGCGGCACCGAGATCACGGTGGGCGGCGAGGACCTTTTGATCCTCTCCGCACGTGACGTGCTGGCCAAGGTGGGCACCAAGTCCAAGAAGTAGGCGCCCGCCACCTAGGCGCCTCGAGCATCGGCCGGGCAGTCCGCCCGGCTCCAGTCGGCCCGACTGCCGGCGGGTATCGCAAGGAATCAAGAGGAGACTGTCCCACCCATGTCCAAGATCCTGAAGTTCGACGAGTCCGCCCGGCGTGGGCTCGAGGCCGGCATCAACAAGCTGGCCGACACGGTGAAGGTGACGCTCGGCCCGAAGGGCCGCAACGTGGTCATCGAGAAGAAGTTCGGTGCCCCCACCATCACCAACGACGGCGTGTCGATCGCCCGCGAGGTCGAGCTGGAGGACCCCTTCGAGAACATGGGGGCCCAGCTGGTCAAGGAGGTTGCGACCAAGACCAACGACGTGGCCGGAGACGGGACCACGACGGCGACGGTGCTCGCGCAGGCGCTCATCACCGAAGGTCTGCGCAACGTCGCCGCCGGCGCGATCCCCTCGGCGCTCAAGCGGGGCATGGAGAAGGCGGTCGCTGCCGCGGTCGAGGCGATCGCGACGCAGGCCAAGGAGATCGACTCCAAGCACGAGATCGCTCAGGTGGCCGCCATCTCGGCCGCCGACCAGGCGATCGGCGACGTGTTGGCCGAGGCCATCGACAAGGTGGGCAAGGACGGGACGGTGACGGTCGAGGAGTCGAACACCTTCGGCATCGAGCTCGAGCTCACCGAGGGCATGCAGTTCGACAAGGGCTACCTGTCGCCGTACTTCGTGACCGACCAGGATCGCCAAGAGACGGTGCTCGACGACCCGATCATCCTCTTCTACAACCAGAAGGTCTCGGCCGTGCACGACCTGGTGCCGGTTCTGGAGAAGGTGATGGGCACCGGCAAGCCGCTGCTCATCGTGGCCGAGGACGTCGAGGGCGAGGCGTTGGCCACGCTGGTCGTCAACAAGATCCGGGGAACGTTCACCTCGGTCGCAGTCAAGGCGCCCGGATTTGGTGACCGTCGCAAGTCGATGCTCCAGGACATGGCGACGTTGACCGGTGGTCAGGTCATCAGCGAGGAGATCGGACTCAAGCTCGAGAACGCCACCCTGGACCTGCTGGGCCGGGCTCGCCGGGTCATCGTGACCAAGGACGACACGACCATTGTCGAGGGGGCCGGGTCAGAAGAAGAGGTGAAGGGCCGGATCGCCCAGATCAAGCGAGAGATCGACGACACCGACTCGGACTGGGACCGCGAGAAGCTCCAGGAGCGCCTGGCCAAGCTGGCCGGCGGCGTCGCCGTGGTGAAGGTCGGCGCAGCCACCGAGGTGGAACTCAAGGAGAAGAAGCACCGGATCGAAGACGCCCTGTCGGCGACCCGCGCCGCCGTCGAGGAGGGCATCGTCTCGGGCGGTGGAACCGCGCTGATCCGGAGCCGCAAGGCCGTCGAGAAGCTGGCGGCCACGCTCGAGGGTGACGAGGCCACCGGTGCTCGCATCGTGGCCAAGGCGCTCGAAGCACCGCTGCGCTGGATCGCCTCCAACGCGGGCCTGGAGGGCGCCGTCATCGTCCAGCAGGTCGAGACGGCCAAGGGCAACATCGGCCTGAACGCGCTGACCGGCGACCTCGAGGACCTGGTCAAGGCGGGGATCATCGATCCGGCCAAGGTGACTCGCTCGGCGCTGCAGAACGCCGCCTCGGTCGCCGGTCTGCTGCTGACCACCGAGGCGCTCGTCGCCGACAAGCCCGAGCCGGTCTCTGCCGGCGCCCCCGGTGGTGGCGGCGGCGGCATGGGCGGCATGGGCGGCATGGGCGGAATGGGGATGATGTAGTCGGTTCGGTTCTCGGCTGCTTAGCCTGAGACCACCGATGCCGAGCACGCCCACAGAACCAGCGGGTCCCGGCGCGGAGCCATTCGACCTGTCCCGCCGGCTGATCGGGGGCCCGCCGCCCTGGGCCAACCTGCCCGACGAACGGCGGCGCCCGATCGCTCTCGGCACCGTGCTCGCCGCCCTCGAGGCGGCCGGCCAGCTGGGACCGTCGCCTGAGGGTGCGCCGGCGCAACCGGGCGACTCCCCGGGCCCGTGGCGACGCCTGCTTCCCCCGGGCGCCCCGACCGATGATGCGAGCGCGGCGGCCGTGCTGGTGGCCCTGTTCGAGGAGGACGGCGAGGCCCGGGTGGTGCTGACCCGGCGCTCGGTCGAGCTCCGGACCCACCGAGGCCAGGTGAGCTTCCCGGGGGGTCGCATGGATGAGGGGGAGGACGCGTCGGGTGCCGCCCTGCGGGAGGCCAGAGAGGAGATCGGCCTCGATCCGCTGGCCGTCCGAGTGGTCGGCTGGCTCCACCCGCTCTTCACCCTCAATGCGAGCTCGCTCGTCCTGCCGGTGGTGGGCGCGCTCGGTGGGCGGCCCTCCTTTGTCGCCAACCCTGACGAGGTGGCCCGGGTGTTCGATGTCGCCCTGGCCGATCTGGTCGGCGAGGGGGCGTTCCGCGAGGAGACGTGGGATCCCTACGAGGCCTATTCGACCACCGGGCCCCAGGCCCGGCGGATCTGGTTCTTTGACGTGGCCGGCGAACGAGTCTGGGGCGCCACGGCTCGGATCCTGCACGAACTGGCGCTGCTCACCCTCGGAATTCCCATCGGGGACTGATCTCGCCGCCCTCAAGATCGAGGACGCCGTCGGGCGTATCCTTTACTACCTGGCCGAGAACTGACTCGAGGTCTGACCGGTCGGGGTCTGACCAGGCGAAAATCAGTCGAGGAGGGGGAAGGCGATGCCATACATCGAAGGGCGCGTCGTCCACGACGCCGACTCGCACATCTTCGAACCGCCGGGCTACGCCGAGGAGTACGCCGACCCCAAGATGCGAGAGCGGCTGACCGCAGCGCTCGAGACGGGGGAGTCCCCGGCGTTCATGGACGCGGCCCTGGCCAAGCAGAAGGACCCGGCGTTCCGCTCCAAGGACGCCGAGGAGATCATGCTGCGCAAGAACCACGTGGCCCTGGGCGCGATGCTGCGGGAGGATCGCCCGGCCGCGCTCGACCACCTGGGGTTCGCCAGCCAGTTGGTCTTCACCACGACCTATCTGGCCCCGCTGCGAAAGTTCGATCTCGGTGAGGACGTCGACCTCGCCTACGCGATGGCGACCGCCCACAACCGCGGCATCGTCGACTTCTGCTCGATCGACCGCCGTCTGCTGCCGGTGTGTTACGTGCCCTTCTCCGACATCGACCGGGCGGCCATCGCGGCCGCCGAGGCCATCGAGATGGGGGCGCGGGCACTCATGATCGCGTCGAACCCGCCCCGGCAGCACTCCCAGAGTCACGTCGGCTTCGACCGGGTGTGGGCCCAGGCCCAGGAGGCCGGCCTTCCGATCCTGTTCCACGTCGGCGGCGAGGTGCCGATGAATTCGGTGTACAAGAAGAACGGCCTCCCGCCGGTGCCCGACTTCCACGGCGGCGACACCAATTTCACCTCGGTCTCTTACATGGCGATCCCCTACGCCCCGATGCAGACCCTGGCCACCCTCATCTTCGACGGCGTCTTCGACCGGTTCCCCGAGCTTCGGTTCGGGGCCATCGAGCTCGGGGCCAGCTGGGTCCCCGGCTGGATGCGCTCGATGGACTCGGCGGCCGACGCGTTCAGAAGGAACGAGGAGCGGCTCCAGAACGCGAGCCTGAAGCCGAGCGAGTTCGTCCGCCGCCAACTCCGGGTCACCCCGTATCCGCACGAGCCGGCCGGTTGGATCATCGAGCACAGCGGCCCCGAGGTGATGATGTTCTCGTCGGACTACCCCCACGTCGAGGGGGGGCGCAACCCGATGAAGCGGTTCGAGATGTCGCTCGAGGATTGCAACGACGAGGTGCGCTACGGGTTCTTCCGGGGCAATTTCGCCGACCTGATGGGCCCGAACCTCACCGACCTGGACGCCGCCGCCGCCTCCTGACACCGCCTTTCTGAACTGCCTTCCTGAACTCCGCTTCCTGCCTTGGGCGGAATCGGGTCACCGATGCCATGCTGGCGGACATGCCCAACGATGTGGCCGATCAACTGCTGGAGCGATCGTCTCGGTTCGTCGACGACGGCCATGCCGGGGACGGGGCGACCACCCAACCCATGGACGCGAGCCTGGCCGAGTTCGGTGACGGGCTGGCCCTCGTGGCCTCGTTCTCCCACGTCATCGCGCTGGGCGGCGAGGCCGGCCTGACCCTGTTCGACACCTCGTCGGAGGCCATGGCGGCCCCGGTCCAGGCGTCGCTGCGTCGGTGGTCCTCGGCGCCCGTCGAGACGATCGTCTACACGCACGGACACATGGACCACGTCGGGGGAGCGCCCCGATTCGCCGAGGAGACTCGCGCCATGGGGGCGCCGGCCCCACGCGTCATCGCTCACCATGCTGTGGCGGACCGCTTCCACCGCTACGACGAGACCGACGGCTTCAACGCGCGCATCAACGCCCGCCAGTTCGGCCGCATCGCCATCATGCAGGTGGTCCCGGAGCGCTGGTCCATCGACTGGGTTTGGCCGACCGTGTCGTACTCGGACCGGCTCGAGGTCGACCTGGCCGGGGAACCGGCCGTCCTGCACCACGACCGTGGCGAGACCGACGACCACACCTGGGTGTGGTTGCCCGAGCGCAAGACGATCTGCGGTGGCGACTTCATCACCTGGGTGTTCCCCAACGCCGGTAACCCCCAGAAGGTCCA
>Ga0302325_10019880_pt1 | contig 14103 bp, 26 predicted proteins | sample Palsa_T0_2_FD_201948 | JGI IMG/M metagenome (GOLD analysis project Ga0302325, IMG submission 201948) | Peat permafrost microbial communities from Stordalen Mire near Abisko, Sweden - Palsa_T0_2 | ecosystem: Environmental > Terrestrial > Soil > Palsa > Peat permafrost | place: Sweden: Abisko... | reverse complement strand
TGTACGCGCCTGGGCGCGGTCCCTGAGCGCCGCGTCTCCAGCTCGCCGGCGGGACGCTCCGAGGGACGCTCCGAGGGACGCTCCGAGGGACGCTCCAGCTCGCCGGCGGGACGCTCTGAGGGACGCTCTGAGGGACGCTCCAGCTCGCCGCGGCGGGACGCTCCGAGGGACGCTCCAGCTCGCCGCGGCGGGACGCTCCAGACATGGCAACGCCCCCGGGACCAGTTTCCCGGGGGCGTCGCGGATGGTCAGGCGCGGGCTTCGGCTACGATCGCGCGGCGAACGGCGGCCGATGCGCGCTCGTGGTCCAGGTAGAGCTGGTCGGCCACCTCTAGCAACGTGGCGCGTGGCACGCCGTCCAGGGCGGCGAGGGCATCCGCCTCGGTGGGCGCGCGGGTGACATCGGTGATGATGTCGTCAACGGTGCGTGGGGTGGTCACGCCAGCCACGACCCGGTAAGAAATTCGCACTCGTCGTGCGGGCCGTCCAGATCGCAGCAGACGGCGGCGCGGATGAACGCCCGCAGCGCCGACGTGTCCGGCAGATCGGCTAGGCACCCGCGCGTGTGCCTGCACTTGCACCGTGGGCAGCGCTCCGGTTCGGGCGTGGTCTGGGTCATGATCGTTTCCCTTCACTCTCCGCCGGCCTGGTGAGCGAAGTCTCACGAGGTAAGCGGGACGCAAAGCGCCGAGAACGCGCCCGGCCCGTGAGCGCGTCACTCACGGGCCGGGAAGGTGTCGCGGGTGATTACTTGGTGGCCTTGGCCTTGGTGGTCGGCTCGGTGACCGGCTCGGCGGGCGCGTCGGCCGTCTCCGGCTCGGCCTTGGCGAACCGGAATGCGATCTCGCCGGAATCGGGCAGGTCGCGGATTTCCACGGTGAGTCCGCGCTTGGTGGCCTGGGCGCGGAGCAGGTAGCGGAATGATTCCGGCTTTCCGGCTGGCTTCTCAGCGAATGCCTGGCCGTTGGTCCACAGGTCCCACGGGTACTTACTGCCGCCCTTGGCCGGGGTGTCGAAGATGGTCAGTTCATTCTGGTTCAGGGGTCGAGACATGGTGTGTGTCCTTTCGGGTGCGGGCCGGGCATTTCCCGGTTCCCGTCGTGCTGTTCGTTCTATTCACGAACGTAGCCGGTGGGATGATGCTTGCCAAATGAAATGGCGCCGATATCGCATGGAATCTGATAAATCTTTTCGCCGCCGAATAGGACCGCGGTCGCCATTGTTAATGGGCAATGCCCGGCCGAATTCGTGTTCTGGCCGCGTCTCTGTAGCCAATTCTGAGCGCTCCAGGAGCTGGGCCCAGACGTTCCCACGCGGACGCGCTCCGACGCGCTCAGCGCTGGTCCTGGCGACGCGGGGAGGGACGTTCGCCGCCGACGTTCCCCCCAGGGACGCACGCGGACGCTCTCCAGGACGCTCCCAGCTCCCAGCTCGGCGCGTCCCTCCAGCTCCCAGCTCGGACGCTCCCAGGACGCTCCCAGCTCGGCGCCGTGAAGTCCTTAGGCGCGCTAACGATTGTGCGGCACAGTGGCCCCCCATTGGCCTAGGCCACGCGGCCTAGACCAGTGAGGGGTGGCTCACAACAAAGGTTAGCCCCGCTAACGATCGCCGGGCAGGATTAGGGCACACGTTCGGCCGAACAGATGCCCTAAACCGCCGGGCACACGTTCGGTTTTCCTGGGCCCAGGAAAACCGAACACAGCCTCGATTTTTTGGCCTGACCAGGGGCGGGACGCCCGCCGCACCAATCTCCAGTGCCTTGACCCTGAACATGTCGGAGCGTTACGGCAGTTGGCCGAGCGCCATCGGCATTGCCGCACGTCAGACGCCCGGGAGCGTTTCTGCCTGCCTAAAGCCGAAAGCGTCGGCCGGGGGAACCGAAAACGGGATGATCTTGCCGAACAAGACGGCCGAACAGAGCGCGCCGAACACTTGCCCGGCGGAAAGCATCGGAGGGTGACGGCAGTTGGCCGAGCGCCAGCAGCGACCGGGCAAGTGTTCGGCCCCGTCGGGGTGGCAGAAAGCCCCGGAAAGTGGCGCAAAGTCGCCCGAACGTCTACCCGGCTTGGCGTCCTGAGCTGCGGCAATGCGGAGTCAGCGCGCCGAACGAGCTTTCGGCGCGCTGAGCAGGGGCAGCAACGCCAGACCGATAGCCCTGGCGACTGGTGGGCACACGGAATTGCCAACGGCGTGATGGATAGCGGTGTAATCCAGGTCGGCCCAGCTCCACGAGTCCGGAAACCCCTGAATACGGCTCATTTCCCGCGTGCCAATGAAACGAGGTTCGTACGGGTGCAAAAATCCTGAACCTGTTCCCTGCCTCACGTCACGGACGAGTGTCATGCTCGGGGCGTCCATCGGCAACCTCTTGCAGCTAAAGTGAGCCGCCTTACCACCACGGGTCGTGAGCGCTTCAGATCCGCTGGAGCCCGGTGCAGTGATGGCCGCGATCCGGACGCCCTTGCCGGTCGGCATCAGGAAGTCTCCCGGTTCGGTCAGACCCTCCCACGCTTCGCGCACAGTGATAGGCCGACTCGTCGGCACCGGGAATGCTGGAGCTGCGCCCAGATCGGAGCGCACCGCAACAATGAACACTCTCACCCGATGCTGCGGCACGCCCAGCGCCGAGGCGTTAATGAGCTGAGCTTTCACCACGTACCCGATCTCCCGTAGTGCCGAGCAGATGGCGGTGAAGACCAATTTCATGTTCCCGCGGACGAGCCCCGCCACGTTCTCGACAATTACCGTCCGCGGTCGCCAGGCCGACGCGAGCCGGATCACCTGATGCCACAGCTCATTACGCGGGTCACTCTCCCGGCGAAGGCCGGTCATCGAAAATCCGGGGCATGGCGGGCTGGTCGCTAGCAGGTCCAGCTCGCCGGGCGGCAGCTCCAGCGCGGCGGGGTCCAGCGCCGTTACGTCGCCCTCGTGCAGCGGCACATCAGGGAAGTTGCGCCGGAAGATCTGGCAGGCTACGCGGTCCCATTCCACGGCCAATAGCTCGCGGAATCCGGCGGCCGAGAAGCCAAGACTGCTCCCACCACACCCAGAGAACAGACTGACCGTAGTCGGCTCGTCCGGGCTGCGGGGTGTGCAGTGCGCGGACCACAGCTCGTCAAGGCTGGCGGGGTAGTCCATTAGGGCACGAACACGTGCTGGCAGTTGGGACAGGTGACCGTTGGCGGCTCGGGCGCCTCGGCGTCGGGGTCCAGCTCGGCGAATCCTTCCGGCAGGTCGGCGCAGAGCTTGGCCAGGTCATCGGACGTGTAGCCGGTGCCGGTCACGTCATCGATGCTGGCCAGCAGCGCAGCGAGATCGTCAGCGGAGTATCCGGCTATGTCGCTCAGCCGATTGTCAGCTAGAACGATGCGCTTCGCCGTAAGGTCGTCGCAATCGGCGAAAACCACGCTAATTTCCGGCCATCCGAGCGAAACCGCTGCTTTCCAGGTGTGGTTGCCGCAGAGAATGTGGTTGGTGGTCGCCTGCACGATTAGCGGCTTGTACTGGCCGTTTTTCCGCAAGGATTCCGCGATTGCGGGCACGTCACCGCGCCGGGGGTTGCTGGGGTACTCCAGCAGCGCATCAACGGGCACGTGCTGCACCGGGCCGAGATACATGGCTGACACCGTCCGCCGTAGCGACCGACAGCCGCGCGAACCGGGTGGAAACGTGGCTCTGCCGTAGTCTCGATCTTATGAGCAGCACCGGCACTCCTCGCCCGCCCGCGTCGGCTGGCGTGGCCGGGAAGCGGCTGTGGCGCGCGGTGCTCGGGGAGTATGAGCTGTCCGGCGGTGACCTGGAGCTGCTGAGGCACGCGGTGCTGGTGGCCGACGAGCTTCAGCAGCTTGAGGAACTGGTGCGGGCGTCGGGGCCGCTGATCAAGGACCGGGATGGAAATCCGTGCCCCAATCCGGCCAGCCAGCAGCACCGGTTGCTCGCGCTGACGCTGGGCAGGTTGCTGGCGGGCATCCAGGTGGTCGGGGATGTGGCCGACGTACACGACCCGGCCCGGCCGCAGAAGCGCAGCGGGTTCCGGGGCGCGTATAAGCTGCGGGCGGTCGAGTTATGCGGTCGAAGAGATCTCACGTCGCGCTCCCCCCGGCGAAGTACCGCAAGTATGTATCCGGGGACTGGCCGGGTGGCTGGCGGGAATGGGTATCTGAACGCGAGCAATGGAACGACGCCCAGGACCCGGTGGTTTATGCGGGCTCAAGTCCCAACGGCCTTAGCTGGTCGTTTACGGCGGGACCGCTGGGCGACGTTACCGACCTGTTCCGGGCCCGGCGGGAAGCGCGTCTGAGGGACGCCGGGGAACACGGTCCCTAGGCGGATACTGGACGTTATGAGCGATCTTTCAAGAGTTGCCGTCAGCGGTACCGAAGGCGCCCGGGTCTATCCGGCCGGGCTCGCTGTGGTTCCGCGCCCCAATACACCTTCCGATCCCGACGTTGCCGTGAACGGTACTGAGGCAGCCAAAGGCGGACAAGGGAACCAGGACATCTGACGGCGTAAGCTGGGATGAGCACCTGTGGCCAATGTACGAGCCGGGAGCCGGGCGCGCTTTCCACGAAGGTAGAGCGACGATGGCAGCTCCTACATTCATCCCCGGTTCCGGCGCGGCATCCTCGTATGCGGCGATGCGGCCCAGCTCACAGGCTGACCACGCGATCGGCGGCAAGCACGACAAGCTAGACGCGGGGCATGCGGCGCACGCGATCCGCCTGGACGATCACGGCAACCGGCTGGACGGCCACGACGGCACGCTCGCAGCTCACGACGGCCAGCTCGGAGCCCACGATGACCGGCTGGACCGGCACCGCGCCGATATCAACTCGAACATGGACCGCCTTGACGCGCTGGAGCGCGCTGGAGCTGGTCACCCGGCCCCCGACAGCGACGGTGACGGCCACGACGGGGACTCCTGATGTCCTGGGCTACGGACCCGTTGCTCGTCTACGACGGCCCGGCCGTGTTCTCTATGCCGGTCTTCACGTCGCCGTACCCGCCCCGGCCCCCGGTCCTGTGCGAGCGCAAGTCGCCCGGCGATCCGCGCTGCCCGGCTTGCCGGTCAAGCAGGCGGGGCTACTGCGCCGAGCACAAGGACTTCCATTACGTAACATCTGCGACGGCCGGTGTTGCGTGAGCCGCTGGGCCGACGATTACATGACGCCGGACGAGCGCCGCAATGCCTGGTTCACCGAGGTCGCCATCCGTCACGAACGAGTCCAGGAGCAGGCGGCGCAGCGGCACTCCGGGCCCCCCGCCGGGCACCACGACAATCCGCCCGTCTACGGGCTTCCCGCCGATCACTGGCCGGGCGGCCTGGGTGACGGTGCTCTGACTGGCGTTGTCGTGGACAAAAGCGTGATAGACGCCCTGGGCGATCAGGTTGTTGACCAGTACACCGCGTATGAGGCCAAGCAAGCGGAGTATGCCGAGCGTGAGCAGGAAGAGGCCCGCGCCTGGCTGACATCACACCGGCCCGTCAACCGGGGGTCGTGGTGACCCCCCCAGCGGTGCTGGCTGCGATAGATGCCGTGTCCAGCTACATGGGGTGCCCGTGGTGCGGCCCGGTCACGCTCACTCCCGGCGCGTACACCGACGCCCCGCCGGACATTAACCATCCTCGTGCGGATTGCCCGATCGCACTATCCCCCGGCAGCCCGGAAGCAGAAGCGCTCGCTGGGTACGCCGACGACGAGCTGTACCGCTATATCATCGAGGACTATTTTGACGAGCTGCCCCGGCACAGATGGGCGGCTGTGTGATGAGACTTCCCGGTTCAGCCCGGCGGCCGGGACGGGACCTGTGCGGTGGCGCACCTCGCATGGGTCTCCTGCGCAGGAGAGACGGGCGGCCCGGCACTGATCAGCTGGGGACGGGTGCGCGCCAGGGCCCGGCGCCGGGAGGTCGCCATCGGCCTGCGGAATTGTCCGGGCCCGGCGCGCACCGATAAGGGAAGCGCCTGATGCACTTCTGCTGTCAGATTTGCGGGTCGTGGACGGTCAAGGTGGCCCGCACGGCTGAGACGTGGTTCCGGGCCGATGGTGCGGAATTTGAGTTCAACGCGGGCACGTGCACCCGCTGTGACTCGTTCCAGCTTATTGAGCCGACGGCGGAGGCCATCGAATTGGCGGCTGAGCGGATGCAGGCAAGGGCGTACCGCTGAACGGGCGGCGGCGGGTGATTGATCCGCAGCTCACCATCTACTGCCCGAACTGCCGCGAGCCAGCGGAGCCGAACGGCGGTGGTCACTACCGATGCCAGACGTACTGGTGCCGGATCAAGTTTCACGTCACCGTATCGATGCTGGCGCTGGCGCTCGCCCGCCGGGAAGCGCGAGCCGCCGCAGAGCCCCGCGAAACAGATCATGCATCCCGCGATCTCCAGCGGGACTCGCGGGATGCACGTGAGGTACAGGCCCGGGTGCAGCCCGAGACGGCTACGGCAAGCGTGGTCCTGCCCGATTCGGCTTACTACCCTGACCGCTGCTTAGCCTGGCCGCCTGCCGTATGGGTCTAAGGTCTCGGACAGTTCGTCCAGCAGCAGGTCCAGGTCGTAGTTGACTGTGCACCGCGCCACACCGTTCGCGCTGGTCCACGATGCCGCCCAGTGCCAGACCGGGAAGTAGACCAGATCGATTCGCAGGCCTGGGTGGCGGGCCTGCATGAACTGCTTCCGCTGGACGGCGCACCACAGCACCCGCGCTCTGTTCACTGACACCGCTGTCACCCGAGTGCTACTTCGAGAGCATCCAGCAGGCCGGACAGTTCATCTCGTATCAGCTCGTGTGTGCCGCTGCCGTCCCGCCACTGCGCCGTCCAGAGCCAGGGGTCATCCGTGTGGCTGATGTGGCATGTGGGGTGAGCGCGTTCGAAGGCTTCCCGGCGTGCAACCTGGTCTGTCACCCTGCCGAATCCGTGCGTGTACCCGTGTGAGCCGTGATTCATTCCCGGTCACCCTCCTCAGTCTGTGTCGATCACTCTCCGTAGTCGCTCTCAGAGTATTTTACTGTAGTTCACTATAGAGAGCTATAGCTCCCTCTGTCTGTTTATGCTGGTCACGTGCCCTCTACGGTGATCGTTATGAGCGACGATGGCGAGCAGCCCCCGCGCTATGATCCGCGCGGCCCCGAGCTGGTCTACGTCCTGGTGGCCGACGACATCGCGGCACAGATCACCGCGGGAGCGCTCGCACCCGGCGACCGGCTGATGGGGGAAGCGGACATGGCCGAGCACTACGGCATCGCCCGGATGACAGCACGACGCGCGGTCCGGGAGCTGCGGGACCGCGGGCTGGTGCGGACCGTCGTCGGTAAGGGAAGTTACGTCGAGAGCCGGCGGTAATTCAGCCGGGCCCGTCGCGATGAGTACCCGTATCCGGTCCTGTATCTGCTGCGCGCGCGACGAACCTCCCAATTCAACACATATTGGAAAAGTAGCCGCAAACCTGATCAGGCCGTGTGTTTGCCTTTGATCAGGGGTAGGGCCAAGCTAGAGTTCGGTATGTGGCAGATTCCAGAAAGCCTCGACGCTCTCGCACATCACTTTTTGTTCCAGAAGAAATGCGGCCGAAAGCTAAAAAGTTTTTGGTTCGATGGACCACATTCGGAGTAGCGGTAATCCTTGTCTTTTTAGCGGGCGTGGGTCTTCTAGGCGGATGGGCCTCATCTGCCGTCAATTGGCCTCATGGCGGGGCTAAGGAAGTGCTCGGGTACCTAGTCGGCTGCCTTGCGATTCTGAGCCTTCCCACTGTTGTGTATGCCATAAGGATACTAATTGATGTATTGCATATAGCGAAATTCCAGAAAGACGAGAGCATAGAACAACGCATTGCTAATATGCATAGCCTGATCGATGAAACCGCTGATTTGATGGACGAACTGAAACAGGAATTGGCCGATCGCAGTACTGCTCTACAAGCGCTGACTGCCCAGAAAGAAGAGTACGAGAATCTAGCGGCACTTAACCGCAAAGAAGCGGAAGCCGTTTCACGGCTGGTTGATAGAGCCGTGGCGAGTGCTAACCGGAAATCGACTAGAGTCGGCTATCTACTCTTTATTCTGGGTCTACTTTCCTCAATACCCCTAGGGGTGTTTGCGATATGGGTTGCAAGCTTGATCCATAGATAAAAGTCCAGACTTCCTAGGGAAACGGAGCCAGGCCCGGATGCCGTGTATCTGCTGCGCGCGAGCAATCAGGGGAAGGAGAGCGGCAGGGGTGACCGGCCATAGGCGGCTGGTGTTCTCGGGGGTCTCGCCGACGCGGGGCGGCAGCTTCGCCGCGTCCTTCAGGCGGTAGCCCTACGGGCGCGGCTGCCGCGCACGGGCTTCACGGTGACCGGCCGCCTGCGGTCCCGCCGTATCCCGCTGCCGCGCCCGCCAGCACCACGACCAAGCCGTCAACGTCGTGCCGAATGCGCCGGTCGTCGGAAGGATGTCACAGCAACCAGGCTGGGACGCCGCGCATTGTCCGGGTCGTCGAGTGACGGCAACAGCAGGTGTCGTGCATGATGGTTGAGTGAACGCACGACACGATCTCCCGGGTTATTCCGATACACAAGAGACGGACGCTCTTGGGCTTCTCGTCGTACAGAGCTATCTGATACGCAGCGGCTTTAAGGTCACCGAGATTAACGGCAGATTCGATGACGGTCTTGACCTACTCGTCTCACCTCATGATAAGGCTAACGTCCTGCCAGCTATTGCTGGGTTCCAAGTCCGCTCGGGGCCATCACATCAGGGGCTGAAAGTGGGGCGTCATGAATCTTACTGGCGCGAACTGAACCTACCTGTCTTCGGTATCGTACTTTCCGACCCAAGAAGCAGCCCCCCGAGGGGCAGCTGGTGCGACGCTCAAGCTTACCTAAGAATTCACGGCGATGTCCGAGTTATTCCGACGCCCCACCACTTTCCCGACGGCCTCGCGGAAGCAGTGCACGCCGCGAACGAAGGACAGCGCAGTCTCACCGCGGCGCTGGACGTGTTTTCAACTGATTGGCGACGACAAGCAGGCGCGACCGCTGCGCTTGCTCCCATTGCCTCAGATTCTCGTGTTGTTGAGATGCTACGCCTACGGTTGACGGGGCTAGGGCCACGTGCGACCCAATACGCCCTACACCTTCTGGTGCTAGCTGAAGCTGAAGGCGTTGACTCACGGATTACAACGCGGCAAGTTGCTCATGCAGTCGAGATTTTGTACGAAACTGATACTAACGGCCAATTCGACATCGAGGCCTTTCAAGATGGCACCGGGGCAGCTTACCATCTTCTTGAAATTCGTAACACCGATCCCATCGCCGTACTTAATGAGGCTTTGCAATGGCAATCCAGTGAAGCCGCTGTCATGCTAATCGCGATGGCCGTAAGCCTCGCTGACCAAGACGGCGAGTCGATCCTGCAAGAGGCACTTCACCGCGCGCCCAATCTAGGGCAGAGCCCTGACATTATTGCCCTGGCCGACGCGATTGCGGAGGGCGGTTATCACTTTTCTTGGTAATGCAAACAAACTTACCGGACGCCGATGAGACGAGCCATTCAGTCCGAGGCCAGAGACGGTATCCGACAGGTCGGCCGTGTCTTACAAGCGAAGGGTCACTCGTACGAGCCCGTCATGCCAGTCGCTGTGGCTGCATCGGCGATCGTCCCCTCGGTCGCGCATGAGCGCCGTTGACCTCGGAGACCCTCTGCCAGCCCAGCGGGCCTGACGGCAAGGGCCAGGCCAAAGGCCAGGCCCGATAGGCGCGCGGCGAACCTTTGCAGAAGACTCTCAGCGGCGCGAGGAATAAGGCACGCATACGCCATTCATTTAGATTGGTCACCTGTGCGCCACGGCTCGGTTTGGATGTACGCGACGCCCCCGAATGGGGAGGTTGCTGCTTGTCTCCAGTAATCATGCCAATGATGTCTGGTGGGAACAATGCAGACAACGTAGAAACAAGATTTGGCGACGTACCGCCCAGACACCTTTGCATCCAAGTGGTAATCATGGTAGGCCGTTCCGGTGTTCGGGCATCAGACCCGGGCTCGTCTCGACCCCAAGTTCTGCCGGTTGCCGGATTAATGCGCTTGTAGAGTTGCTTGCGCAGCGTTTCGGTGCGTTCGCTATCTATGAGGGCGTTCCACGACAAGTGGAAGACTAGAGAACTTACGGATACGCCCCACCGTAGCTTGATGTCAGTCAGGCTGGTGAGCGTAACAAGGCTTGGAAGTTCGTCACGCATCACTTCAGCTGGGGCAAGCAATTCGCTTGCAAACCTATTGGCCTGGTCCTCGGCACCTGCCGGAACCTCTGAACCATGCAGAACAAGATGGCCGATTTCATGAGCGATGGTCCAGCGCGTCCGTTCCCAGGAATCCATCCTCTTCAGTATGGTGATTGGCTGTTCCCGATGATGTCCAAGCCGAGTCGAGTAGCCATAATGCTTTTCTGGCAGTTCCGCCATCGATTGACTTCGGCTGATAACAGGAACGCCTGCGCGCTCCAACCGGTATGTAATATTTGCGATTGGCTCATCGCTAGGCAAGCCTAGGACTTCCCTCACCCGCTCAGCAGCATCAGCGATGGGCGTTTCCGACGGCAAGGACGGCAAAGTCACCGGTGGCAACCGATGGTGAGAGTCCAACCATGCAACCACTTCACCAGAGATACGAGCAAACTCGGTTAGGTAGTTAACTTCTCGTTTGGTCGTGCTCTTTGGCGCACGGAAGAGCAGATCGTGGGGCGATAGAGGAGCACCGGGGGGGCTGGTAAAGAACACCTCCGGAAAACCGAGCTTATTTGCAAGAGCTGCTATGACCAGCCGATCAAGGGGGACAGTTTCTGACTGCTCAACGATCGTTTGTCGGGAAGGAGGCCAATGCAGTTCGTATGCAAGGTCCATGGCCTTAATTCCCCGGATGACTCGCGCCATCCGGATTCGATCGCCGTAGACCTGCGTGTTCATTACTATTCCTTATATGTTATGCGGGCTCATCCCCGCTCCCCTTGTTTTCCCAATACTCTTCCCAGCCAGCGTCCGTCTTGCCATACGACGATAGATCTGTAGTCGACACTACTGGAGGTAGCACAGCCGGGGGAAGTGGTTTGGCGCAGTAAATTTTAGGCTTACTGTCCATGTCTCCGACCGCAGCCAACCAGGCGTCTCGTAGAGATTGCCCTTCCAGGTCAATTGCCCAGAGGACATACAGGGACCACGGAATAGTGAAATCATCGCCGAACAACGTATTCGAAGGATAAAGGGAAACAGACAGAAGGTGTCCTCTTTTCCGGTCGCGTGGATGCTTCCGAATAGGGGCGTCATCACCATTCCCCACTATTGCGATCGAGCAGTTTGCTCCCCGCCGAATACGCATACCGGCGGATGGATACGCATCGTTGTAGCGAAAGTAGGCGTCTTGCCGGATATCGCCTGCGAGTACATTAGGGTTGACCTCGGTCAACTGCCTGCCCTTGTGCTTCTTGATCCATGAAGCACAAGTCTGCTGAACGGCCCAATCGAGGCAGGCCCGGATGCGTCCGAGGTCCTCGCGGTTCCGTTCGATCATCTTTTCGAGCACCGCCGCTGGGGGCTCTGACGACTGAGGGGTCATGGGCATAAAATTACAGCACGGATGCCCCTTGGGTTCGCCGACACGCCGAAGAGGTGGGTTACTGTCTGCCTTCCTCGGGCGTGTGGCGAACAAGTGTGTCCGTGCCCTCCGCGTGCCCGGACGGGGCGGAAACCAGGGACATCGAGCTGTAGCCAGAGACCAAGCATCCTAGCTCTGGCCAGCAAAGAGGCACTTGACGAGTGCCCATGAGACGACCTCTTAAGCAGCAGGTCACCGGAATCAGCTACTTGACGGCAACAGTGACGGCGACGACGTTAACCGGCCGTGGCCGACGGTACATGTCGGCAGTCATCGGCACTGCGACAACGTCTTTGACGTGGGCATCCGCTACTCCCGAAAAGCGCGCCACCGAACAGGCCATCAGCCCAGTTCAAGGAAGCTCGACCAAGCCGCGGTCGCTGGGGTCACGCTTTCCGGTGACCGTGCCTGGCGAAGCTCAGTTCGTCTCCGGCGAAGGCGCTGGCACGGTTCTGGAACGAGAAGCTGACCAGACGGCCGTCAGGCCCAGCCCAGTCGGTGACCGCGCAAGCCAGTACAGCGGAGCCTGGCATGCACGGGTGAGCTATTTATCGAAAACCAGTACGATAATGGTAAGGGCGATTGCAACGATTACTGCAATGATCGTGATCAGGACGGAGTGCGTGCTGACATAAACTCCGCCGACACCAGCGAGGACACCATTGACAAGGGTAAGAAGTGTCCCAGCGCCGGGGTGTCGACGCTGCGGAGGGGGAGGCTCGGTCGGCTGCGCCGGGGTCGGAACCGGAACGGCATCGTGCACGATGACCCCTTCGACTAGGGCGCTCATGACTGTCGCGCCAACATCAGTTTGGTAGGACGTAGAGCTATGGCACGGATGTTAGCCGGTCAGATTGATAGTAGCAAGTCCTACTAAAATGATGTAGAGTCAACAACATGGGAGAATCAGAGCTGCGCCCGTCTGGGGTCCCGTTCAAGGCAGAACGGGAAGGACCCATCGCTGATCCTGCCGGTGTGGTAGATGAACTGTTCGCGATCCAGGTTCGTGAGACCCGCGAGCGGCTGAAGATGTCACAGGGGGAACTGGCGCGGCAGATGTCGGCCCGTGGGTTTCCCTATTACCAGCAGACCGTGCGCCGGATCGAGGACAGTCAGCGCAAGGTCAGTGTCGGGGAGGCGAAGGCCCTCGCGGAGATCCTTGGCACCACGATAGACCGGCTTACCGAGCCAGTGTCTGCCGAAGAGACTGGCTATCGCGGAGAGACTGGCTATCGCGGGCCGACTGCTTGTGCTGCTGCCGGTATTACCTACAAACAACTCGACTACTGGGCACGTACAGGCCTGGTCGAGCCCAGCGTGCACGGGACCCACAAATCCGGCTCCCAGCGCCTCTACAGCTTCCGCGACATCCTCGTCCTCAAGGTGGTCAAGCGCCTGCTCGACACCGGCATCTCGCTGCAGCAGATCCGCGCCGCAGTGCACCACCTGCGCGACCGCAGCACCGGCGACCTGGCCGAGGTCACCCTGATGAGCGACGGCGTCAGCGTCTACGAGTGCACGTCCCCCGACGAAGTGGTTGACCTGCTCCAGGGCGGCCAAGGCGTCTTCGGCATCGCGCTCGGCCGCGCCTGGCAGGAAGTGGAGGGCAACCTCGCCGAACTCCCCGCCGTCCGCGCCGAAGACGGCCTCCTCACCGTCGGCCAGGACGAGCTTTCCAGGTTGAAGAAAATTTAGCCTCACTTCCTACGGGGCATATCTGAGGCACACGGCCGCGGAGTCATGCTCAAAGCTTGCCAGCCAAGCGAACCAGTGCAGCAACCGCAGCGGCCTCGAACGATTCTTAGCACCTTCAGCAGGCCGATGAACTGCGTCAACGACCGTCAATGACCTTCCTGCTTCTACATGGCATGGAGAGGATCGCTAAAAGAGTCACCTTACGCTTAACCCTGCAACGGCAGTTATCTCGACCGGCGGCCTGACCTGCGGGAACGCGGCTCCTCGCGAGAGGGCCGTAGCGGACCCCGAACCCGTGACGTGCGGATTTAGAGGTCACCCAAAGGCAAGTGCCGTTGCAGGGGTAAGTGTCAAGACGCCTACGGCATCAAGATCCAGATGCGCGCTCAGGCCACAGATAGCTTCCGACCTGGATCTTGACCACTACAGACCACACCGCACAATCTCTACTCATATGCGCAACCGAGTGCGACTGTTTCCGCACGTCAGAGACGTGTTGACACGTCGTATGTTCTGTCAAGCAGGGCCATGAAGGCCCCGACCAGGACGATGGCGACCGCGCGCCAGCCATGCCCGGCCGCGGGTGGCTGTCCTGCCGCGGTCGTGGCAGTGGTGCCGGGTGCGCTGGAGGTGCCGGGTGCGCTGGAGGTGCCGGGCGCGCTGGAGGTGCCGGGTGCGCTGGAGGTGCCGGGTGCGCTGGAGGTGCCGGGCGCGCCGGCGACCCCGGGCGCGTCCGTGGCGTCGGAGGGCGAGGACGATGCCGGAGTACTCATGGCGCA
>Ga0302325_10019878_pt1 | contig 14103 bp, 9 predicted proteins | sample Palsa_T0_2_FD_201948 | JGI IMG/M metagenome (GOLD analysis project Ga0302325, IMG submission 201948) | Peat permafrost microbial communities from Stordalen Mire near Abisko, Sweden - Palsa_T0_2 | ecosystem: Environmental > Terrestrial > Soil > Palsa > Peat permafrost | place: Sweden: Abisko... | reverse complement strand
GGCCGCGGCGGCGGCTCCGGCGACTCCGAGCGCATCGGCTACGACGCTCAAAAACGCCTTGAATGCCGCGCCATCTACCCACACGGGCTCGTTCGTTTGACTGGAATCCACGCTGAAGTCATAACTGACCGACGTGCCGATGCTGTCGCTGGTACCGTAGGTCGCCGTACTCTTTTTTTGAGAATCGGCCGGAGGCGCATACACGATGGCAATGGGAATAACCGGGATCGTGAAGGCGCCATACAGCGGAATGCCAGCCTGGCGCTGGATGCGCAGCCCATCAGCGTGAGTGCGGCCACCCACGTCGATGCTCCACGTGATGATGGTTCTGTCCCACACATTGCAGGTGATTGTGTTCTGGCCTGCAGGAGCGGACTGAGTGAAACCGTTAACGGTGACGCTCCACGGACCCGACGTATTCGCCATCGTGAATTGCAGGAGTACAGGTGCGATCTGCACGATCGGGGCGGGGACCACCGTAGTGGTCGCCTGCCACTTCGCGTTGATCGTCACCGAGATGTATCTATCCCCCTCGTACCGTGGCGCTGGATTCGTCGGATGCTGATCGGGCTCGTGTTGCATCGGTTCCGGATCCGTTGCTACCGTGGTCGTCAGCCCGGTCCACTTGGCGGTGACGGCGTCGAAGGTGCCAACGTTGATCGTCACGAATGGAGATGGGATCGGAATGATCCCCTGGAATTGCGTGATCTGTTGATACAGCTGGTCGGGTGTCAATTGAGTTATAGGTGCTGTTGCCATGGTTTTCCCCTCCTTAACGATCCGCCCGAGAATCGGGTCTCACGCAGATTGGCATGGACGACTACTCGCCTCAGCTTTGTTTGCCCGGACTGGCATTTGTTTGTCTAGATTGGCGGCAATCGTGCGGACAAATAGTTTCACGCGATTCATTGAGAAGTCAATGGAGCCGATCTGTATTGCGTCTGTATTGGCCTGTAGCTCTAAGCCGGCAGAAGACCAACACAAGCGCGCAATCGAGCGCGCAAATGGAAAGGCGAAGGCAGAAGGCGCTAAGTAGATCAAGCCTTTTCAACCCTACATCCTCAGGCACACTGCCCTTACCCAACTCGCGAAGGCGGGCTGCGACGTGTTCACGCTGGCGCGTATCGCCGGCCACTCCTCGATCACGATTACACAGCGGTACGTCCACCCTCAGGGGGACGCGATTGAGCGTGCATTTCTGCAAATTGAGAATGCAACTCTTCCGGCCCTTCCGTCGGCTAGGAGCTAGACACGGATTGAACCCAGGTGGGCACAATTTTGGGCACAGCGGTTGAGGGCCAATTCTGGAAGAGGCTGTAAGTTATTGGTGCGAAAGGGGGGACTCGAACCCCCATGGGTTGCCCCGCCAGATCCTAAGTCTGGTGCGTCTGCCAATTTCGCCACTTTCGCATTTCGTGGATTCGCTGCATGCGCAGGATCATGATAATGCATCGGGAGGCGCTAACCCTGCGTTCTAGAGGCCGGCCCGGGCGCGGGCTAAGTCCATCAGGGTTTGGTGCGTCCCCCGGCCTTCGGGTCCGGTCGCCCCCTCTTCCGCGCGGAGTTGCTCGTATCTGCCGTCAGACTTAAGAACCCATGCCTCCCGCTTGTCGCGCAGGCAGATATCCAGGATCTCCCAAAGCCGTTGCTTGGGTCCGGTGGCGAAGACGGGAGTGACCACTTCGATCCGTTTAGAGAGATTGCGAAACATCCAGTCCGCCGACCCGATAAAGTACTCGCCTTCAGCCGGGTCCTGTCTGCCGTTGGCGAAGTAGAAGATGCGCGAGTGCTCCAGGAATCGCCCGATGATCGAACGAACGCGGATGGTTTCCGTGTGGTCCGGCACTCCCGGACGGAGACAGCAGAATCCGCGAATGATGAGATCGATGGGCACGCCGGCCTGCGAAGCCTCGCACAAAGCCTCGATGATGTCCGGGTCTTCCAACTGGTTCATCTTGGCGATGATGCGGGCGGGGCGTCCCGCGCGCCGGTTCTGCGTCTCGCGATGGATCAAATCGAGCAACCGTGGCCGCATGGTTAGCGGAGCCACGAGAATCGTTGTACAGTTGGGCCGGTCGGCGTGACCGGTGAGAAAGTGGAAGAGATTCACCACATCCTGCGTTATCCGCAGGTCGCAAGTAAACAACCCCACATCGGCATACAGGCGCGCGGTCTTTACATGGTAGTTGCCGGTACCTATGTGTACGTAGCAGCGCAGGCCACTGGGTTCCTTGCGCACCACAAGCGCGGTCTTGCCATGCGTCTTAAGACCAGTGACACCGAAAGTGACGTGGGCCCCGGCGCGTTCCAACTCGGCTGCCCAGTGCAGATTACGCTCCTCGTCGAAGCGTGCCTTGATCTCCATGACGCAGGCGACCTGCTTGCCCCGTTCCGCTGCACGGATCAGCGATTTGACGAAGGGCGTGTCGTCGCCGATGCGATAAGCAGTCATCTTGATGGAAACCGTGTGCGGGTCATCGGCCGCGGAACTGATGAAGTGCTCGACGGTGGCGTCGAAGCTTTCGTAAGGGTGATGTACGAGCAGGTCGCCGGCTTGAATGGCGGCAAAGATTGCGTTCGCTGCGTGGTCAAGCGAAGGGGGCCAGAGCGGAGTCCATTCCGGGTCGCGCAATGCGGGGATAGGCAGCGCGAGAAGTTCGAACAGCGTGGTGTAGTCGACTTCCTCCCGCATGTCGTAGATGTCCGAGGGCGTAAGCTCCAGCCTTTGGCTAAGCATCTCTTTGATGGCGGGATTGGCTCCCGGCCCAAATTCAAGGCGCACCACCGGTTCATAGCGGCGCTGGCGAATCTGCTCCTTCACGGTCGCGCGAAAATCGGCTGCGGGATCATCATCCAGCTCAACTTCCGCATCGCGCGTGAGCCGCATGAGCGTAATGTCGCTGATCTCCATACCGCTGTAGAGCTTGTGCAGATTGCCACGAACCACCTCGTAGAGTGGAACCAGCAGCTTTCGCCCGGGCTCGAGATCTGATTCCAAAAAGATCCACTGTTTGAGGACTCCCGGAATCTTGACTCGGGCAAACATGGTTTCAGCCTTAGCCACGTCGTGCAGCCGGAATACCAGGGATGTAGACAAGTTGGAGAGAAAGGGGAAAGGATGGACGGGATCAATCACCAGAGGTGTTAGCGCTGGAGATAGCTGGGAGTCGAAATACTTGCTTGCTTCCTTCTGCTGTGCTGGCGTGAGGTCGTCCCAGCCGCGCAGAAAAACTCCATGGTCTGCGAGACCGGGGATGATGACGTGGCGGTAGCACTCTGCCTGCCGGTCGAGCTGAAGTTGGACTTTATCGCGAACCTGCTGCAACAATGCGCGCTGGGCATCGGTCGCTCCGTTACGCAGTACGGTTTCGCGTTTCATGAAGAATTCATCGAGGTTCGAGGTAAAGATCGCCAGGAATTTCGCTCGCTCCAGCAAAGGCGTGCGCTCGTCGAGTGCCTCGGCGAGCACTCGCCAATTGAAATCAAGCCAGCTCAGGTCGCGGTCGAGCCAGACCTCCGGCAACGTAGGAGATAAGGGTGCGTTGAGAACGCCGTGATCGCCAATCGAAGCCAGGACAGTCGTAGCCATATACATCTCCTCAATCCCCGAAATTTTGGGGGATCGCTCGGTCCTGAAATTCTACGGGCCGGCCCTGACTAGTATTGTGAATAGAAGATTTTTGTTGAGGGTGCCTTTGGCCCACCCGAAGGGCTGATAAACGCCGGGTGCCCCATTCAAGCCGTTTGTTGGCTTGAGTGGGACACGCGATGTCCAGGCATATGTTTTTCAACAGAGCGTAGCGGGAACCCGCGGTTCCTTCTTTCTCCTTCAAGCGACTGCTCTGGATGACCTCTGCGGCTTACTGGTTGCGTCGACCTCTCCAATACGGTCCAGGTTCACGCCCGTAGTCTCGATGCGATAGAACCACGTGACCACTGCTCCCAACAGCGAGGCGATGACCAAGCCGTAGAGCAGCAACCGGGTACCGAGCGTGACCAGCAGGATCGGAAATAAGAAGGCGGTCGCCACCGCGCCGATCTTGGCAAAGGCCGCGGCGAAGCCGGCGCCTTTACCGCGGATCGCGGTCGGAAACACTTCGCCGGCCAGCAAGTAGGTCTGAGCATTGGGGCCCAGATTAGTCATGAAGTTGAACAGCATGAAGCCGCTGAAGATGAGGATGATCTTAAGTTGGCCGCTGACATCGACCGAGAGCGAAGCCAGTACAAGGCCAACCGCACACCCGATGAAGCCAAGGATTTGCAGCCGGATCCGGCCCAGCTTATCAGCCAACAAAACGGCAAAGGCAATGCCGACGATCAGCAGTATCGTAATCATTGCCGCTCCTCTTGCGGCCAGAATATCGTTGGCGATGAGATCCCTCAGGCTGCGGACGTGGTCGGCCTCTTTGCCCAGCGCGGCGGCCAGGATCGTCGGGGTGAAGATGCCGATGCCATAAGTGCTGAGATCCTGTAGGAACCATGGCACCGAGGCGAGGATGGTCGCGCGCCGGTACCGCTTGTTGAACAAAGCCATGAAGGAACCGCCTCCATGTGACTCACCGGCAGCCGCCTGCTCCGACAGCACGATATTCGTCGGGTATTGCGGCGTTCGCTTCAGCAACCGGCTCGCCGCGACCGTGGCCCGATCGGTGGAGCCTCGAGAGTGGAGCCAGTTCGCGCTCTCTGTCACGTAGAAACGGCCAATGGTTACGAGAAGGGCGGGAACGACCGCAGTCGCATACATCCAGCGCCATGCATTGAGGTTGGGCATTATGACCAGTACTGCATAGCCGACCGCCGTGCCGGCCAACGCGCCCACTGCCTGGAACGCAAACGCGCCCAGTACTAATTTGCCTCGGCTAACGCTGGGTATGTTCTCGGAGATGATCATGTGCGCCGTTGGATAATCGCAACCCAGCGCGATCCCGAGCCCGAACAGGCAGATCACCAGGGAAACAAAGCTGTTGCAGAACACGGCGGCGCCCAGGAAAGCGGTGAAAATAATCATCTCCACGATGAACATGGACTTGCGGCCGAACCGGTCCGACAAGCTGCCCAGGCCGACGGCGCCGATCAGAATTCCGCACAAGCTCGCCGCGCTGATAAAGCCGTTCTGCGCAGGAGTGATACCGAATTGGCGGGCGATCAACGGCAGTGCAACGCCAGTCATGAAGACCACGAACCCCTCGAAGAACTTGCCTGCGGCGGCCAGCATCCAGATGCGCCACTGCATTGTCGTCATGGGGTTGGAGTGCAGCCGTGTACCGTCGGGCCACATCGGCAGCTCGTCTATATAGTCCTGCACAGTTCGGGATGGGTTCGTCACCGCATTGGCATTCGGCATGGCGATCTCCTTTAACGATGTTCCAGCACGCACCTACTGGATTTTGGCAATCTGTAATTCACTGAGCGCACGGATGGGCGTCGGCAACCCAATGAAGTGAACCGGTTCGAGGAAGCCTGGCGCGCTGCCGCCTTGCGGCGCGATGCACCAGAGCAGGAAATTGCTGATGGCCGACGCTACCTGCGGGTTCGACTGCTTGGTTGACACCACTGCGTATTCATAGTTGATCAGGGGGTAAGAACTGGCGCCCGGAGCGAACACCAGCGTAAGGCGCTGATCGGGGGGCGTGCGCGGAGTAAGCGCCGCGGCCGCCGCAGTCACTGTGGCCGGGGTAGGAAGCAAAAATTTCCCATCCTGGTTTTCCAGCATTGCGGTTTGCAGGCCGGCCTTGTCCGCATCGTCCTTGAAGCTTGCACCGAGATAGCCAACCGAGTAGGGGGTGCGGGTGAGTGTCTGCACCATTTCCTGATTACCAGACGCGGTCAGTTCGCCCGAAACTGCCGGCCAACTCACCGTCGTGCCGTAGCCTATCTTGCCTTCCCAATTGAAATCCCGGGAGGAAAGGTTTTGCTGATCGGGGGTGGAGAAGGTCAGGAACTGGGTGAAGACGAAGGTGTCACCCGAGCCATCGGCGCGCCGGACCGGCACGATCGTGTGGTGCGGCAGCTGGACACCCTTGTTGATCGCTGCGATGGGGGCCGCGTCCCATTGGTTCACTTTTCCCGAATAGATAAGCGCCAGCACAGGTCCGCTCAGTTTCAGCGTGGTGCCGCGCAATTCAGGCAAGTTGACTACCACCGTCTGTGCCGAGATGGCGAGGGGAATGTTGAGGATCTGTGGGTTGGCCATCGCCTCGTTATCCGACATATAGGCGTCCGAGGTGCCGATCTGCACGTGCTTTGCGATCGCCTCAGCAATACCGGCCGCCGAGCCAGTCCCGCCCACTGTCATCTGCAAGTCAGGATCGACTTTGCTGTACGCGCTTACCCAAGACTTAAATAGAGGAAGGATCAAGGTGGATCCGGTTTCGGAGATGCTTAGGGCGGCATGAGCCACCGCTAACGGCAATATGACTCCTCCGGCGGTCAATGCTACAACCCGTCCTACACTGTGCACAACACTAGCGAAGCGACTACTCATGCGGTTCTCCTAAACCTGGCGGCCTGCCGACACAGAGCGGCCGATGAGGTTAACCAACATTGCGCTCCAAGCTAACAGAGGTATTGTTAAGGAATGATGATAGTTTCTCGAGCGACCTATAACCTAGCTGTGATAGCTCTCAGCGCGGTGGCGCAATTCGGCACGAAGCAAAAATTCACACCCTTGTAACCTGAATTGCTTGTAGTTAGGGCTCGCCTATTCGAGAAGCAACCACTACGTCTCTGAGAACTTCTCAGGAAAGCTGAGGCACTTCGGCGAAGGCATCGGAGGCTTCTGCACGGGCGTAAACGTACGGGCCTTCGGGCACCAGCGCCACCCGTGCGCCGGACGGGAGACCGTCGAGAACAGCGGCAACCGCCGTCTTCCAATTGGCGAAGCAACGGGAGGCGAGATTCCCCAGCTTGTCGTTCGCGACTCCCGGGATGTAAAAGAAGAGCTCATGCCTTAGCCCGACCAACGCCATTTTTTCCAGCTGCCACTGGTCAATCTCCACCGCGGCGCTCTGGATCTCTTCGAGAAAGCTCTCGTAGCTCAAGAAACTTGCGGCCTTCCCGGCAAACTCAGGGGAACCTACGCCCTCGGCGCATTCGCCCAGAATCAGGATCCGTCCTCCAGGTTTCACGATGTGCTGGGCGGCAGTGAGGCCCTTGATGGTTTGGTAAAACGTAAGGTCCAGGGGAAATCCGGCCGCACTGGTGATGACGGCATCCGCCAGGCCGGAGAGCTTTTCCAGCGAGGTCGTGCGCAGGAATTGGACCCCGGCAGCGTGCGCTGCGACGGGATCGCCGGCGAAGATGCCTGAGACTTCGCGGCTCTGGGTCAGGGTCACGTCCAGAATGAAGTGGTGCCCGGCCATCCTGGCAATTTCCAGCAGCTCGGCATGCAGAGGGTTCTCGGTGATCGACCCCTCCGTGGCCATCGGCTCACGCATGAATGTGGGCGAGTGGATGACCTTGATGGTCTCCTGGGCGGCGAGCCCCGGGGCTACGAGCTTGCGACCACCGGAAAAGCCGAGCATCAGGTGCTGCTCGATAAAGCCCAGAGTGATGTGCAGCTCGGCGGCCATGAACCGCTCGTCGATATAGACCGGAATGCCTCGGCGAGTCTTTCCCAGCCAGCGATGCTGCTCCAGCGCCCGCGCGTCATGGTTGACCACGCGGTACTTGGCCGCGATTTCCGGCCCGAGAATGGCGTTGATCTCGCTGGCCGTGGCTTCGCGGTGTAACCCGGTCGCGATCAAGATGGTGACGCCGTCGACGGGAATGCCTGCATCGTGCAGCCGCTGGAGCAGCGGCGGCAGGGTGAGCCAGTTGGGCGCAGGCCGGGTGATATCGCAGACTGAGATCGCCGCGGTTTTCTTGCCCGCCGCGAGCGCTGATAGTGACTTGCTGCTAATGGGTTGATCGAGCGCCACGTTGAGAGCCGCCGCGACATCGGGCAAAGCGGACGCGGAGCGGCTCTCGATGACCTCGTAATGGGGCCCAACGGGTAACGTGACGTCCAAACCATCGTGGCCAAAGGCAAACCGTATCTGCATGCTGTTCCCCACCCACCTTTACTTTACCGGGTGGAGGGTCTTTTTGAGAATCCAGGCAGGTTCCGGCAGGGTGGCAAGCGGAAATACCGCGAAAGAAAAAAGCAGGAACCGCAGAGATCTGCAATTCCTGCTCTCTAGCATGCCAAACTCTACGATTGCAGGAAGGCAAGCAGATCGGCGTTGACCTTGTCGGCTAACGTCGTGCACATACCGTGCGGAGCACCCGGATAGACCTTCAGCGTGGCATTCTTCACCAGCTTCACGCTCTTCAGACCTGCGGCGACGATGGGCACAATCTGGTCGTCGTCCCCGTGCAGGATCAACGTCGGCACATCGAACTTCTTCAGGTCTTCCGTGAAGTCGGTTTCCGAGAAGGCCTTGATGCAGTCGTACGAGGCCGGCTGCGAGGACAGCATGCCCTGGAACCAAAAGTTTTCCCGCACACCCTCGGAGATCTTGGCGCCCGGCCGGTTATAGCCGTAGAAGGGCATGCTGAGATCCCTGAAGAACTGCGGCCGATCCGCAACTACGGCGTCACGGAGCTGGTCGAAGGCCGACAGCGGCAACCCCTCAGGATTCTTATCCGTTTTCAGCATGAGCGGCGGAACAGCACCAATCAGCACCGCCTTCGACACCCGCTTGCTCCCATGCCGTCCCAGGTAGCGAGCCACTTCTCCACCGCCAGTGGAATGTCCTACCATCGTGGCGCCTTTGATATCGAGCGCATCCAACAGTCCGGCCAGATCGTCGGCATAGGTGTCCATCTCGTTGCCGTCCCAGGTTTGGCCCGAGCGGCCATGACCACGCCGGTCATGGGCAATGACGCGGTAGCCGTGCTGCGCGAGGAACAGCATCTGCGCATCCCAAGCGTCCGCATCCAATGGCCAGCCATGAGAAAACGTGACCGGCTTTCCCTTGCCCCAGTCCTTGTAATAAATCGTTGTACCGTCATTGGTGGTAAACGTGTTGGTGGTCAGCGTATTGCTAGCAAGCGTAGTCATGAGCGATTCTCCTTGCGCCACATCGAATATCCGGCACTCGTTGATTGTTCGCGAGGGACTGCTCCCAGGGAAGCCCAATTGGGATAGGGGACAGGCACCTCGAAAGGGTGGGCGCTGGAGGATCAGTATCCAGCGGCTTTGCCGAAGGTGTGACGCTTGTCCTGACCGCCTTGGATCAGTCCGGTCTTAGGATCAACCGCGATGCACTCCCCATCGCTCCAGTGGTGATCTCCGGCCTCGATGGAGTAGCCCATATCCTTGAGCGCCTGCAGGGTCTTATCGGGAAAGCCCGGCTCCACAAAAACAACGTCGGGAAGGTATTGCTGATGAAAACGCGGAGCGTCCACTGCGCGCTGGATATTCAAACCGCCATCGGAAGCGCTGAGAAAGATATTGGCAACTGTGGTGATGATGCGGGGGCCGCCAGGAGAACCGATCACAAATCGAACTTTGTGGTTTTCCAGCACAATGATGGGCGTCATGCTCGACAGGGGACGTTTCCTGGGAGCAATCGCATTGGCCGAGCCCTGAATCAGTCCGAACATGTTGGGTGCGCCGATCTTGGAAGTGAAGTCATCCATCTCATCGTTAAGCAGGATGCCCAAGCCTTCGGCCGTGGCTCCCGAGCCGAAAGAATTGTTGAGCGTATACGTAACTGACACTGCGTCACCTGCTTCATCGAGCACGGAATAGTGCGTGGTCTGCTTCGATTCCGCGGGTGGCTGCGCCGGATCTTCGTCTGGCAGGAAGCCCGGCGGCCGGGTCAGGGAACTCGAAGGAGTCGCCATCGTCATGCTGATACTCTTGCGCCAGGCCGCGGCATAACCCTTGTCCATCAGTTGCTGGGTCGGTATGGATTGGAAATCGGGATCACCCAAGAAGGATGTGCGATCCTTGAACGCGCGCCGGAACGCCTCGATGATCAGGTGCATGCTTTCCGGTGTGCGATCGCCCAGCGCCGCCAGGTCGTAGCCTTCAAGGATGTTGAGCGTTTCCAGCAACGCAATGCCTCCAGAGGAGGGCGGAGGCGGGGCAAGAATCTCGTACTGGCGATAGGTGCCGGTGAGAGGTTTGCGGTCTTTTACTTTATAAGTAGCCAGGTCTTTCTTGCTGACTAACCCCCCATACTTCTGGATAGCTTTGGCTAACTCGCTCGCCAGGGCTCCGTGATAGAAGCTCGCAGGATCGCGCTCGATGCGGGTGAGTGTACGGGCCAACTCCGGTTGCCGGAATACCTCTCCCGCCTGGTAGAAATTGCCATTGCGCTGGAAGATGCGGCGCGATTCCGGAAACTGGGAGAGCACTGGATCGTGGAGCATGGCTGCTTCTCCAGCACTTAGGACGTATCCCTTGTCCGCGAACTCGATAGCCGGAGCCATCACTTGCTGCAGCGTAAGTTTGCCAAAGCGCCGCTGCGCCTCGACCAACCCAGCCACGGTTCCCGGAACGCCGACTGATAAGTAACCAACGGTGGAAGCCTGGGGAATGATCTTGCCGTTGGCGTCGAGATACATATTGGCGGTTGCCCGCAGCGGCGCCTCCTCGCGAAAATCAATGAAATGGGATTCGCCGTTGGCCAGGCGCAGCATCATGAAGCCGCCCCCGCCCAGGTTACCGGCGTCAGGGTAGACGACAGCCAGTGCGAAGCCAGTCGCGACCGCGGCATCGACTGCGTTGCCTCCTGCCTGCAGCATCTTCAAACCTGCGTCGCTGGCGTCGTGTTGAACACTGACCACCATGGCGTGCTGCGCCTTGGCTGGCGCAACCTCAGGCAACGCACCGGACTGCCCAGATGCCAGCGTGGGCAGCAAGAGAAGAAAAAACAGGAAATATTGGGGTTTGGCCAACTTTTCTCCGATCGTGAGCTATCTCCTTCCTTTTATAAGCGTCAGGGCAAAGATTTGAAGATAAGCTCGCGTGCAGATTTAATTTCCTGGGGCAAGACTGTATGGGGACGGCCAGCATAACGCTGCGTTCTTACGTGAGCACCCATCGCGGTGAATTGCTTCGCCGACTCAAGAACGCGACTCCAGGGCACATGCGGGTCAGGATCTCCCGAACTAAAGAGCGCAGGCATGCCCGCGAGATTCCCCGCATGGTGAAGGTCTGCGTCCGCTGGCCCGATGAGGCCGCCGGTGAATGCAACCAGGCCGCCATAGCGCGCAGGATGCCTGGCAATAAATTCCGTAGACAGACAGGCGCCCTGGGAAAAGCCACAAATAAATATGCGCTCCAGCGGTACGCTGCCATCAGTGGCGAGCTTTACCACCGCAGCCACCTTTGCCAGGGCGGACGATAGCCAGGGCTCGTTCTCCGCAATCGGGGCCATGAACGAATAGGGATACCAGCGATGATCCGCGGCCTGCGGGGCAAGATAGGCAATGCGCTCGTCGTACATCTCCGCGGCCAAGCCGAGTATGTCTTCTGCTGACGCGCCCCGTCCGTGCAGCAGAACGACGGCAGCGGACGCCTGCGCCACGGGTGAACCCAGCATGTGTACGGGCTGATCACGATGAGGATCGGTCACCAATCTCTCCGTTCTACTTACGCGTATGGAGTGCGATAGGCGGCAACATACGCTCCACGCGGGAACGCTGTCGCTCCAGCCAGGGAGGCAGCTTCAGCGCCTCACCCAGCGATTCGATCGGCTCATCCAGGGCAAACCCAGGTGGATCCGTGGCGATTTCGAACAAGACACCACCCGGCTCGCGAAAGTAGATGGAATGAAAGTACGTGCGGTCGAGTACCGGCGTTACATCGAGGGAAGTCGCCGCCAGGATTTTGCGCCATTCCAACTGCGCCGCATCGTCAGAGGCGCGAAAGGCGATATGGTGCACGCTGCCCGCGCCCATCCGGCCATAAGTAAGCTGGGGCTGAACCAGCACATCGATGTGATTGCCCAGCGCGTTGCCCGCGGCGGCAAATCGAAAGCGATTCTCCTGCTCGGCGATTTTGCTGAATCCCATGGTGGTGAGCACGGCCACCGTCCTTTCGTAGCCTCCCTCGCAAAGCGTTACCCCGAAGAAGCCGCGGATCGCATGCTCCGGGGACACGTCGCTGGTACGCGGAGCCTTTACCTCCCCGGCGTCCGCGTGGCCGACGATCTCCAGCCGCATGCCGTCGGGGTCGGCAAAGCTGAGGACCTGTTCCTCAAACCGCTCGCCGGTGCGTTCCGCCGGAACGCCCGCGGACAGCAAACGCTTCTCCCAAAACGCGAGCGATGCCAGAGGAACGCTGAATGCGGTCGCTGACGTCTCACCTACGCCCAGGCTGCCGCGCGTAGCGTGCGGCCAGGGGAAGAAAGTAAGGATCGTGCCCGGCGACCCGGCATCGTCCCCAAAGTAGAAATGGTAGGTTCCGGGATCGTCGAAATTGATGGTGCGCTTTACAAAACGAAGTCCCAGTACTTCGGTGTAGAAGTCGAGATTCCGTTGCGGGTCGGAAGCAATCGCGGTGACGTGATGTAAGCCGACGATGGGGTTTGGCATGAGTGCCCTCGAATCGATGGTGGAAGTCCAGTGTAATTCTGGTTCGTTGCAGCGAAAAGGGCACCCTGTTTTGGGTGCCCTTTTCGCGCTCCTGAATGCTTGTTGGTTTTGCGTTTACGGCAAGTAGTAGCGGAACGAAGTCCAGAACATGTTGTCTATGCCTTTGGCCCCGACGCCGCCGGGGCCGTTGGTGGAAACCACCGCGCCCGTCCATCCTTGGCGCAGCGCATAAGCGTACTGCATACCCAGGCGCACGCGGCCATAGTCGCCCTTGTAGAAGTCGTACCAGTAGCCCGCGGTGGCTTCCTGGACGTCTTTCGTCTGGGCGCCGCAGCTTCCGCCCGGGTAGTAGCCGGTGGAACTCCCGTTGTAGCCGGGAGCGGAAGTGGTGAGGCAGGCAGAGTTGCTAAGCAGGGGGGAGCCATAGCCGACCGCCGCGTTGGATGGCGCAGACCAGTGACCTCCCCATAAGCCGGTTGTGGGATTCTTGGTTGCCGTGGGCGCGCCAAGCGTGCTGCCGACCCCGGAATTGCGACCCGCGTAGTCCCCACCGTAGTTCAGGTAGATGGTGAGGCGGGGAGTGGGGGCAAACTCTACCGTGCTCAGGGCGGAGAGGTTGTGCAGGGGGGAGAATTCGCCGCTGGCCGCGGAGGTAACGTCGGAGAGCGTGGTGGCGCCATAGCGGCCAACACCCGGTCCGTAGAGACCCTTGAGACCCACAGTCAGCCGGTTGGCGAGTAGCGTGACGCGACCGCTCGCGCCCAAGCCGCCTATGGCGATGCTGTTGTTGTAGCTGCCGGCCGTGGTGAGCGCCGGAGCGACGGTAGCCCCGCTGACGATGTCTTTCAAGCCGCCGTAGAGGTTGCTGTTGGTAGTTTCACCGGGAAAAACGGTCTCATGAGCGTAGCGTCCGATGCCGAAGAACTCAAAGTGGCCAAAGCTGGGATCGAGGGCCGCTTTGACGATGATGTCAGGCATGGCGTTGAAGGAAATGTTGGTGATGTTGGCGCAGGAGTTGACCGTCTTGTAGACCGGCAGGTAGGTATTCACGCCGCCATTCGCTTCGTTGGTGTAGTTCACGATGCTGGTCGAGGGCGAGCAGGCGCTGATGGCGGCATTGTAGTTTCCACCGTTCGCACCGGCGCTGCCAAGGACGGCGTAGGGAGTGTTGCCGGCCAGCGTGGCGGTGTAGAGCACCTGGGGATTCTCAGCAGCGATGCCGAAGGCAGCGTGCTCAAAGGTTTTGGTAACCCGGAAGCCGTACTGGCGCTCCCAGACGAAGCCCGGAACGTAATTCGGATCTATGGTCAACGGAGTGAGAATGTCGCCGGAGAGGTTGGAAAGGCCCTTCTTGTCTTCCGTCGCCAGGGACCAAAGCTGGCCACCGGTGAAGGCCCACCCGTTGTTGAGCGCTACTTGAGCCCACAGGACGCGCTGACGGAAAACATAGCTATTGCTCTCGTTATTGTTCGAAGTAATGCCTGTACCGAGCCAGTCCGCCTCATAGTATCCGCGGAGGGTTGACGAGCCGGTCTTGCCTTCGGCCATCAGAGCGACGCGCGACTGGCGTGC
>Ga0302325_10019877_pt1 | contig 14104 bp, 13 predicted proteins | sample Palsa_T0_2_FD_201948 | JGI IMG/M metagenome (GOLD analysis project Ga0302325, IMG submission 201948) | Peat permafrost microbial communities from Stordalen Mire near Abisko, Sweden - Palsa_T0_2 | ecosystem: Environmental > Terrestrial > Soil > Palsa > Peat permafrost | place: Sweden: Abisko... | reverse complement strand
GGGTCACGGGCCGGGAGATGGTCCGCAACGGGAGCGGAGGAAGTTCCGTCGAGTACCCATGATCTGCGCCACTACGAGTATCTACTAAGGATTGCCAGATGGCAGCAGCGCGACGCGAATGCGAAGCCACTTTCTTCCGGTCCACCACCGTTTCCCACTGCTCGTGTTCTACCCCCTGAAAATGCGGGGAGAAACGGGGTGCGGGGGTAAAGACTCCCGGGAAGGAGAAAAAAGAAAAAGAAAGAAATTAAAGAATCCGAATTGAACAACTGATTACATTTGCTCCGATGACTGATGCCGTTGCACACCCGCAAAATTGCGACCCTAGCTTCCCCTGGAGTCAACCTTAGACATAAACCCGTTATGTCTATACTCGATCCTCTACACCAGCTTTTCTTGTCACTGGAAGCATCGTCTTCTCCCTTCTTTGTCACAAGATGATGGTTTGCTTCTCCTTCCAAATCGAGAGGTCCTTATCAGGCTGACAAATGAGCAGACTCTCACATTTGTCCTTCGCCTTGCCAGTCTTCTCTGTACGGTTACTGCAACCGTCTCCAACGTCCCAACTCTCAATGGCCCAATCCCCCTTTCTAATGGAGTCTTGTATGGCAAGACCAGGGTTGGGGACTTTGTACATCCGGGATTATGGCACACGCATGATGACTTAGAGCGTATCAGAACCGGTGTCATGGCCGGCAAAGAACCATGGAAGACCGCGTATTCTGCCTTTAGCAATGATTCATATTCCCAGTCTTCGGTAACTCCTTCAAATGAACAAATTTACCGAATTCCTTTTGACCTTTTGTGCAGTATACTATGCTAGGTCCCGAGGCTGTCCTCTGCCGCGGAGCTTGTAGCAACTATACATCTTTCACCAGCGATGTCCGGGCTGCTTATCAGAATGCATTGATGTGTCGGTCGCACATACTCTTAATGGAATAACTCTGTGCTAATGGTTGCAAAGGGTACATCACGAAAGATGAAGGGCACTGGACCACAGCTACAACCATCCTCGACGCTTGGGGAACCAATCTCACAAATATCATTGGAACCGACACCTCACTGCTAGTCGGCTTGGATGGCTCTCTTATGGCAAATGCAGCTGAGATTATGCGTTGGGAGGGTAACTGGACAGAGGCAGGGGCTCATTGGTATGGTGGTTCGGGATTCTCCAATCAATTATACTGGCTGTTTGCACGACAGTCTATTATCATTGGCCAAGCAAATTATGGAATGATCAGTATCAAGGCCCTTCTTGATTTTGCAGTATATCTGGATGATGTTAGCATGGTGAGCATTTTATAGTTTTCTTCCTCACTTCCTTCGAGCCTCCTTCTTACTATTGGCTTAGTACAACTACGCTCTCAATATGTTCATCAACGATCCTTGCGCTGGCCTCTACGGCAACATCGATCCTGCAACCGGCCAATCATCTGAATCCGGGCGAGATCAAGGACACGCCACCTCAGGCATCTCTTGGACAGCACAAGCAGCCCGTACCGTTCAATCGCAAGGCGGAGATCTATATGGGATGGGTGACAATTTGATTCTCAAAGGAGCAGAATACGCAGCAAAGTACAACTCGGGGTATGACGTGCCGTACGATCCAAAATTCTACCGTTGCGAAGCAATTCTCATCAACGGCCCGTGGGCTAAAATCTCCAATATTACTCGCGGGATCGGCATTGTCGATGGAAAACTTACCGAGCCGATATGGGATATCATCTACTATCAGTATGCTGTCAAGAGGGGACTTCCTGCACCATGGACAACCCAAGCGAAGAAGACGTACGATGTAGCAGCGGGTGGAGGGGAAGGTCATCAGACCATTAACGATCAACCCAGTTGGGGAGATTTGATTTGGTCGTATGATGCACCAGGTTCGTATCTCAATGATGATGGAAGAACTATCTGGGGTGGAGGAACTATAGGACCCTATGGACTTGGTAATCTAAATGAGTGAGTAAATTTTTAATATAGGGAATATCAATGTCTACTAACTATTCTTTAGGGCCTAACGTAAATACTTTGGATTGGAGTCAGAGGTTTATATTTGCTTTTTATTCTTCCTCCCATCGCACCGGTATCAATAGTTGCTAGCTGAGCGTTCGGCACGATTTGAGACAGGCTTTAAACTAGAATGGAGAAGAAAATTGAGAGCTAGGAGGGCAATAGATACCAGCAGGTGCCCTATAATACTATCATTAGAAGTTAAGAATAGCCTCGATTTAGCCTAATTAAGTCTAGCTAACATATTATAATATTATCCTTCCTTTTCCTGTTTCCAGTTCCTAATATTCCTTCTTCTTCCTAATTCAAGTCCCTTCTAAAGTTTCCTTCCTACCCCTATAAGCCCAATTTGATTATCGATTCCTTTCCAAGACCCGGGATAAGGAAAGGAAGGGATATTGCAAGCGCTGGGCTTCCAGCTATTACTTGGTTAGATTGCCCAAGTATTGATGGCATGTCAACCTTGGAATGAAATCTTATCTAAGACCAGATTGGGACGGCCTCTTGAAAACGAATTGCTTGTAATATGTGTACACACGAGAGTTGTGTGTGCCTACACGGTTTTGTCCCTTGAGAGAACCTAGATCTTCCTTTTAAGCTTCAAATCACATCATAATCACTGTTGCATCGTGAAATTGAATGAGAGATATCCTTTCAATATGTTTTACATTACTATCCCTCCGGTGTTGACAATACCAGTAACTTTGTCTGATGACTGCTGACATTTAGCAACTTGATCTCCATTCCAGTAGTCATTAAATTCTTCTCAGCCCATACATCTCTGATTTTCACATTTGCGCTAGTGAAATTCTGCAAAGTGGGAATCTGGTCCCATGGAATTGATATGTCAGTGCTGTTGTTCCCATAGTTCAGCGCGAGAATGACGCATTTAGAGTTTTGACTGCTCAAAGGTCCAGCCCAGACTTGAACGGATCCCTCGGTGGATATGTTTGGCAGATAAGTAGGAGCAATCCCGGCATTGTCCTGCGAGATTGCGATCACCTCCTCGTTGAGGAGAATAGCAAGCGAGGTGTTCGAGATTGTTGTGATGTCAGCACCAATGATGAGAGGGGATTTCAAGGCTGCCCAAAAGGAAAAGTGTGTCTGCTCCTCAAATTCAGTCATCGTGCCCGTGCCGATCTCCAGCATGTCCATATCGGCTGTTACCTGTCAGTACATTATTTTCCAAAGGGGAATGCAAAAGAGTGAAGTACCCCACGATCCAGGTGCTTGAAAAGCAGATATCTCTCGCATTTTCCGGATCATCGTCAAAATACTGACTCCAGCATATCCTGTATTCAAACAGTAGGCTGTCTTGCAAACACCGCTGTTGTCAGAGCTAAAAGAGGACTTGATGTCCCCAGACATCCTGTATGAGTCGCTGAACTGGTCGGCCCAAAACCAAGGGAATTGATTTCCCCACTGGCATAGCGAGTAAAATATGTCGCGACCCGTGTTTTTAAGTGCATAACCCATAGTTAGAAACCTTTCCTGGGGAGAAAAGGTGTTGGCGTAGAATCCACCACAGTTGTCGTACTTAAGGTAGTCTATGCCCCAGGTTGCATAAGTATCTGCATCGAGTTCTTCATAGCCGTAGCTCCCCGGATAGAAATCGCAGTCATAGATTCCCGCATCACTGAATTTGCCACGTTAGAGAGCCAAGTTGTCATTGAATTCACGATATCACTTACCTGTAAATTCCAAGCTTGAGTCCTAACTTGTGGACATAATCTGCCAAAGCTGATATTCCGGAAGGAAACTTGGTCGCATTTGGTTGTTGGCGCCTATTCGAGTCTCGTGCCAAAGCTTGCCAACCTTCATCAAGGACAACGTATTTATACCCTACGCGAGCTAATCCGGTTGACACCAATTTCGATGCTATATCTTCGATTGTACTATGATTAAAATTTGTTTTGAAAGTGTTCCAAGTGTTCCATCCTATCCGCTTTGATGTTAGCACCCATTTCTTAGTTTTAAGATATTTCTTGCAGCGGAAAAATATACATATTGTCAGGTAGAACAAAAACCCGACAAAAATATTTAGTTAGGGACAAACTATTAACCTACTAACCCATTTGAGGTTTGTCTGCAAGTTCCGTGGCGAAACATAGAGAATCGATTATCAAACAAAGAACGATTAATCTCCATGTCTTGAAAGCCATTATCATTGATGTCATAAATCCGCATTTCATATTCGTGGCTCGAAGACTAACAGCCATATGGATTGTTTTCATATCAGCTTTTTTATAGAATGTCTTTCTCTGGTAATTGGTTCATGCCGAAGATTCCACCAATTAAAATTAGCCGATCTGGCGGACGAAGTCTCGGGGTGTGGAGGTGCGCGGGGTTGCGGGAAGATACAGGGGAAGAAATCACCGGAGCTGCTCTGTGAGCATTTGAATAGCATCACAACTTCATTTTACTCCGGCCCGATCACCGAAAATAGGCATGCTTTATATTCCGATTCTCAAGTGACCCTAGCATTAAAAAACATCTCAAACCGCAATTGTTCGTTTTTACTCCATTCAAAACAACCTATTTACTCTCCAACATGAAATTTTCTCGTCTTATCTATGCTCTCTTGCTGGTTTCTACTGGCCTAGCTGACAGGAGTGATCGTCAAGCCCTCACGTATGCTGCACTTCCGGAAGACATCTATACACCGCCCATAAATTCTAGTGTTATTACTCTGTTAGACTTTATCAAGTCACGCAGTGAACTTTCTATTCTCGCCGATTTATTAACAGAGTGCAGTGGTAAATAAGTTTTTCCCTTTATTCCCTCGATCTAACAGAAGCAAAATTTATCTATATATCTTATTGCTACAGCCTAAAAATGTCTAACGAAATCGCTAACACAACTTATAGGCTTCTCTCAGGCATTCGAAACCACTCCAACATGGTCTTTCACCTTCTTTGCGCCCTCGAATACGGCTTTCAACAATACCGGCGCCTACTTTTGGACATATGCAGCGACGTTCAAAGGAAAATGGTGGCTAGGAAACTTGTTCCAACACCATTATGTTCCCAATACTGAGCTCAAAAGCTCTGCGTTCAACAGTTCATACACGCGGATCCAGACTGGGAGTTTTTTGTATGTGGGAACACAGGTAGTTGACGGTCAACTAATGCTAAATAACGTCTCTGCTGTCACAAGCGCCGACTTACCGATTACAAGTGTAAGTGCTCTAACTTCCAAATATCTCGACAAAAGCTAAGTCTATAAAGGGCCTTGTGCATATAATAGATCACGTTCTAGACCCGTCTGCGCAGGTATTTGAGCCGGATATTACTAAGACTAGTCAGAGTTTTATTGCCGGAAGCTGTTCAAATCCTTTGTTGCCATATTGTTGATAGATGCGGGTAGCAACGGCTCTAGTTGTGGACTTGTGGGACTTGTGGTGCTAGTAGTTCTTTGCCATTTCAAGATGACAACAAAAGCATGAGATAAAGGAACACAGAATAGGGTCAAATAATAGTTGGGATGTATCTATGATTAGCGCTTCTACGCTTTTGAATAGCAGCAAAATGTCCTAGCCAGTCTCGGTATTGGAATATGCCATACCAGGTAGCTCAGTAACAACTAGGCCGACAGAGAATATAGCATGCATTCGCTTACATTAGCGTGTCTGAGTTGCTATGACTACACTCATTCTTCTATAATCAAGATATATACCCTCTTTATCACTTATCTTTTCTATCTAAAGGCGTCTTTGCCTTCTCACCCAGTTCCAATGTCCAAAACGTTGCCGGACATTCACAGACCTTAGTTTCTAAAAGACCAAAACAGAATTAGACCACGATTTTCCTTCTACGTCTCAAATCCTTGCAGAAACTGCTACTAGTGAATTCTTGGCGGCCCTATCCGGGTTCCTTGACAGACAGCTCCGACAGATCTTCCGCTTCCCCTTCCCTCCACGACTGCAGGTGCTCATATGAAATACTTTGCGTTCAAATCTTAAATTTTCAAAAGTAACTCAACCCGAAGTTTTAGTTTCGTTATGGAGTACACCAGGTACTGAACCCCCCTGCTTGTTGATGCAGAATGATTGCTGATGCGCCGATATTGGAACAGATTGGGAAACTCTGGCCTTTACATTTCCAAGGTTATCCTGGGGACTGCGAGTTTTGGATCTTTCAAATGGCAAGAATGGATTCTAGAAGAGGAAGACGCGTTGCCATTACTCAAGCACGCTTTTGATTCCGGAATCAATACCTGGGACACTGTCAGCTCAAACTCTTTCCTTTTTCCCTTTCCCCACCGCCCGAAATAATTCCCCCCCACCCGCCAAAAACTAACCTGTTCGTATAGGCCGATGTCTATTCAAATGGACTTTCAGAGGAGATCATTGGGAAAGCGCTCAAGAAATATGACATACCACGTTCCCAGGTAGTCATCCTCACCAAAATTTATTACGCTTTAGACCCTGTTGAACAATCTCCCATAGCCCAACTGGGCTTCAAGGACAAACAAGGGTTGGTGAACAGAGTTGGACTCTCTAGAAAGCATATTTTTGACGCTGTCGAAGCCAGCTGCAAGAGGCTTGGAACATACATCGATGTACTCCAAATTCATCGGTTGGATCGAGATACCCCACCTGAAGAGATCATGAGAGCTTTGAATGACGTTGTTGAAAGTGGACAGGTCAGATATATTGGTGCAAGCTCAATGGCGGCATGGGAGTTTCAAAAGCTTCAGAATGTCGCTGCGAGAAATGGGTGGCGCTCATTTATCTCTATGCAGAATTATTACAATATTTTGTACCGCGAAGAAGAGCGGGAAATGATACCGTACTGTCAAGACAGTGGAGTAGGTATCATTCCATGGAGTCCCTTGGCAAGAGGTGTTCTAGCTCATTCCTGGGGGGAAAGATCATCGAAGAGAGAGCAAACGGATAAGTTGCTAGCCTCGTTGGTAAGAGGATCTGGCAATGAGGTAGATGAACTAATTGTGGGTCGCGTGGATGAGATTGCGAAGAAGCGTGGAGTTGGCATGGCAACGATAGCGCTTGCTTGGTGCTTCAAAAAGAATGTTTATCCCATCGCAGGCCTGCATAGTACGGCACGGATTGATGAAGCAGTCAGGTCAGTTCATTTTGAGCTGGAAGAAGAGGAAGTTTCTTACATTGAGCAATTGTACATTCCTAGAGAGGTTATATACTAACTCAAACCAAATTTAAATGTTACAGATCAGATTCTTGCTAGGCTATGTTTAGCAGGTATTGCGAGTTTAGATGCCTTCTCCCTCAAGGCAGAGATTACTGGTGTGAGGCATGGCTTACCCATGAATGGGTGCATAAGAATAAAGCGACGTACCTGTATAATTATGAATGGAAGGTCGAGTGTAATCAGAGAGAATGAAATTGAAACCTTAATAGAGCAGATGAGGAAGCTACAATACAAGGTGTCTGAACGACAACGCAGGATCAAAACAAGGGGCTTATACCCACGCGGGTGATGCAGGTCTCTGGATTCGATTCGTCTAACAGCTGAGCGTCTGCTACCTCTACTCGACAAACACAAGATTGGAAACCCTAACATTGTTCTCTGACAATATCTTGCCCACAAAGTATCGGCCCAATTCAGTCCTTCCCACTTAGCTCAAAACCCAGCCCGAAAATATGGTAAAGCTTGCACCGCGCAATCTCCACCAAAGTTTACAACTCTGTGCAAAACAAGCACGACGCCCCACAAGAAGACAGCAGCTGCCAATCAAGCCCGCGCCACCGGGAAACGCCTGGACCATCTCCATCCGGCCGATATTCCTGGAGAGGCAATTGAACCCTTTTGTGACCGGATCAGCCAGCTTCATCTCCTCGATCATCATCGAACAGTCAATCACCAGCTTCTCCATGAGAAATTCCATCGTTGCGAAGCTTTTACAATGCAGGGCTTGCCGAGGCCTCCTATTCAAGAAGGGCAATGCAGCACCGAGAGATTTCGCTATCCGTGAGACTTCCACTAGTCGCCTATTTTTTCTAAAAGGAGAAGATAGTCCAACGAGGTATCCCGATGACGGCTCAAAATAAGATAAAACAAGATAATATCGGGGGGCCTGATGCTCCAGCTGCACTCCGCTTTGTTTCCGAGCTCGTGCGAGTTAAATAGCCACAAGATAAGAAAAAGAGGGCCATGATACCTCTATGCGCTAGTTCCAACAAATTAAGCTTAACCAAGTTGCCTCTGAGTCTTTCCCCAAAGTACTCCATACTGTGGATCTCTTCTTTTCGTGCAATATAAAACCATGTAATGAGTAGATAGCTACCTTCGGCCTCTCTTCGTAATTTTTGCCATCACTTATTGTCGCAAAGCTAGGTGAAGGGACACAATTCGCCTCGGAGGCCCATATCCAGGGATTAGATGAATCAATGCCTGCAAAAGATTCCACGACGTTGGAATCGATGAGAAGGAATGTGTTACTCGGGATATGCGGATTTGCAACATCTCCTGATGGAACTAAATCTTGGAAACTCCTGTGGGCAATTAGTTTAGAGAAATTTGGAGGAACAGATACTGCTTGTACCTGCATAGACTTATTTCCACGATCCATCTCATCAATAAATCCATCTCAAAAAACCAGCTGCTTCGTTTGATTCATCGTCGAGCCACCAGTCAACCACATCAGGCCGCGAACGTACGCATACTCATCCAGCTGCTTCAGAGAAGGTTCCCAAACTTCATCGCCTAACTCTGTACTTGCATCCCTAAGATGATAATTCCCCAGGACCAGGTCTGCTCTTAAATTAGTTCGGAATGGTCAATGAGTCATCGCGCCCAGCACATAGTTTGTCGGTATCTTCTGCAACTTTCGTCATAACCAGCTTGCTGCTTTGCTCCTCTTCTCAGAAAAAATCAGTGCGCCGAATAACGACCACATTAACAGCATTGTCGTGGGAAGTTCAAAGCGCAACAGAAGCAGAAATATTCGCTATCTTGTCCATAGGAGGCCAGTCCATGCGGCCATTTGCCATACGTTGCCGATGGTCCCAAATTTGATAGCCATGTTGAATCAAACAACGCCCTGCTTCTGTGAGGGCTCCTAGATTAGTGAGAACCCAGTTCTCCAACTCTTTGGGTGTCATTTCACTGATTTTGAATGGATTTGCAACTTGCGTAGCGGGGTCGATGAGCCCGAGAACGATACACCTCTCCTCTTCTGTGGTCTGAGATGAAGTCTGAGTCGCCTTACTCCATAACTCCCTATCCTAATCCGTGGACATGCCGCATGATAATATTGAAATGCGAATAAGATTTTTGAAAAGCTTACGCCTTCTCTGAGTTCACTCGGACACGCCGACGCTTGCACCGGAAATATACAAGCGTTGATTCCGACCTGTTGAGTGAGGAAATTAGTGATGCAACATACCTCATCAAGCATAGTTCCAAAACGGAAAAAATGTATTTTAGCACTGCAGTGAAGATTATTTTCTTTTTCGTTATAACATAGAATCGTACTCGAGTGTCTATAATAAACAGCCAACAATATGCTAGCATTCAAAAATGAACCGAAACCCCCCCTTCCCCCAACTCAGGACACAAGCATTACACATGAACCCCGCTATTGCAATAAATACAGTTGTTCTCCCCTAGTTCAAAGCCGTCATTTTAAACACAAAGGATTAGTAACGGCTTCGTCCACAATGAGTGGAAAAAACTCACCCAAACACTTCCCGGGTTTGGATCCGGTACGGATCACGTGAAATGAGCCAATTGTTGTTGATATTTCTACACAGTGATGATTAAGGAAGAGAAGGAGGGCAGCATACCGTTAGTTTGCTGCAGATCAAAGCTTTGAGTTGAAATAGCGTTTGAGAAGACCGCTCAGACTTTTTAACAATAGCACTTGCTCTCTGGTATGACAGGACACGAGCACTCCAACTCAAAAGCCTCGTGTTGAACAAGAGCCCCAATGAACTTTACAACGGGAGCTTCTAAGCAATAACAAGACCTAGAAGAAAAGCGATCTCATAAAGCCAACCTGTGCACGTTTGTAATGCGGCGGCATCGGAAGATGGTGGTCTCCTTGACACTAGGTGATAAAGATGCATTGTATTTGGTGGCGCATTCATCCACTTCGACAACACCTAGAGAGTGTATTCACATTGAACCCAAATATTCACTTGCCTAGGTTAGTATCAACAGATACGCCCTCTTGCAAGACAAGACTGCGTTCCTAGTTCTCCACCTAAATCACGTGCTCATCCAATTGCCACGATGAACTGTTTAGGATTTTCATTTACAAACCCAGACTGATAAACGTCCTTCTCTCCGGAGACATCATTATAAAGAAAAGCATATCCTCGACCATCGAGGTTCGCCTCGTGAACTAAACGCGCATAATGATTTGTGATGGGGTGTTTGTAGTAGTCGCAAACCTTCTCGTCGTTGGGATGAACATCCTCGCGCAGAAGTGTGGATCGATTGAAACCGGCACTGATTCGAGCTGTCAATAGCCCCAATTCTCCACCGATACTTGCAAATGGGCTAGTACTGCAGCTAAAGATATCTCTAGTTGATGGTTTCGCGAAACTATCGATACCATCGAACTTTGAGTTTGTCATTGGCGACCTTGGCATTCAGCGTCGACCATTTTGCTTGCGTATCGATTGTCAAATGCTTTCCGCTGTACTTTTCCCATAACTCATCAACATAAAGATCATAGTACCCCTAGAACAAGTTTCCACCGTTCATGACGATAGTGTTATTGGGGCTCAATGCGGGGAGCTTCTGGTCATTCGATTCAAAGACTAGCTTGTGCCAGTCATTGGCATCCACAAGACTTTGAGACTCTGATCCAGCACAAATATGAGCGAAACCGTCAGCTTTGAGTCCAAGAACATTCTGGGGATCGCCATCCTGCGGAATAATAGTCAAGGCGACCGATAAGCTGACAAAATCGACGCAACTGATGTTGGCGTAGATCTGGTTGTTTTCAAACGTAAACTCGCAGAAGTCCCAAGTTATATGGATGTTCGGATCAAACGGATCTGTGACAGAAGGCTCAGCAATTTCAGACCCTAGATTAAGGAGAAAGGTCAATTCCTTGTCGATCGAGAACCAGATCCGTCCACCAGCTAGTTGACGAATGGTGACCATTGTAGATGTTCCAGGAGCTCCTAATCTGATTGCACAATTCTAAGGAACCGGTGAACATATCTGAGATGGAGATTCAGGGAAATAAGGTGTCCTACCTTCTGCCTGTATAAAGCAAACGTGGTTTCCATGGTCGAGTGCCTGTCCCGTGATATATGCGAATACCTGGTGCGAGTTTGTTCGGTTTTGTAGCTCGATGTCCAATGTGGGAGCCATGATCAAGTAATTGCTGGTGAAATGAAGATGGGTACTTTCTGTGAGAAAGATCAGCTTTGAGAGGACAGATGGAGAATTCCTGAAGAAGCTTAAATACCTGGGAGGCTGTGAGTAATGGCATAGATGATGGACAAAGTAGGAAGCTGAGGTCGAGTCTGAGGATTGGAAAAGGATGCACCTGAGGCCAGCAATGACTGAGCTATGGAAGAGTTGAAAGCAATGCAAAAGGAAGCAAAAATCAAAAGCAAAAGGAAGAAAAAACCAACGGAAGAATTTAAGGCTCGACTTCGATAAGCTAGCCTACTGCGACGACCACAGTAGGTCGCGCTGGATATATATATATATACTATGTGACTGGAAACTATCGCACGTGGCAACCCACTGCCAATGCTCCTCGCGCTTGCGTGCATTCAAGGCGTCTTTAGTCTCGGAGAATTGCAGAAGTTGGATATTGAAGAGAAAACCGGGTTTGAGGGCGCTGAGACATCGTCACGTGGGAGCTGACTAAGCTCCCAACCACCTCCAGCAAAATTGTCAACGGCAGTCAGATCCGCTCGACGCCGCAACTCTGTTCACCTAAACGTACCACATCTACCACGTCGTTCGAGGTCCAACAGCAAGCGGCTTATTGACACCGCCGAGGCCGAATTGCATGCAAGATGGTTTACGACTGGGAGAACAAGGAGGAGATATGCTATCGCATGTACATCGAGGAGAAGAAGTCTCTCGAGGAGATTATGGAGTACATGAAGGAACACCACAAGTTCGCTCCCAGGTATGTAGATGCAGCTCGACGTACCTCCCCGTAAAGATCCATACCGTCGTCCGTACTAACTCCTCGCTCGCATCGTAGCAAACGTGCATTCCAGACCCAGTTCAAGCGCTGGGACTTCCCCTCAAAACAGAATCCTGCACACAAGAATGCCGCTCTAGTCCAGCGCGTCAAGCAACTATGGGACTGCAACACCTCCCAGCGGGAGATGCTCCGCACTCTCAACGAGGAAGGATTCGACATCAAAGAGCGCGAGCTCATGCGCGTGCGGGCGAAGAATCGATGGCTGCTGAGAGTACCGAATGGCATGAAGAGCAAGAAGCACGACTCCGACCAGGATGTTATCAGCCAACTTCAGCAGGCTCTTTACCCCGATGGGCAAATAGCAGATGCAGAGGCTGAGGACGAGCCCATGGAGGACATGTCGATACCAGCTTCCACAACACACCTGACCAGAGCTGAATCGCCTCCCCTCAGTCCCGAAGTCATGAAGAAGAGACAAGAGCGCCTGGCCAAGCTCGAAGCCGAATCTGCTGAACGCTGGGCAACTCGAAAACGCCGCCGTCGAACTCGTGGCTGGGCAGGTCTGCCAGCTGATCCTCCAGGACCCCCACGATTCCCTTCAGAAACCACCATCGATGAGAGCAAGGCATACTTGAGCCTCGACAACCGCTTGTACCGAGACATTCGAGCACGGTTTCAGCGGATATGTGAGGAAGCGGATATCATCAAGAAGACAATCGCTGGTCCGGAACGATGGGAAGCAGCGAAGGACAGGCTGGTACAAGAGAGTCCGCATCTTCAGTCGGTGTTCTGGGCGAATGAGGAGAACCAGGAGGCGAAGAAATTGGCACTTGATGTTGTTTGCAGCGATGTTACGAAGAGGATGCGAACCTTGGAACGACGAATGACTATTGCTGAAGCTAAAAATGCTCTAGGTGTTAATCCCGAAGAGTCTCGACAGCTTCGCAATGCTTTCTACCAAGTTTTGAAGGCAGACCATTTCACAAGCAAATTAGAGGCTGGCGAGGAGCACTGGAAGGAACTCAAGGCTCAATGGATCAATGGATCAGAACTTCTACAAAGCATTCTCGCACCTGGAGATGCTGATCCTCAACATCAAGAGAAGGTCAAGGCTATGGAAGTTCTCTGTAGGGATGTGATGAAGCGATTGCGGGACGATCAGACAAAGCGTGATCCTACAAGAAAGAAGAAATTCGACTCCAACTTCACGGCCCCAGAAACATCCATGAATCCCTTCGACGCCCCCAGTACCTTCCAAGCCGCCCCTGACGAATCTCTCATCCGTGCAGCAGCATTGGCTCAAGCCCAAAACCAACTTCAGACCCAGGTCCAGCAAGCTCGTGGCCAACCACCTCGAGCTCAAAATCGTTCTCAGTCGCAAGCTCAGGCCCAAGCCCAAGCCAGACAGGCCCAAACACACGCACACGTGCAAGTCCAATCTCACAACCAAGTCATGGTAGATCACAACGATATGCAAATTGATCCCTCGCTTCTGCTTGCTGCTGCCAATGATCCATCTCTCATGAATCGAGGTATGCAGAATCAATATCCAGAACAGCAGTATGCAGACCAGCAGTACACAGCTCAAGCTGCGCAAGCTGCGTTTCCCCCATCACCGTCATCTATCGCTGTCTATTTCCGTCTTCATCCAGCCTCCGAAGTCCAAACACCTGCCAGGCTTTGGGTTAGCACATTGAGCTCAGTTTCTCTCGAGGAACTTCGCCAGCTTGCCTGTGTCAAATTTCCTGGAACGATTACCATCCGAGTTGAAGGAGTCATCAAGCAGCCGAACGGTCCTGAAATGACTATTCCAATAGATCAAGACGAGGAATTAGACGCATATTTGAGAGCAATTAGTGGCGTGAAGCCAATCTTTTCAGTGCAGTTGGTATCTGCATGGAAGACCAACTGACAGACGCGGATTTAAGGGATGGGGAGTGACAAGCCTTGCTCTGCTACTTAGAGTGGGATTAGCAGTGGTAGTCTTGTC
>Ga0302325_10019874_pt1 | contig 14106 bp, 11 predicted proteins | sample Palsa_T0_2_FD_201948 | JGI IMG/M metagenome (GOLD analysis project Ga0302325, IMG submission 201948) | Peat permafrost microbial communities from Stordalen Mire near Abisko, Sweden - Palsa_T0_2 | ecosystem: Environmental > Terrestrial > Soil > Palsa > Peat permafrost | place: Sweden: Abisko... | reverse complement strand
TGCGAGCTTTGCGCCACGCCGACGTTCTGATGCGTCGCGCGCGCGATGCTCGCATCGTCCGCGAGAAGCCGCTCGATCGCGTGCTCCTGATCGTCACGCAGCTTGAAGCCGTCGGGCCCGAAGAATTTGATACCGTTATCTTCGATCGGATTGTGGGACGCGCTGATCATCACGCCCGCGGCAGCCTTGGTCTCGATCGTGACGCGAGCGACGCCCGGCGTCGGAACGACGCCGAGGGAAAGCGTGTCGTGGCCCGTCGACGTGATGCCCGCGACGACGGCCGCTTCGAGCATCGTTCCCGACAAGCGCGTGTCGCGACCGACCACGAGCGGGCGGCCGCGGTCGGGCTTGCCCGCCACGACGGCCGCACCGGCGCGGCCCAAACGAAACGCGAGCTCCGGCGTCAGGTCGACGTTCGCAACCCCACGAACGCCGTCGGTGCCGAAGATGCGTTCCAACTATTTGACGCGCTGCGGAGCGACGAAGCGCGCGCGGACCCGCAGCAAATTCGGCGCGACCGAGATCGAGGGCAGTTCGACGCCGTGCGAGTCGGTGGCGAAGGGCCGCAGCATCGCATCGAAGTTCGCGGGGCTGCCCGGGAACGGAACGTCGACGCGCAGCGACGCGACGCGCGCCAAATCGCTCGTCGCGCCGTGCATCGTTGCTGTGGCCGGCAGCACGTCGGCTCGCTGCAACACGATGCCGGGCCGCACGAGCCCCGTATAGTGCAAGGTCACGGACAGCGTGCGCGCTTCGATGCGCTCCACGGACAGGGTGACCGATGCCGGCGACAGCGACTTAATTTCGAGCTTCGGTGCGATCACTTCCACTGGAACGTTATAGACGCCGGGGCCCCGGCCTTCGAGGTTGAGCACCGCGCGCAACATGTCCGAACTGATCGGCGCGCCGTCGCGCGGCACGGCGACCGCAACCGCCGCAATTTTCTCGGTGAATCGCGAGATCTCGTCCGCGGCAAGACCCGTCGTTTCGATCGGTACGTTGAACTGCTGCGTGAAGCGCGCGGCGATCAGCGAATTCGGCGTGAGCCGTAAGTAGGCCCAGAGCGCCACGGCGATGGCAAGCGAAAGCAGTTTGAGATCGAGGTTGTTGCGGAGCCGGTCAAGCACTTGGGTTGGCAAACTCTCCGGTGCGTTCGGTCTTGGCGACGCGGCGCCCGAAGCGAATCCGCTTCGACGGGCGCTGCGGACGCCGTCCGCGGGATGCGCGGCAGCACGCGAGCAGGACGCTGCGCAAGCGGCCCTCGTCGTCGAGCTCGCGCGACAGCTTGCCCGTGCGCGCAACCGAAATCGCTCCGGTTTGCTCGGAGATCACGAGCACGACCGCGTCGGTTTGTTCGGAAAGGCCGATCGCCGCGCGATGGCGCGTTCCAAGGTGGCTCTCGGTCAACACGTTCTCCGAGAGCGGCAAGAAGCAGCCGGCCGCTTCGATGAGGTTTCCTTTGACGATTGCCGCGCCATCGTGTAGCGGCGACTTCGGGATGAAGATCGACAGTAAGAGTTCGAGCGACAGTTTCGCGTCGAGCCGCGTTCCGCTCTCGACAAACTCGCGTAGCCCGGTGGCACCTTCGATTGCGATCAGCGCGCCCGTGCGGCTGCGCGACAAGATGATCGCGGCGCTCGCAAGGGTAGCGATTGCTTCTTCAAGCGATTGCGCGTCGTCGACCGCTTCCGGACGCGCCAGCAGGCCGCCACGTCCGAGCTGCTCGAGAAAGCGCCGCAGCTCCGGTTGGAACACGATCGGCAAGGTAACTGCCGTGCCGAGCAGCGCGAACTGGAGGATCGTCGCGAGCACGAGTAAGTGGAAGAGATTGGCTAAGCTGAACAAGCCGACGAGGACGGCGATCCCGAGCATGATTGGAACCGCGCGCGTTCCGCGCACCAGCACGAGCAGATAGTACACGAGCAGCGCCGTCGCGACGATGTCGACGCCGTCGCTGACGCCGAGGGTCACATCCGGCCACGGAAAGGCGAAGTTCACGAGGTCGCGCCGAGGAGCGGCTCGAGGTGCGTTTCGATCAAACGCGACGCATCGATACCCGGTTCCCCCAGCAACGCGCCGGCTAGCGCCGTCAAGGTCGCGTCGTCGAGCGGTTGCATGGCCTCGATCGTCCGGCCGGGCGCACCTTCGAGTTCGGTGTCGATGATCGCCAGCACGAGCGCGAGCGGCGTGCGCTCGGCGTCGATTTTCAGGACGACGGCGTCATCGTCACGGCGCGCCTCGATCACGCCGGCCGGGCGGCCGGGGCCCGATAGGCATGCGAGCAGCGGTTCTAGCATTCGCGGCGCGTCCGGTACGACGCGCAGCGCAATGGGCGCCCGGCTCCAGGATGTCACCGCAGCACCGGCCGAACCTAGCGTACGAGCCGCCGCGCCGCGCTCGTTCTTATCGAGCTCGCCTTCGTATCCGACGCTCGCCAACCGCTTCACTCGTTTTTCCCTAGAAAGAACCGCAGGTTTCAGACATCCTTACACGCCGGAACGGTTGACTCATGCGCCCGGAGCGCGAGCATGTGTTGGCACGCGTCGTCAGCGTCGGACGCAACGCCGTCTGGATTGCCTTCGAAGACGAGGAGCACGTTCGCCTTGCCGCTCTGCGCAAGACCGCCGAGCGTGAGGCGTTGGTTCCAGGCGACCTCGTGCGCGTCACGACGCTCGGAGACGATCAGGTGGTAGTGGATGCGCGCGAGCCGCGCACTTTCGCCTTGCAACGCTCGACCGCGGGCGGGCGCACCAAGACGATGGCGGCAAACATCGACGGCATCGCAATCGTCGTCGCGTTCGCCCGGCCCCCGCCGCACCTTGCAATGATCGACGAACTGATCGCGTTTGCCGAACTCCACGGCCTGGCCGCGCGACTCATCTTCACCAAGTCTGACCTCGCAGAACCCGCCGAACTCGAACTGATTCCGCCGCTCTACGCGCGCCTGGGCTACGCGACCCTGGTCGTCAATCTCAAGACGGGCGATGGAACGGACGCGATTGAGGCGACTTTCGCCGGAACGCACACGTTGTTGATCGGTCAATCCGGCGTCGGCAAAAGCTCGCTGTTTCGGGCCCTGGGAGGTGCCGGAGCGGTTGGCGACGTCTCGAAGGCCGGACGCGGTAAACAAACCACGACCACCGGGCGTCTGCACCGGGTCGCGGACGGATTTCTAATCGATAGTCCCGGGGTGGGCGACTTCACCCTGACGGCGGTCGTGCCGGCCGAATTGAGCCTTGGGTTCGTCGAGTTCGGACCGCTGCAGGGCACGTGCCGGTTCGCCGATTGCTCGCACCGCGACGAACCCGGATGCGCGATCACGGCGTCCGTAGCGCAGGGATCGATCGCGGCCTCGCGCTACGCCAGTTACCGGGGCATCCTCGAGCGGCCGAGGCCGCCCGCATGGGATCTGTAAGCGGCCCCCCTACTAGGGGCTCAGCCTTCGACAAGCTCAGCCCGTCGACTGCGCGCCTTCGGCGTTCCGCTCAGGATGACAGGTTGCCCTTCGACGGGCTCAGGACACAAGTGTTTAGCGCGGGTTCGCGTGGGTGACGACTTCGATCATCGCTTCGACGACGATCGGGTCGAACTGCGTGCCGCGATGCTCGCGCAGCTGCTCGAGGGCATCGTCGGGCGACATCGGGAGGCGGTACGGACGGCGGCCGATCATGGCGTTGAACGAATCGGCGACCGTGACGATGCGCGTCGTCAGCGAGATCTGCGAGCTGACGAGACCGTCGGGGTAGCCCTTGCCGTCCAAGCGCTCGTGGTGTGCGCGAATCGTCGAAGCGAATTGGCGCAGCGGCTTGATCGAGCTGACGATCTCCTCGCCCATGGCTGGGTGCGCTTTCACGATCGACCACTCTTCGGCGGTCAACGAACGCGGAGCGTTCAGGATGCCCACCGGCATTTTCATCTTACCGAGGTCGTGGATGAGACCGCACCGCGCGACGTGCGTAATCTCGCTTTCGGAGAGTGACAGACGGCGCGCGATCCGCGAGCACCACAGCGAGACCGCGTGCGAGTGTTCGCTCGTGAGCGGATCGATTTCTTCGACTTGTGCGAGCAGGTCGTGGATCAGCCGGCCGACTTCGTCGACCTGCAGGGCGTCGTTGCGAACGACCCGCTTGCGCGGCTTGAATGCAACGCCGCCGATCGACTGTTCGAGCGAAACGAGTTCGGAGGCGATGCGTTGGGCGCTGGCGCCGCGAGCTGCGAGGGTTCCGAGGATCGCGCGCGGCGCGCTCGCCAGCATCGAGCCGATCTGAGGCGACTCGGCGTAGAATTCGCAGGTTGCGTCGAGCCAGCTGAGCATGTCGAGGTACGAGCCGCGATCGAGCGCGACGAGCACGCGATCGAGGAACGCCTCGGCGACGATGTCGACCGCGAGCGTCCGTTGTTCCGGAAGAACGCCGGTGGTGACGATTCTCCAAACGATCTCGTCCCGGTGTTTCTCGATGCTGGCTAGTTCGATATCCGCGGATATCATGTCAGTTGGACCCCCCCGCCATGAGCGGCATTTCCGCGAGCTCGAATGCCGCACGGTGCCGGGTGACGGCTCGCAGCGCGGCGCCGTTCTTGTTACAGCCTAGTTTTCGGACGATCGTCCGCAGTTGCTCATCGAGCGGCGAATCATCGCCGTCGGCCCAACGAACCATTGCCACGCGTTCGGCAACCGTCAGGCGGTCGAGGCGGTGCATTGCGTTGTCGGCCAAGGGCAGGGAACCGAGAACGCGAGCAACTCCGCCAAAGCCCACATCGCGCAGCTCTGCGAGATGGGCCAGGATTTCATTTTGATTGCGGGAGCCGCGGTAGCGTTCGAGGATCGCTCCGAGCGTGCGGCGCAAGGCGAGTAGCCGCTTCGAGAGGATGTCGCTTCCGGCGTCGACCCGGTGCAGCATGTCGGCAGCGGACTCGCTGCGCCCCATCACGATCATCGCGAGGGCGACGAAGAGGCGTGCGCGTTGGACGCGCAGATCGACCTGCGTGATGCCGTTGAGCACGTGCAGCGCGGCACGAATCGCATCGGCTGCTTCGCGATCGAGTTTGGCAGCCGCGGCGTACGTAGCGACCTCGGCGTGTCGAAGCGCTCTACGATCGGCACTCCATTGTTTGTCTTCGCTCGAGGCGAGCAACCGGTACGCACCGGTGAAGTCGCCGGTCCAGCTCGCACGCAGCGCTTGCGTCGGTAGCAGCGCTTCGTACAGCGCCCGGCCGGAGCACGCCACGTCGAGCGTGCGAAGCTTGTGGTCGATACCTTCGATCACGTCCTCGTTGCCGCGCTCGACTTCGATCTCGAGCTTGGCGACCAGGGAGAACAGCGCGTTCGTGAGGCAACCCGACTTGGCAGCACAGTCCCCGACCGCTTCGAGGAGCCGGACGCTTTCAGCCGGGTCGTCTTCGATGTCTGAGGCGACGGAGTACAGGACCGTCAGCGCGCCCGCTGCGACGTCGAAGAAGCCGTGTTCGGTCGCGCACGCAAGCGAGATCGAGGCCAACGCTTTGGCACGTGCGGCGTTGCCCGCAAAGAGCGCGACGTAGGAAGCTTGGTGGTGCGTCTTCGCCGTCAGGTGAACGTCACGGAGCGGGGCCGCGATCTCGAGCGCCTGCTCCGTCGTGCGAAGCGCGTCGTCGATGCGACGCTCGAACACGTAGGCCGGACCGAGCGCGGCCAGGGCGTACGCGCGGAGCCGTTCTTGGATGCCGGGCTCTGCCGCGAGTTCTTGGAGCACCGTTACCGCCTCGCGCCGGATGAAGCGAACGAGATGGTTCCCGTAGTGATATTTGATCTGTGGCTGGAGCTCGACCGCGGCGCAGTCGAGCGCGAGCCGGAACCAAGATTCCGCGGTGTCGAAGCGGCCGAGGCGCGATTCTGCCATCGCTTTGATCGCGAGGACGACGGCGTTGCTCATCTGCACGTACGGGTCGAGCGCTTCGATCGCTTCGTGGATCGACTCACCGTAGCCCGACTCGAGGAACTCGAAGCCGTGCGCTTCGATCAGGCGCTGCAGCTCCGCATCGTTCCGTTGGCGGGTATGCGAGGCGAGAGCTTCCGAAATGCGGCCGGCGCGTTCCAGAGCCAGCGCGGCGTCCGTCGCGATTTCGCGCGTTGCGTCGATTCCGAGCTCGGCAAGCCGCGCGCGAAGGCTCCGCAAAAAGAGTCCGTGGTAGTGCCGGCGTCCGGTACGTTCTTCGAATATCTGCGGCACCTTCGCGGCGATCGCTGCGATCGTGCGCGGTGCGGCTTCGCCTTCGAAGCAGCGCAACAGTGCATCGTCGACTTCGGGAAGCGCGGCCGTGCGAACGAGCAAATTGCGCTCGTCGGGAGTCAGCCGTGCGAACACTTCGTCGGCGAACCGGCCGAACGCGTCGCCGCCGCTCGCGAGGAGGCGGCCCGCGATAGAGGGTTCTTGTTCGATCGTGCGGATTGCGAAGCCAAAGATCGCGGGCGAACCGTCGGTGGTGGCGCGCAGCGCTTCAACCGTGTCGTCGGACATGTCGGGCGCGACAGACTTCGCCATACGCAGCGCTTCCGCTGAGGTCAGGCGCATCGTGCGCGCATCGATTGGGAGATCTGCATCGCCGCGGGCGAGCCACGTCGCGATCGGTAGGTCTGCGCCCGAGCGGCACGCGATGATCCAGCGCACGTTCGCGCGGGTCCGTTCGATCGCGCTTGCGATGAACGCACCGATGCTGCGCTCGCCTTCACAATGATGGAGATCGTCGATAACGAGCAGGCGCGGCTCGGATCCAAGGTGTTCGGCAAGCCAAGCGGCGAGGATATCGCTCGGTTTCGGGGATTGGATCGCACGTTCGTGCGCGATCGCCAAGGATTGCGCGACACCGGGAAGGGTCGGTTCGAGCGCAGCCGCGAGGGCGCGGACGAAGCGCGTGAGGGAGCCGTGATCTTTGCCGGCGTTAAACCGAACTACGGCGTCGGTCCGCGTGCGCAGGTAGGCGTCGAGCGCGAAGCTCTTGCCGTATCCGGCGGGTGCGATCAGGAGGATCACCGGGAAGGCGGAGGCAGCTGCGAGCCGCTCCGATACCCGCTGACGGTCGAGCGTTGTCGTTATCATCGCGATTAGAGTCCAGAGGTTCCGTTGGGAGTACCGACGCCGTCGAACGCGCCGGCATTCTGGACTTGATAGAAGTCACCCTGATTGTACCAGAGCGAGGAGGCGCCATACCCCGCCTGCGTGTTGCCTTGAAGGGCCCACATGCCGGCGATGATCGGCGCGGCGACGCTCGTGCCGCCCGCAATTCCCCAGCCGCCGAGATTGCTGTCGTAGAATGCAATGCCGGTGTTGGGATCCGCGACCGCCGCGACGTCCGCGACCGTGCGCATGCCGTTACAGTAGTTCGTCTCGAAGTTCGGCGCGTTGAAAACACTGCTGCACCCCCCGCCGGAACCCGACCAGAGCGACTCGCTCACGTTGTTCCCGGAGATGGTGACGGTCGTGCCGGCGACGGCGATCGATTTCCTCGCCGACGCCGGGAAGTATAAACCCGGTCCGTTGTCACCGGCCGCGGCGACGACTTTGGCTCCCGAAGGCGCGTACGCTGAGGTGAAGTTCGTGTCGCTGGAAGATTCGGGCGCGCCGAAACTTGCGTTGATGATCGTGGCGCCGTTTTGCTGAGCTTGCGTCACCGCCGCTCCCAAGTCCGCTAAGCTATCTGACGCTGCTTGGACGAGCAGGAGCTGGCAGTTCGAGCACACCGCCGAGGCCGATTCGAGGTCGATGTCGGCTTCATCGGACCAGCCGCCGGCCACGGTTGTCGGGTGCGGTGAAACCGACTCGCCGCCGCGGCTCGCGTCTTGCGAGGATGCTTGTTTCGGAGCCGGCGTCGCGCCCTCGTCCGGGTTCGTCGGGGACGTCGGATGGGGTGAGATCGACTTTGGCCCGCGCGCCACCGCGTCCGAGCTTTCTTCGCCTGCGCTCGGGCTGGACTCGCTCGAGGGGCCGTCGCTCTCGCCTCCGGCGTACGTCGGGTGGGGAGAAATGGAATCGGGATCGCGTTCGACCTCTTGCGTCGAAGCCGCGCTGGCAGAAACGATCGTCAGGCAGCCGCTCGCGGTCGTGCACGACCCTAAACCGAACTGGGCGCGATACACCGCGAGATCGGATGCGGCGTTCGGCGCGCTGCCCGCGATGACGATGCCGATCACTTGGCTCGTTTGGCCCTGCTGGTTCGGCGGGGTATAATTGTAGATGTTCGCGAGGTCGTTCGGCTGCAGTCCGCTCAGCGAAGCCTGGCTCGACGAAGCCATCCGCACCCTCGCGAAGCACGAGGCGCGTCCCGGGTCGTTCGTTGCGTCACACAGAGCGCGCGACGCGGTGCCGGCAGCGTTCGGCACGATGCTGTTCGGGCCGAGCGGCGCACGCAGTACGCGTGCGTGACCGGCCGTGCCCTGATGCCCCGCAGGGAGCATGTTGACGTTCGAGCCCGAGCAGCCGCCCAGCACTACGAACGAAAGCGCGAAGCCGAAACAGACAAAGTGTCGACGCATGGGGTGATTCATAGCTCCTCTGGTGTGCCGCCGGGAACGACGCGAAAACGCGAGATTGCTAACGCACTCGCCGGTCACGTGTCTACTATATTCGAAATTGTCAGGATTGCGAGGGATAAACAATCGACTGTGACTCGTGCCACACGCACTTTTCGTGCGTCACTGTGATTCGCGACACTACGCTCGACAAACGTCTCGCCTCTTGGTCGTTGCGACGGATGCCGAAAGTAAAGCGAGACATGAACGTGGTGCGCGGCGCGCTCGAATCGCTTGCGGCGATCCTCGAGACGAACTACTCGCTGGTCGAAACGATCGCACTGTGCGAGCGCGATTTTGCACGCAGCCTCGGTGCAGATTCCGTTGCGATCCGTTTAGGCGAAAGCGAAGGCGAAGCCGGTGACGTAAGCGCCCTCGTCGTGCCTCTGATCCTCGACGGCGCGCGAACCGGAACGATGATCGTGCACTTCCGGCCTGGGTGCGAAGCAAACGCTGAAATTACACGGCTGCTTGCACCGGCGCTCGCGGCCGCGTTCGCATGGCGCGCCCATAACGACGAACGCGCGCGCCTGCACGAACTGATCCGCACGGACGCCCTCACCGGCCTGGCCAATCGCATGGCCTTCGACGAGGACCTCGACGCCGCGTGGCGCCGCTGCTCGGAGCGGCGCGCGCCGCTGACGGTCGTCTTGCTCGACATCGACTACTTCAAGGTTTACAACGACGTCTACGGTCACGTCGCCGGCGACGAATGTTTGCGCGCGGTTGCGACGTTTCTGCGCGCGCAGTCGCGCTCGGGATCCGATTTCGTCGCGCGTTACGGCGGAGAAGAGTTCGCAATTATCTCCGAAACGCTCACGCCGGAGACGGCGATGGCGGCGATCGGCCGCATCCTGCGGATCTTCGAAGAGCGGCCGATCTCGCACGAAGGTTCGACCTTAGGGCGCATTTCCGTCAGTGCCGGAATCGCTTCGTTCGTTCCCGGCAATGGTTCGATTGCAGATTTCATTCGCGAAGCCGATCGGGCACTCTACCGCGCAAAGGTGCTCGGACGCAATCGCGTTTGCGCCGGCACGCAGGTGTCGAACGGCCCGATCGTCTCGCGACACGCGCGCGCCGGGTCGGCTCCGCCACCGTACGAGGACGCAACGGTCGGCCGCGAAGACGACGTTGCGCGCGTCACCGCGGCGCTACGTCAATCGCGCATGTTGACGCTGGTCGGACCGCCGGGTATCGGCAAGAGCCGTCTCGCACGCCTGGTCGGATCGGCCGCACAACATATCCTCACCGACGGCGTGATCTACCTCGATCTTGCGATGCTCGCCCGCGATTCTGATCCCGTCGCGACGCTTGCCGCTGCGCTCGACATCGCGGTCGCGTCGGGCGACGTGCTCGATGCCGTCCGCGACGCCGTCCACGAGGCGCTACGCGAGCGCAACGCCCTTGTCATCTTCGATCACGCCGACGCCATCGACCCGGCACGCGTGGCGGACCGTTGTGACGAGTTGCTCGCGACGGCGCCGTCGATCTCGATCATCGCGACCTCGCGCACGGCGCTCGGCGCCGCCGAAGAGCGTGCGGTCGTCGTCGCGCCGCTGGCCGAAGACGCGGCCGTCGAATTGCTGCGGCTGCGGTCGGGCCTGGCCCCCGGTGCCGACATGCGGCGGCTGCGGGAGCTTGCCCGCACGAGCGGTGGGATTCCGGCCGCGATTGAAGCCGCGGCCATGCTCCACCGGCTGATGCCCGAAGAAGAACTGGTCCGGCCGGAGCCCGCCTAAGGGCTAGCCCTTCTTCGCCCCGCTCTTTTTGCGGGCGCTTCTCGCGGCCGTAGGACCCGGCGCCGCCGCCGCAGCAATGGCCGTGGCTTTTATGGCTTTCGCCAGCCGCGCTTTCTTGCGGGCGGCCTTGTTGGGATGAATGATTCCCTTGCTCGCGGCCTTGTCGAACTGGCTTTCGACGGCGGGGGCGCCCGCGATATCGCCGGCGACCTTGGCCTTCTTAAAAAGGGTCTTCAAGCGCGTCTTCACATCGCGGTTACGCAGCTCGCGCGTTTCGGACTGGCGAACCCACTTCTGTGCGGCTTTGATGTTGGGCAACGGGTCTCTCCTCAAAATCGGGGCGGCTTGGCCCCCCGATCCCCCCAAGACGGGGTTGGTCGGCGGCTATGGCACGCGGCAGTATACCATAAGCGGAAAACTCCCGGCTAGGCTTTCTCCAGGACATAGGTCCCCGGGGCGGGGCCGAGCGGCGGATAGGCAGCCGAACCTGGAGCGATCGACGCCGGGACCCGCTCCCCAGAGCGTTCGATGATCCAGGCTTGCCAGTCGGGCCACCAGGACCCGGGGTGCTTGCGGGCCTGGGCGATCCACTCGTCGGCCGTGGGTGGGTTGGCGTCGCTCTCCCAGTAGTTCCCTTTGCCGGAGGCCGGGGGGTTGATGATCCCCGCGATATGGCCCGAGTGACCCAGCCGGAAGCGAATGGGGCCGCCGAAGGATTGCGTCATCTTGTACACCGAGCGCCACGGCGCGATATGATCCTCGATCGAGGCAACCGTATAGACGTCGTTCTTGATCGAACGCAGGTCGATCCGCACGCCGTCGTGTTCGAGTTTGCCGGCGGCGAGATCGTTGCGCACGTACATGTGGTTGAGATAGTACTTGTGCATCGCGGCCGGCATCCGCGTGGCATCGCTGTTCCAGTAGAGCAGATCGAATTTCGGGGCGTCTTTGCCGAGCAAATAGCGGTTCACCGCGACGTTCCAAATGAGGTCGTTCGCGCGCAGCATGTTGAAGGTGTCTGCCATATGGCTCGCGGGAAGCACACCCTCTTCGTCGAGCTTCTGCTCGAGGAACGCGAGCGCTTCTTCTCCCAGGAAGTGGCGCAGGTCGCCAACGTCCGCAAAATCGGTCAACGCTGCGAAAAACGTGACGGCACGAACGCGATCGGGATCGGTTTTCGCGAGGTATGCGAGCTCCATCGCGGTCAGCGTGCCGCCGATGCAATAGCCGATTTGGTTGACGTCTTCGCTGCCCGCGATTTCGCGCGCGACGCGGATCGCCGTGAGCGGACCGAGTTCGAGATAATCCCCGAAACCGAGCCCGGCGAGCGACGCATCCGGATTGCGCCACGAGACCACGAACGTGGAAAGCCCGGTATCCGTCGCATACTTGATGAGGCTATTTGCGGGCTGCAGGTCGAGGATATAGTACTTGTTGATCCACGGCGGCACGATCACGAGCGGCCGCTCGTACACGGTCTCCGTGGAAGGCGCGTACTGAATCAGCTCGATCAGCTCGTTGCGGTACACCACCTGACCCACCGAGGTGGCGACGTTTCTGCCGACCTCGAAAGCAGACTTGTCGACGAGCGCCGGCCGCCCGTCGTTGTCGCGCAGGTCGGCGATGTAGTTTTCGGCGCCGCGCGCAAAGTTGCGGCCTCCGGTGCGCAGCGTCTCCTCGATGACCGCGGGGTTGAGAAACGCGAAATTCGTCGGGCTCATCGCATCGCAGAATTGTTTTGCGAAGAACTTGACGCGCGACTTGGTTTCCTCGTCGACACCCTGTGCCTCGTCGATGCTCTCGAGGACGGCGCGCGTGGCGAGCAGATACCCTTGCTTGAGCGTATCGAAGAGCGGGTTCTCGTTCCAGGCGGGATGCTTCCAGCGCCCGTCGTTCGGCGCGGGCTCGATCACCGCGGCTTTCGATCCGGCGCCGCTTTGGGCGCCTGCCAGATCGAGCGCGAGCGTCATCCACGAATCCAAAAGCGAACGCTGGGTCTGCATCAGTGCGGCCGGGTGCGTCGCCATCGCTTGCCACACACCCAGCGCTGCGCGGCTCACTCCAAGCGGATCTAGTTCTTCGTCCAGCATCTTGAGTATCGTGTCCGTTCCGGGTGTAGCCCCAATCACAGATTCTCGCCGTATGCGAAGAGCGTGCCTGCAATCACGTATAGTGGCAGCGTGCGGGCCCTCACGGATGATTCGGGAGCCGGGATACTCGAGTACGGCTTAGTGCTCAGTCTCGTTGCGCTGCTTGCCATCGCGGCGCTGCTGATGCTCGGCGGCGATTCGAGCCGCTCGCTGAGCCGGTCCGGCAACAGCTTCGTCACCGCGGACCCCAGCCTCGCGACGCCCTAGCCTCAGGGATCGACGTTGACCACGAGCCGCGTCGTTGCGGCGGCAGCCGCGACACCTTGCAAGTGCTCGCGTATTTCGCGCCGCACGGCGCGTCCATCGTCCGTCTTCACGGCGATGCGGTAGCGCCATTCGTCGTTGACGCGCGGGACCGGGAACGGTGCCGGTCCCAACACCTCGGCGCCGGGAACGCGGCGCATCAATTCGGCGTAGTGTTCTGCAGCCGAGGCCACCTCGCGCTCCTCGCGCCCGATGATACCGAGGTACGTGATTTCGGCAAACGGCGGATAGCGCAGCTCGCGGCGCTGCGCCAGCTCTTGCGCCGCGAATCCGTCGTAGTCGTGGCGCGCGGCGAAGACGACCGCCGGATGGTTCGGCGAGTACGTTTGCACGATCGCTTCGCCCGGGCGCGCGCGTCCGCTGCGACCGGCGACCTGCGTGATCAGCCCGAACGTTCGCTCGGAAGCCCGGAAATCGGGCACGTGAAGCCCGATGTCCGCAGCCACGACGCCGACCAAGGTGACGGTCGGAAAATCCAACCCTTTGGCGACCATCTGCGTACCGACCAAGATGTCGCCGTGCGCGGCAAACTCATCGAGCAAACGTGCGTGATCGCCGACGCGAGTCGTCGTATCCGCGTCCATGCGTACGATGCGAGCTTTGGGGTAAAGCGCTTGCGCTGCCTCGACGACCTTCTGCGTGCCCGCGCCGAACTCGCGGATCGGGCCGCCCCCGCACGCAGGGCACGTCGCCGGAATCGGTTCTTGCGCGTCGCAGAGGTGGCAGCGCAACAGCCCTTCGGAGCGATGCGCGACCAGCGACACGCTGCAGCGCACGCAGGTCGGGACGTTGCCGCACGCGCGGCAGAGGATGAAGCTCGCCGTACCGCGGCGGTTGACGAACAAGACCGTCTTCTCGCCGCACTCGAGCCGCTGAGCGATTCCCTCGACCAGTGCCGAACTGAAGATTCTCCGGTTTCCGGCCGCGAACTCGGCGGTTAGATCGACGACGCGAACCGCGGGCAGCGCTTGATCGGTCGCGCGCCGGTCGAGCCGGACGTAAGCGATGCGTCCCTCGAGCGCGGCCGCATACGATTCGAGCGGCGGCGTGGCGCTGCCGAGTACGAGCGTTCCGCGGGCGAGCTTCATCTTCTCTCGCGCGACCGCGAGTGCGTCGTAGCGCGGGACGCTTTCTTGTTTGTACGTGCGTTCGTGAGCCTCGTCGACGACGACGAGGCCGACGTCGCCGAGCGGCGCGAACAGTGCGCTGCGCGCGCCGACGACGACGTCGATCGCGCCGCGCGCGGCCGCGTCCCAGCTTTCGAATCGTTCGCGTTCGGAGAGTCCGGAATGAATAACCGCGACGCGATCGCCGAAGACGGTCTCGAAGCGCCGGGCGGTCTGCGGGGTGAGCGAGATCTCCGGAACCAGCACGATCGCGCGCCGCCCGAGTGCGAGCGCGCGTTCGA
>Ga0302325_10019873_pt1 | contig 14107 bp, 13 predicted proteins | sample Palsa_T0_2_FD_201948 | JGI IMG/M metagenome (GOLD analysis project Ga0302325, IMG submission 201948) | Peat permafrost microbial communities from Stordalen Mire near Abisko, Sweden - Palsa_T0_2 | ecosystem: Environmental > Terrestrial > Soil > Palsa > Peat permafrost | place: Sweden: Abisko... | reverse complement strand
TTCCCTCAAGCCTCTTTCCACAATGGCTTGCTGACAATACAGTGTCTTACACTTTGAGAAGCTGAGTTGGGACTCTTAGATCGCCATTCGAACATTCAAAGAGATAATTGGCTTGGCTACCCGACTCCTACCACTTTTCTGAGGTGGCAAGCGGCATACAGAGCCCACCATGCAACGTCGACCAATATTCGACTTCTCTTACCAACTAAGTCAATAGATTGTCGGGGCTGAGGCTTTGAGGAGAGGAAAACAGCTCATGAGACCAACTTCGACGGCATCTTCCAAAAGCAATCTCTTCCACAGGCCATAGTTGGGGTGAGAAGGCACGAGCTGAACCTGCCACACGGGAAGGACCAAGTATTCTGGATCCAAAAGAGGATGGGATACGTTAGACGTTTTCTATTTTAGGGTCTGAGAGCTTCGTCGATTTTGTCTATAAAAGGGCCATCTTTCCCTCCTTCGATCACCATCAGCAAGCACTCAAGCACCACAGTCAAAACACAATCAAAGATTCAAACCCGCCACTTCTGACAAAACCAAACAATCTTTCAAAATGCAACTTACCAACGTTTTCACCTTCATTGCCATTGCCATTGCTGGCGTCTCTGCCTTGCCCGGCGGCGGCGGCGGCGGTGGACCCCCAGGTCACGGCGGCGGCCCACCGCCACCACCCCAACCACCCGTGATCAACCACCAAGTCGTACGTATCTACTTACTGCTATTCTCAACATCTTCGAGATCCTTCTTTAGATGCTAACACCCGTCAGAACTACTGCTCCAGCGGAGCACCATACTGCTGCTCTCCCAACAGCGAGTACGGCTCCGACCTCCAAGGAACAACCTGCGTTCTCAGCACTACCCAATGCAACTCCGTCTCCATTTGCTGCAACAACGCTGCCAACGGTGGCTCCGCCGTAAGTACTCTCTTTCTCACTCTTACTCCCTCCTTCACATAAACCAAACCCCCTCGCTTTTCCTTAACTACAAATAATTTCATCCACCAACAACACCCAGGTCTGCAGTGCAGCCACAAGCATCTCCAATTTCGTATCCTCCAGCCCAACCACCACTTCTTCATCATTTGCGGAGACAACATCAAGTTCCAGTACGACCGCAGCAGCTAACACATCTCCAAACTCTAGTCCCAGTCTTGCACCTCAACCAGCTCGCTCCAGCAGCCAGTTGTCTTCAAGCTCAATTAGGCATCGACTATTGCTTCTACCACTGCTTGTTCTCTTCGTTTGATATCACTTGCCGCACCTTTGCCTCTGTAGCTCAAACGCAAACCCAACCCACAAGAAATAAGGACTCAATGAGATATGAGAATGGATGATGTGATGACTTATGGTGGAAACACGCTCTCTATGATCTGATTTATCGTTATGATCTTTGAAGGATTTGAGGGGGGATGTATTCGATTTTAGCTTGCTTAGCCGGTCAACGTGCTCCGAAAACGAGCTTGGCCGGATCGTGAAAGTAATAAGCAATGTTATATTTACTGTGGAGAGTTTGTGCCATGCGTGAACGTGATTCATAAATGACCCTTTCTCGTGCCAAGCATCTTGTCTTGACATTCATCGTCGGTATTTCTCCCCGTGAAAGTGAAGATAGAAATTGAAGATAATTTCCATTGTATCAAAAGGAGAAACGACACGTCGGATATTAGATTGTTATTACCGTCAGAATTGTTCTAGGATATTACTTAAACTACAAAAACCTCTTTCTGCACTGTACGATCACTTGAGCGCGCTTGGGCGGCCAAGCTGACAAGAGCTCTTTACATGTACCTTGGCCACACCTGATGCCCTTCCACACGTGCTCTTCTTGTCTGGGCCTTTCGTCGCGTGTTGCCAGGCACTTGGCTGGTACATAAGCGGCGTACCGGCACATGGTCATTGAACCCGCTGTTCTCCTTCCTTGGCCTGCTTTAGGACACTGCTTTCGAGCCCTCGCTTCGAGAGATGCCATATCATAACTAAACGTGCTATTTCCGCAGTCTGATTGATCCTCACATCAGACTACATTCGATGTTGACCTGGCAACCAAACTAGCCCACGAAGGTTTCGTCACGTGATTTGGACCCTTTGCATCCACTTGGGAATTCACTTTTCCGTTCGTCAATGTCGGAGAAGCGGGAGCGCTCATGCCCACCACCGGTGAAACTACTGGCTTTGCGGTCGTCGGACTCCCAGGAGAAATACTTCGTATCGTTGAGGAAGTGACTGAGCTAGCGGAATCATTCGTCCGCTCACTTCTTTGCGAGAATGTCGAATGCACAGAGCTGACCAGAGTGCTGGAACTGCTACCAGGATCTCTAGGCATAGCAGGTCGTATTGGAGTTGATGGTCTGATGGGCAGAGGAACTCGACTTGTGCGTCTTTGGAAGTTCCCAACCGCAGTGTCGTGTCCGATATTTGGAGGTTGTTTTCCATTCATATTCGGCATCGGATGGGTATTTCCAGGAGGACGGAGGAGCCCATAGCCCCTCCCTCTGCCCCTTGAACGAGGTCGATTTTTGGATCTCGCTTCCACAGCTCTCAGCGTCTCTTCGAGTCCCTTCCGTATTTCGACTTCGCGGTTGTACTTTTCTTGCAGTGCTTTGTATTGATCGCCGGCATGTTTTCGCTCATTGTCTATCCGTATTGACCAAGTCGATTGGCTTAGCTCAAGTTCGTCTATCCTTTTCTGCTTCTTGTTGTTTTCCGTTTGTAATCGAGCGATTGTCGCGGCCGAATTGGCATTGCCTTCGCAAATAGATTTGAATTTATTATCTAGAAGGCCTGTTAGCGATTGAACAATCAAGGAATTGCCAAACCTACGTATAACCCTTGAAAGATATTCGTTCTTTTTGTGGCAACAGGAGAGATGATAGATCTGATCTAACCCTCCAAGTTCGGACAGGCGTTCATTCACTTGGCGTGTAGTCGGCCTTTCCTGCGGCTTGCGCTTGAGCATACTGTCAATGAGTCCAACAAGATGTTTAGCGTTGAATGACGGATCTTCATGATTTTCAAGCGCTGCTGCCGTGGCTTTCGCCCGGAGGTCGAGCAAGTATTTTCGTAACATCTCATATTTTAGGTCCCAATCCCGTTCCCGCATTATCTTTTCGAATTCGTCCAATGATTGGCTGTAAAGAATCGCAGCAACGTTCAGGAAAATGAAACCGAGGGACCAGACATCCGCTGGCGACATATGGTGGTCCTCCTCGTCGTGAACTTCTGGAGCCAGCCATGATAATGTGCCTTGCCTGGTGCAAGTGATACTGTCATCCGTTTCCCTCACGTCCCGAGCTATCCCGAAGTCTGCCAAGTACACTCGGCCAGGACTGAGCAATATATTCTTTGGCTTCAGGTCTCGATGCCTAATCCTCTGCTCATGGACATATGCCAATGCCTCTGTTATACAACCAAGTGTTTGCTGGAGGAACCCTAGGGCTGTAGCTGTTCTAGGAACAGCATCCGGCTGCTGAGACAGACTTCGAAGAAGAGCGAGATCCTCAATTATGCCAATGTCTTTCAACCCCAGCGCCCCCAATCTTGCGAAGGCATCTTCCTGGTCTGCGCATGCCCCGGTCCGAATATCATCGATGTCCTCGAGAAATTTGCTCAAGTCGCATACGGCGACTGGGTATAGCAGAATATACAATTCGTTGCGTCTGACCGTGTATGTGCCAACCAATTTCAGTATATGTTTGTGCGCAAGTCGTTCCATGGCATGCGCTTCCTCCCTCAGCTTCTCCATTGGTATTCCCCGCTTCGGTTTGACACTGCAGTATCATTAGCATTGGAATTGATACCAAGGAAGATGACTGCTCACAATTTCCTAGCCATTGTAACGGTCTTATAGGTAATCTTCTCCACGACTCCGTATGAGCCACTCCCTAGCACTCTCTCCCCCGGTTGAATCGTTTTGTGGTCTGCCCATTGTAGCGGATGTTTCCCAACACCAGACCAACTTCCTTTAGTTCGTTCCCATTCCTCGATCTGTTTCTCTGCGCGAAATTCGATTGCTGGCCTATGAGTTGCAACGAGGTGCCAGCCGTCGTCGACTCCAATCTCCGCCATTGTCGGGACGATCCGCAGCACGGTCCAGCAAAGGTTAAAATCAACTTCAATCAATCGGCTTCCTTATCGTGCAACAATTTCGTTGAGAGAACCCAGGCTCTCGTTCTGCTACGGGATTTTGGGAATATGGAAGAATGTTTCACTGCACAGCCCCGTCTTACCGCCGAAAGTTCGTGATCGGGGGCTGAGTGCGTGGTGGCTGATCCCCCGCTTCCCGCTTACTGTGGGTGGGCACTGGGCAGTCTTTGATTCGTGAGCCTTATGTACTTCGTACTGTAGTGGGGCAGGCCTTATTGCGTTCTTTTTTTGGTGATTTTAGCTGGGTAGGGAGTTGTAAAAGGTCACGTTACCGTAGTTTCGTCTACGCTCACGTGATCGTAAAGATTAAAGGTATAAAGATTAAATTTTAATATAACTTTTATCATATATTTTTTTAAAGTTTTAAAACTAAATTTTATATAAAATTATAATAATATTAATTATTAAATTATATTTTTAATTTTATAATATAATAATATTATTTAATAAAAATCTTTTAATAAATTAAATTTATAAAAGACTATAAGAATTATATATCCAAGCGTATTTTACTTTTTACTTTTTTAACTTTTTATATTACAGCCCCACACGGCCCTACACTCTATTAATTTTTTTTTTAGTAATTAACTACCTATAATTATAGGGCCTTTTTCACTAATAACTTGGGCCCTATATTTCTCGACTCTCGACTCTCACGACTCTCGACTTTCACGCTCTCACAACTCTCAACTCTTATAACTATTAACTTTTATAACTCCCGACTCTTAATTCTCGATTTATTAAAAAAAAAAAAATAATAAAGGACTTTATTTAAGAGAAGATTTATATAAAAGTTAAAGTAGAAATACTTAAAGTATTCGAGAAATATTTCAAAATTAAAGGGGGGTGGGTAGTTGGGAGGGGCGCGCGCGCGCAGTTGCGATGTGAAAAGTGAAATGTGCTTGCACATGTGATCCTTATGGCCTTCCGTATAAACTTTATTATACTTTAAATTCTCTTCTTTTGATTCAATCTCCTTGCCTTCTCTCTTAATTTAGCGAAAAATCATTAAACCAAAGGTATGCACCCGTGCAACTTCCCCCAGTCCCGCCATCTGCACTAATCTGAACCAGTGAAGTGCTCGTGCTCCCATCCGGCATGGGTCCCAAAAGAGAAATATACACGTATCCGTTATTATTAGAGGTACAATTAGTTGAAGGGCAACCGTCTTGCACATTGGTGACCTCACAAGTCCAGACAAGCATACCTTTAAGCTGCATGTCGGCGGCTGGGGGATGTCGAGCCATTCCCACTTTACCCAGAAGCCGAGGGTGTATTGGTGCCTGGTGCAAATGGCTGCGGATTGGGCTAAGGAGAAGACGAAGGAGTTGTTCTTACTATTTTCGTCCCACGAGACGGCACTGCAAGAAGAGGGAGTGCTTAGTTTGAGCCGTGTGATGTCAGAGAGGCAAACAGCGGGACGGGGATAAAGGAAAAGGAGGAAGGAAACGCACTAGCATGATTTGCCGCTGTGGCTCCAGGCTGGTCCTGCCATCACCACTCCTTCACAACACTTCCCGGTTGCGATTTCCCAAGGCAGAGCGCTATTCCATGACGACTCGAAGCCGGGATTTAAGAGAGCTTGAGGACAGGGCGTTGGTGTAGATGATGAGGTTGTTGTCGACGATCTAGAACAAGGGCTTGATCCCTCGTCTTGGGGACCCAAGCATAGGTAATTATTCACCTTGTTCCAAATCACAGGGGGCTCGTTGAGCGTCCGTTCGTATGCGAGATTCCTGATGATTTCTTTTACGTTTCTAGCAACTTGGCCACGTTCATAATTATACCCATAAAAGCTCGGGCTTGAAAGAATTAATGCTGCTAAGCCAGCAGCTTGTGGTGAAGCTATCAAGCGTGAGTTCCTGCTATCAATACAATAAGGAACAGGAAAATTTTATGCCAAATGAGGTTCCTTGCTTTAGTGCATCAAAGTTCCCTACACTGCTAGGGCAGAAAGGATAGTCCCCATTTGCTGATACGGTTAAGGAATTGCGGTCACCCTGAGAGTAGAATGTACGTGTTCCACCTGGATTAACTGCCCCTACTACTATTAGTGGCAGCCTGGTATCGAGACGCGCCGGATAACTGTCTATATCCTGTGATATATTCTTTTAATAAGATTAGAAATACTTCTTACTATATAATATTAAGTTTTATACTTACTCGATCATTCCCAGATGATGTAACAATAATGACATCATCTGTAATAAGCTTACGAAGAATACGCTCAAAAGCCGCTCCCTCTGCTTCGGTAAGCTTTCTGACTATAAAAAATAAATATCAGTAAAGATTAATATTTTGGGAATTTTTTTGCTTATTTTCTTACAATTTAATGACATATTGATAATAGCCTTTCCTTGCAATCCTCTATTCAAGATCTGTTGGTTAATCTTGACTAGTCCCCTAAACACATAGCTCAAAAGTACTCCGTCAGGCGGAAATTTGACTACAACCGCTTTGGCATTTTTCGCAACGCCAAACTTGTTAGTGATTGTTTGTGCCAAAACACAAGTTCCGTGACCGGTCCCACCAGGGTAAATATCCACTTCTTCGTTGTCGCCATCTTCAATGAATAGCCACTCAATGTTTCTTCGCACACTTTGAAACACCTGCACTGAGTTAAAACTATGCCTCAAAACTATAAAGATAAAACACTTACCGGATGTCTTAAATTAGCACCTGTATCTAAAACGTATATTGTAATACCATCCCCAGCTTGTTCTGGAAAATCATACCCGGCAACCAAGGGAAGTGGGATACCTGGTGGCTGTGAAACAATTTCAAGTGAAATCGGGGCATCGTTTTGGTGTATAATACGAGGTGTCCGGGAATCAAATACCAGTTGAAATTCCTCTATAGTATTAGGAGTAATGGTATTGCCGGAAACATTAGATGAACCAAGCGGCACAAATCCGTTTTCTTCCTCCCCATCAACTGGTACCCTTTTATCAACAAAACATTCCGCAACCTAATTACAATTAATATGTAAGTTTTATGTAAGTTAAATATAAGCTGAACTTACAAAAGCATCTTGCCTTATTTCTGTGGCATTAATTATTGTAAGGTTAGCTGTCCAGAAAGCGACGCCAGTTCCTAGGTAAGCGGGGTCTATAGAATTTGGCTGACTTAAGGCGCTTAGTCTCGCCATGAAAGCTGTGTTTTGTTGAGGATTGCTACCATCTTTTGGGAAGATAACGTAAGGAGTAGGAGTTGAGATAGTTGATGATGTGCTAGTCGAATGCGATGAAGATGACCTTGGAGAAGTAGATGGTCCACCTGGTGAATGGTGCCATTGCTCCGGTGGATGATGCCCTTGCCCCGGATGATGCCCGTGCCCCGGTGGAGGACCCCCTGGTGAAGTGCTAGACGAAGTGCGTGAGCTATAAGAAGTGTATGGACGAGACGTAGTGCGTGAGCTAGATATCGTGTGATGGCTAGAGGAAGCATAAGGAAGAGATATACTGTGTGTGCTAGACGTAGTGTAGAGGCCAGATATAGTACGCGAGTGAGATATAGAGCGTGAACCAGAGAAAATAGATAAGCAAGACGTTGTTGATGATTTATAATAAGTAGATAATAAAGCAGATGAGTGTGGAGACGTCCTGGTGGGTATCTTCGTGGAAGTTGACGCAGCAGGTGATAAAAGCGATGGACTTGGCAGAGGTGTGATTATTCCAATAGTGGAGGTGAGTGTATTAGTTGAAAAAGAAGACTGGGTTTTGGCGAAAACCAAACGTGGGGGTTCTGAAGTGAACAGTGGAGGTATTTTCGAGGTTGAAATATATGTTTCTGATTCTCCATCCTGGTGATCTCTGCTTATCTGGCAGTTGCAGACGTTGGCGATGGAGAGAATTAAGAATGAAAAGATGGTCGTGTGAATAAGAAACATGGCAAACCGTTATGTAGTAATAAAAGGACGACATGCTAAGTGAAAATGTTACATGGCCTTATATGATTTTTGTATAATCCCTTTGACGACATTTGGTCTCTTTAACAGCCATACCGAGGCCAGTTGATGTACCAAGGCTAATTGAAGAACCGGGGATACATTAAATGCATTAGCCTACGTCATGGCCATCGCACTTGTGGGGCACCGTAGACGGTGTTTTTTTCTTCTCGAATAGTGACAATGAGATGTACAGACGCATCGAAGAATGTTCCTTCTGCCAAAAGATGATAGTTGGGTGCTACTTCGGATCAAAATCCATGCTTCAGATTTTCATGTGAACTTAACGCAAGAAGGTCTCAAACATACATTCGGCCCTTCAACCCTCTCGTCTAGTAAGTGCCTGACCTCGAGAACTTCTAAAATCATACCACTCTGAGCTACCAGCCACAAATAACCTTATTGAACAGGAAAAGTAGGTTTTCTAGCCGTTAATTAACAGCTACTAAGTGGCATTTGCTCGCAAATGGAAAGCTTTCCCGAAGTTTCGACTTAAGGAGGCTTAAGTTTCGCCTAAATGGTTATTCAACCTTCAGCTTATTTCCTTATCTCTACAGATTGTCTAATGCCGGTAGGATCATAACTCGGAGCACAAATGGCCATCACGCTCTGGCCTCTTGTATTGTAACCTGGAAAATCTACCAGGTAGCGCTCTTGTTTATACTTGTAGCGCAAGGTTTTATATCAGGGCTTCTGGCCCCAAAAGGCCGAGTAAGTAGCATGCTCTGCATCCCAGATCCTCATGACTCGTGAGAGATGCACATCATGCGTAGCCAACACGACCGCGCTGTTGTCTTACCGAGATCCCAGGCTAGAACACCAAATCCGGAAAACTTCCCCGAGCCTTGTTTCAAGACAGCGAAAATCGTTGCGCGTTCTCCGACGTTGCACTCTGGGTCATTGAGCGTCGTTTTCGAACGCAGTATCCCCGCTTGCAGCAACCTTACAGACCTAGCCATTTGCAGTGATGAGCTGTGTCAGCAATGTCCCGACCGGAATGGTAGTTTCCTAAGTCGACTGTTCGTCACAATTTGTCCCGAAACCTGCATGCAAAGAGATATCTGCTTCCTTATAAAACAAGCATCGTGGCCCATAAACCCATTGTAGATTCAAAAAACGTTAATTAGCAAACAATTATAAGCTTAGGATATATACTTTCTTGACGTGCGCTATATGCTAGGTTTATTTCATTGGTGCGCGAAAAAATATTTGATTCCTATTTGCCCAAAATTCGACAAATCGAACCGCCATTACTTTGGTAGTTGAACACAACTTTTTTTTTCATTGTCCCAAGGTCGGCTAGTAAGCTCGCCGCTTCTACTCAGGCGCTAATCACACTCGGCTCACTTTCAGCTCACCCAGCTCACCTGGGCTGCCTGAGCAACCTGAGCAGTCCCGGAGCAGTCCCGGAGCAGTGACACTACTCACTCATGCATTTCATCTTTAATCAGGCTGGGTCTCTACTAGGGACCGTGTTATCTGATTTTTGTCAAGTTTTGACGATTATCCCTGGAAAGCCCAAATAGGCTCCTAAGGATCCCAAACCAGACCCTTATAAAAATAGACTACGCCATGCCATGGGTTATTGCCCATGGCAATGGGTATGGAGGTTTTATTCCAGGAGAGGAATTTGCCGGTGGAAAATGCAGAATAAGGTGTAGTTAGTGGCAGGGATTCTGTATCGCATACTTGTCTGTATCGCTTACTTATCAAGTACGTTAACATTTTTGGCTAAGGATTTATGAGCACGTGCCAACTGCTCACTGACGGGTTCCGAGGAATCTGGCTCTTCGAATTGTCTCTACTTTGTGCTTTCCTCAAGTACTGTACTGTACTGTACTGAAATTCGCTGCTATATTTGGATGTTTGAACGAGGCTTTCCCACAACTAGTCCTTATTTTAGGTCGCTTATTGACTTCTCAATGCATACTACAGTAAGTACCTGAGTCTTGTGTCAACATAAGGCACCGAAAAGCGGTACAATTGGAAGGTTGTTAAACTACAATGGATTATTAATCCGCCTTCAGCAACCAGTATTATTGGTTCTTCCATTGCTATTGGTTCCTTGACAAAGCCTATCCGATTGCTGTTGCCGCGTTTGTGGTTGAGCCCTTATTGAAGTGGTGCCAAACACAACGGCTCCGGATACAGGAATTGGTATTACAATCGACGTTGGCAGCTGCTTGACAAAAGTTCTCTTCATCTGGTCCCATCGCGAGATCAGGTGTTGAAAGATGTCGGTTCTCTGCCAGCATGCTCCCGAACTGACGTCATGTTGACATCCAAGAAATGGATCCTTTGCAAGATCCCAAAAACTGTTCTCGGATATCTGCAATAGATGAGCCTTAACATCGCCATCTAAAACCCCTCCTCTTCGCTCAATCAACCGTTTCAAGCAGCAGATAGTCGCCGTGAGATAGTCGGAGCCGCATGGTACCTTGTTGCATTGCTTGCTTTGCGTACTGGCCCTGTCCGCAGCTGTAATTGCGTCGCCTAGATTCGCACAAACGACTACGGCGTCAACGACATTTGCGATGTCAAACCAGTCCTTGGCAGCCAGGTCCGTCTTCAGCTCCTTCATACAACTTCCTCGACCAGGCTGGGTGATTATATCCATGAATTCGAACCCGTAGAGCTTTTTGCGAGTGCTATCCTGGATTAAAGCTATTGCTCTTAGCAGATTGGTGTTCAACCCAAGCATGAGATGCCGGAATCGAAACGCGTCCCTTCCACCCCCGAGAATACGGGTCTCGCCCGATGTTTCCAGACCCCTCACCAGGTCGAGACCATTAAAATGTGGCGCAACCGATGGCACTTGGTCGTCAGGAACATCGACACACTGCGAAGCATATACCTGACTCATATGCAACAGTAGACTCAATTTTGGTACAACCCAGCATCTTCGCTGCGCTGCATCGTAAATCATAGCTACTTCTTTGGCTGTGTCTTGAAGTAATTGACTGTAGCTGCTGGACGGTGTGAACTGGAGGCGATGTGACACATACTTGAAGTTTGATTGCAAACCCAAGATTGCTGACAGAGGAGCAGAGGCTCCGGCTTGCACCATGGCCGAGAATCCGTCCAATTGTATTGAATTCCCCTTGTCGGAACCACCAGAATATGTAATAGTTGTTGAGAGCGTTCTGCTTCCAAGATTGACCTGAGCATTGGTGCACCATCCCAGAAAGCAACGCATTTTCTTGAACTGGGCCGCATTTTCTGTCAGCATTCTGCTTCCGTATTCCAGCGTATATGGGTTAATCTGGCCGTTGTTGGTTGTAATGAGATGAAACTGAGCGCAGTCGCCGTAAACTGCCGTGGGAAACAAGACAGTGCGATATCCGATGAAGACAACGCCACCCGCAACAATCAAATGAAATTCGGCTGCCGCAAGTGATATCATCAGGTCAAAGGACAATTCCAGTCCTTTTCCGAATCCAAGACGCGGCTTTAAGCTGCAGGAAACTAGTGTGCAGGACTGGAATAGAGCTTCCCAGCAGCCGTACTTCATTTCAGGCAAACGAGTTGTTACCAGATGGCTTGAAATGCGAAGTAATCTCTTAGATCTTTCATTCTTCTCCAAGACAAATTCGTAAGATGCGGTTGAAATATTGGCTCCGTTCGCTGTTGGTTGACGTACTGCTTTGCAAAGCCAATCCCAGGCTTCAATGAAATTTATGGCTCTCTGTATGTCGCTAAGAGAGCGGAAATGGAGAATGACCATCGAGCCAGAAAGATCAACAAAAGCACCATTTGTCTTTGGAATCTCAAACATGAGATTCCCGGAAACAGCCCTAAGTATTGCAACAGTCTCTTCCAACTTAGCTTTTTCGGCAAAAGCAACCTCTTCGGCAAAAGCAACGTTCTGGGCAAAAACAACGCGTCCATGGGAAACGTCTCTTTGATTCAAATCCGCGACTCCGGCCGCAGCTATTGCGCCACCTGCGGCGGCCAGAGCCACGTCCACGGGAGGGAGGAAGGGGGTCAAATAAGCTCCTGCCGTCAACATCGGTATTCCGAGCCAAGCACGTCTCTCGGCCGCAGCACGTCTCTCGGCCGCAGCACGTCTCTCGGCCACAGCACGTCTCTCAACCAAAGCGTCTCTTTCGGCTAGAGCGGCTCTTTCGGCGGCAGCAGCTCTTTCGGCGACAGCAGCTCTTTCGGTCAAATCATTGATCATTTCGCGCAGGGTAGCTCTCTCTTTCGTAGTAACCGATCCTTTCAGAAAATTTGTCGTAAATTGATCTAACAGCTCTAGCAAGGTTCGAGACCAGACGCTGTCCCAGCATCTCGTTAGGTACTCTTCGCATGTTGTTGCCATAAAGTTGTTTTGAGACGCCGAGTCCTTTAATAATACAACATGTGTTTCAGGGCGCCACACCTCCGTAGGAGTAACATCTACGCCGCTGCTAGAGCCAGGTTTGAAGACATCCAGGATATCCGAATCAAATCTGACCTCAACTTCGTCAATATCCTCATCTTTCCAGCTCAAAAGCATATTGGAAAAAGCACTAAATGTCTGGTTGTCGGTGACATGTTGAGTCCGCTCCATTGTTACGTGCTTGAAATAGTTGAGTCGACACTAGATTTCATGGTCAATTAAATTATACAGGTTATTGTTAGCAGTGGGTCGGAGCCTTACCTTATTAGATTCGTCTCCATGCGATACTCAGTCTTGACTGCCGGCCGTGTTAATATCTCAGCGAGTATTAGCGGCAGTAAAAAGCTACTGGTGTGCGAATGTTGCGTTATCCTCAGCCCAAAAGTGAGTTTTTGCCACGCAAAGCACGTACAAATGCCGCAACAACCTGATGTGGTGCCACGATGGCCTCAAGTACCTGATGCCGCACGTAGCGTGATATTGGCGCAGCACGACTCCCGAGAAAGACAAAATGGTACGAAGTGACAAGGCAGGCTATTAATCGTCTTTAGTTTTGGTGAAGGGTCAAGATTTGATTGAGTGTTCATGCGTGCATTTGATGACGTTAAAAGCACGGCCGACAAACGGCTGAGGGAATGGAGAAGTCAAGATATACTGTAGTCATCTAGTCATGGACGACGGGTGCGAGAGTCTGGTCGAATATTTATCCTAGGCAGCATTCGTGGCGCAGCGTAAAAAGAAACCATGCTTGATAAAGCACCATATGCTCACCATCCACTCAAGATGTTTACGCTAAGCGTTTTAAGGCATAGCGACCGCTAAGTGCGAGAGGAGACATACGCACTACAGGAGCTCAAATCGAAAGCCCGCAAAACCTGGAGATTGATTTTGCAAGCTACAGTACAGCACAGTAATGGCTTTACACCTCACCGACATCTGTTAATCCTCAGGCCGCAGTCTACTTTTAGAAGAATTCACTGCCTTATGCCGTACACTCCCGGCTGCCATACTCGCTATGCGATACCCTTATTTTAAAATACCCCCGCTTTAACCACCAACTAGAATACCACAAATTTTCAAAACAAGAGGTATCTTAAAGTGAGTACAGCGGCCGGAAGTGTGCGGCATAGGGCAGTGAACCCTTCTATTGTACTGTACTATACTATCCCCCTTGAATAATTGTCTGTGGAGACTTTAATCCATGAAGTTCAGTTCTGAATGGTCAAAAGGCCTCGCATTGAGCGAAATATGGGTCCGTGTATCAAACGTGAGGGCCTGCATGTATCGCGAGACTGCTAAGTCAGCCCACAAAGGGACCTTTCCATTTGTTAGTTCCCCTGGGAAGTGGTGTGCTTGTAGTGGCAAAAGGGCTCCACCGATAATTATTCAGGGCAGGAGGGGGTGGGGCGATAGGGTACCTTATGCCTGCACCCTGTCTGTGTAACACGAGGGAAGTAGGGGTTGCACTCCCTCTAATAATTTGATGTTGAGCCCCTTTGGGTGCTAAAATGGTGACTCTGCCGTATGCTCGGGTTGCTCAGGCCGAGCTCAGGCATGCTCAGGACTGTTCAGGAATGCTCACCCTCGGCTCAGGTTAAAGCAGCAGCGGCTCACGTCCAAACACTAAAACGGAACCAG
>Ga0302325_10019872_pt1 | contig 14107 bp, 12 predicted proteins | sample Palsa_T0_2_FD_201948 | JGI IMG/M metagenome (GOLD analysis project Ga0302325, IMG submission 201948) | Peat permafrost microbial communities from Stordalen Mire near Abisko, Sweden - Palsa_T0_2 | ecosystem: Environmental > Terrestrial > Soil > Palsa > Peat permafrost | place: Sweden: Abisko... | reverse complement strand
TTTTAATCGGCCTTTTAATAGACTTTATACAAATAACTAAGGGAGGGGAAGAAAGTAGCTTTAAAGAGGGGGACGAGGAGTTAATTTTAATAAATTAATTTATATTTAATTTAAATTAAATTAAGGAAAAATTGTATAAAGGAAAAAACAAAATAGGAAAGGAAAACCCTTAATTATCTTTTATCACCTTATTTAAAAGCTCTTAGTCCCTTTCGTCTTCGCCTTAATTGCCTTAATCGAGGGCTAGCTCTTCCTTAAGCTTTTAGCTACGTTATATAAACTTATTATTATCTTGAATAATCTCTTATAAAGACCCTCTAAATTTAGCTATACGATTATAGCCCTTACTTAAGCGAGTATAAAGTATTAAAATTAGCTATTCCTTGCTTTAAATATAAAATTGTAAAGCTATATAAAGGAGCGAATATGCACGCTTAAATAAGCGTTTACTATTCTTAACTTGTAATTAATTAATCGCAAACGCTAAGACCTAGTTAAGATTAATATCGTATAATATAAGCTTAGCCTTATATTAAGCTAAAGTATCGACAAGCAAGTATTTGTCAAAATTTATAAATATATTAGCTTTATATAAAGTAATAATATAGCATACCTTGCTTACTTTATAATTTTAGATTATCTTCGATTCTTTATGCAAATTTAAAGTTAATTGCTATCTTATATAAACTATTTGTAATAAGTAGAAAATTGTAAAGAACTTAAGGCTATCTTAAGATAAAGTTTAGCCGGTTTAATTACTTATAAATCTTATAAATATTTTATAAGTCTTTATATATAAAAGCAAACTCTTGTATAATCGGTATAAAGATAGTAAGCATTGCAATTTAATTAGCGAGAGCGTCTTTATTAAATTAATTTATCTTTTAGAGTTTAAAAAAGAAGTCCTAATTTAATTAAAAAAAAAGAAGAAAAAAACGTTTATATAAAGGAAAACTTACCCTCTATCGATAAAGTTATAATTTTTAAAAGCTAAACTACTATAATTTAATTCGTTAATTTGTAATACTTGTCCTATAATACTAATAATTACAAAGGCAAAAGCTAAGATTGTCTTATATTATATAAGCAAGTGCGAAGTATACTTCTATTATAAGAAGTGTTTCTTTTCCTCGATTAAATCGGATAATATATAAAATAAACCCTTTTTCTAAAATAATAATAAGAAATTGTCGTATAATCGAGAGAAAGATATAGCTTTAAACGCTAACGTAAATCCAAATAATATAACGAGAATAAGCGTTAATTGCAATATAAATTTTAAAGCTAAAAGGAGAAAGCTTCTTATAGCTGTTAATTAACCAAATATAATTAAGACTAAAATAATATACTTGCCCTTCTTTCGATTTTTATTTGCTATATAAAGCTTTAACCCCTTTAAATCGAGCCGTTTAACAATAGAAAATAAGCTATCCTTAAAAAGAAGTTAGCTATAATTCAAAGTTTAAATTATATAAGTCAAGTAAAGTAAACCTTATTATTAAGATCCCTTTCCTTCGAAACCAGCTATCTAATAAACCTCTTCTATATCCTTTAATTGCTCCTAAATTAAGCTTTATTTTAACAAGATTAATTAATTATTTGTCGGCTTATTAGCGCTCTTAGACTATCATTTGCTATATAAAGCTAATCCTCTTTCAAATCTAGGCAACTTGTCTCTTAGATATCGTAATATAACTACCCCTTAAAAGCTACTGTATAATATTCTTATTACTATATAATTGCTAAAACAAGATTGCAATTTGTAATCGAAGCTTTATAAAATCGTGTACTCGATTCCTTTAAGAGAACCCCTATAGTAAAAGGCGGTTTGAGACTATACAAGTAGAACAAGGCCTCCTTAAACGAGTAGCTAGACGGCTAGCAATCTTTTAAGCTATAACTTGATTATTATAAACCTAGTTCCTAACTTCATCCTTAAATTGATCGAGCGGAAGAGGTAAGTTTGGCATTATACGAAGTTAAAAACACTAAAAATACTAAAATTAGGTGTTTTTGATTTTAGGAAATATCGGGTTTTTGATTTTCCGCGATTTTCGATTTTCCAAAAAATCGAACTTGCAGTAAGGTAGTTCTCGTCCTCCGGACGGGGTCTTATTTAGGCACCCTCGCTCGCTACAGCTCCCTAGCCGAGTTTGGTTAATACTGCCAGAGCCCCTGAACCAAATTGCAGGAACGAGCAAAAATCATCTCCCTTTTCAAGGTCTCAACGAGAAAGGACTCGGCATTCTGAAAAGCAAAATAAAAGCTATTGAACTCTTATTTAACTCTGATACGAAGTACTAGGTATAGCAAAGACTTCTGTAGAACAAGAAATGACGACTGGTGCGGGCTTCACCAGGAGGAGAAATGTCATAGTGTACACTTCAGGGAGTGAAGCCTATATATAGCACCTGCATTTCACAAAAAGACGATACAGACTTCTCAGAATCCCTTGTCAGGAATATGGATGACAATGAGATCGATGCATTCGCGCAGACTGAGTGAGTGGATAAGGGGGGGCTTGGAATGTGGCGGCGTAGGCCTGGAAACACTCGTATTACACGGGAATTGTGGAGTGCTCCCTTTGTTGTCAGTTGCATGCATTCTATCAGTCTCTGAGAAACTGTCATTTATAAATCGAGATTAAAATGGAGAGTACAGTGGGAGGCAGAATTTATTTCCGGAGGAAGTAATGAAGCTGTTTACGGCAGGAGCGGTGCTTCCTTCTGCAGCTTTAGCAATAGTATTCTAACATATTTGCTTGAATTCTTAAGAATGGAGTTCGAGCGGTTGGCTCGGAAAAGAGGTTGTCCTCGGCCAAGTCCCTATTTATACGCTTCACCAACTAGCGCTGGAGTTTTGAAAGAACCACAAGAAGTGGAGTGTACCTTCCCCACACAGCAGAAAGACTCTTCCTTCCAACTTCAATAAACACCTCAATGCAGAACTCCCATCAAAAAAGGGAGAAAGCCGCTAAAAAAGGCACTCCACATCCTAGCTCCAAGAATACAAGCCCACATTTCTGAAATCCATCCAAACATCTCTTCAGTCTTCTCGGACAGTCACCATTTTGTTGTCCCCAGATAGCTTTATCATACCCAAAACCCCCAAAAAACTACACTCCTTGAGGTTCACAGCTTAGTACAAACGACATGTGGGAATGATTGTAGATAGTTGGATTGAGATGAGCAGAGCGGAAGGACGAGATGACGGTAAGCGGGAAGCTGACAACGAATTCAGACGATATGATAGCGAAAGTGATGCTGACAACAGACGAAATGGTGGTTTTTCGCTGATGATCAGAATTTCCAAAAGTAGGCAAAGATGCTCTTAGTTGCATATGAAAATGGATCAAAGAATGCAGCCTCCTGGACAGTATCTTTGAAGATGCTGCGGGCCATCTGGGCCTCGGGCCATGTCTATCTCCTTGGCCATGCTCTTCCATTTAGTGATCTCCGACTCCATTTGGTGCATTTTATATAGATCTGTAGATTTTAGAAGACTAAGTTACTAATCTCAGGTAGAAGAGGTCTTCTGTCGCAGGCAAAAATAAATGCATCACGTAGCCACGGAGCATTGGTGGTGCATGAGTACAACTGTTCATCATAGGGATGGAAATTCAATTATCGAATATAATTTTTCATTTGAATCCAGGGCACTAAAAACCACGCAAGCATCCCATGTCCAGCACACGCATATCCGCCAACCATATCTGCATCCACTTCCCATCGATATATCATATGCCCCAACCCAATCCCCACACGCCGCAAATCCACACACAACCAACCGCCCATCAACACCGCCCCACCCGTGCCTTTTATCTGTGGCCATCCATCTATGGAATGACTTCGTAGCTTCCACTCCCTATATGGGCCTCGCGATTCGAGAACAGCCAGTAGAAGATCAAGCCCAGAATCGGGAAGAGGAACACGATCACGCACCAGAGCAGCTTGTGCGAGGGAGGGCGGTTGGACTTCAGGACTTCCACTGCACGGGAAATTATATCAGCATCAATTCCAATTCCTTATCTAATACTATCTCGCGGGGTGGATTGATCGAAGAGGAACCAGTGAAAGGCGGTGGAACAGCATTGGGAAGTAGCGGGGGGAATCAGGAGGAAGGAGTGAGGAAGGGAAGAGCGTACTGAACACCATAATATCCAAAATCAACACCACGAAGCCCAGGAGTCCTCCACCAGTGCCGTATTTCCAGGCGTTGCCGTGCACGGTCGTAGTGAGTGTCTCCTCGGCCACTGCGAAGGAAACGAGGAGGAGATTGAGGAGGAGTGAGTTGAGCATTGTTACTACTTATTTCGTTGTGATGATTTGGATTGTTGGAGTTGGTTTGATTCTGCAGTGTCGAGGAAGTGGGGTGGTTGAGATAAGGAGGAGGTGGTGTGGTCGAGGTCGAGATAAGGAGAGGTTGGCGGGGTGAAACTGGGTGCCTAAAAAGGCGGCGTCATCATCATGTACGTCATTGTAGCGAGTCAAGGCGTGGGGCTCGCTTATTGGCGCTGTTTTACCCCCCGGCCCCCCCTTTGCCGGTGTGGGTATATATTGAGTAGCTGGTACACAATGCCTAGCCAATGAAGATGTGTTCAGTAACTGTGTGGAACGCAAATGGAATGGGCAGAGTCTGCAAGTTCAGATTTGAGAAACCACTAAGAGTTTCTAGACTCGATGGTTCGGAAGGAAGGGTTACATGTGGGGAACCTTTTGTTAGAAATAAGGATATAGTGGCACGTGAGCCGCTAGGGCCTGCTAGGCTATCCTGTATATATATAGTGTTTTCACCCTGCCTAATTTCATTAATTTTGTACACAATCCAATACACTTCACTGGAACACCTCACTTTGCGCTCCAATTACATCAACATTCCGCCGCCAATTACGCTTATATCCTAACACCTTTGTGCTGTTGTCAGTTTCTTACTTATTGTCAAATATTCTTTATTGTCAATTTTTCATACAAAAATAAAGGTGCGGGTACCATAGTGGAATATGAGATCCCTGCCTTCTGATTCTTTTGTTCCGCAACTGACCTTTATCTGCGTTCTCCTTGGTGACGGAACGCGAAGGCGAGGACTGGTAATCAAGAGTGGGATTTCTATATGGTTGAAGCAAAAGGGTAGTTCTACTGCGCAATTTGAAACTTCTTAAGCTTCCAAGGGATAGGCTGTCCGGTACGGGTCGGTGTAAGTTTGTGTGGTTCTTTGCTCCTCAGGGCATATCAATACACGGACACTCAAAAGCTGAAACATCAAGCCCAAAGCTCACATATTACACAAAAAGTCGTAAAGATCAAGTACATCAAGTATTGTAAACGTCTACTTTTGATAATAAGTCACTTCTTTATAATATTTTTTTCTGGGTCGCTAAATGTCAACTTCTCAAGGGTGGTCCGATGGGGTCATCTTAGAACTGCTATTTCTAAAGCTGCTGTTGGCTTTTCCGTCCATTGTCAAATTGGCTGGATGTATATCTCGAGGCAGGCAGTTACCTGAGTAAAGAAACGAGATCAGTCTACCAGTTAACAAGAACACCTCGTCCCAGTTCTGTATTCAACACCGAGACTCTTATCTGCCATATCCCAACTTAGCCCACGCTTCCTTATAGTGAAATTGACATAGGCGCCTACCAAAGTTTCTCCCCTCTGCCTAAGATCTATATATAGTCGGGTCTCCAAGTTGCACCCCGCGGTTCACCTCGTTGTGTTGACTCCATTCACTGCCCCTCGTTTTGATCCCATCCACTCTATTGGCTTTTCCATGCTCGTTCTATTAGTTGGCAATTCTTTGTATATAACTGTGGACAACAGTGCCGTCAACTCTTCCGACATTGACTTTGATGAATATCATGGGCATTGAGAACTTTCTCGCAATCCATTCTTCGGAGATAGTAAGGACATATCCACGAGATCATTTGAGGCTAAAACAGTCCACATCCCGAAGCCAACATTTTGGTGACTCTCGTTCAGTCGTTTGTCGAGCCGCTGTCAACTTTTTCTTCGTTGTCATTTTGGAAGGACAAAATCCTCGAGGCAGGTGCTCACATCAGCCACATAGACCCGCCTCCCCTTCGTGCCTGATTAATTCTGAAGCGTTTGTCTGCTTCCCCTCTACAATTGTGAATCATCGTGAATCCTTGAAGACTACTACACGTAGCTGGGTGTTGTGTTAGCTGAATTCCACTTCTGCATACTAGAGAGCCAGTAGCCAACCATGACCACTAGCCTGCCACGTAGGCGAAGGCCTTCATGGACGCTGTGTCTTGTCCTTCCTCCGATTTGTAGCCGAGTTATTCAAGATCAGAAGTTTCTAAGCCCAAACAAGAGGTTCAGAATGCTTGAAGAAGGCGAGTCTTCAAATTACTCCATTGAATGATGTTTCTAATTCTAAGCATTTCCTATGGTGAGATTTACAGAAAATAAGGAAAGCTATTCTGAGAATTGCTCACCTCTTCCTCCCCCCACTTTCTCTCCCACTTCCCCAACGCCCAGCACCTACCCCTTGTCCCACTCAACTCTAACCTAAGTCCCTAAATCACTACCCTGGTAATGTAACCGAGCTTCAAACGCTTGACTTCTCATCCCTTTATTCCTTGAAAAGCTTCAGTGGATAAGCCCTTTTCCAAGTTGTGCCACAGCAAGTTTCGGTACTGGATTCTCGGTCTGCCTCTGGCAAAGTTCAATTGGTTCGAATATTTTTTTGCCTCAGCTAGATTTTTAGTTGTATTTGGAGCAAAGCCTCAATGATCTCTTTGCTAGAGAATGGATTGTGCGGAGGATTGTTGAATTGAATTAGCTTCTTCAGAGAGGTTAGGTCTGTTTGCGTCCACATGCCCGGGTAAATTCTGCTATTGCGTTTATGCTTACTATCAGAAGTGCTGCTTCCCTTTCAGACCACCTAGAATCCCCGTTCGCCCTACTCCTACGATGCCCCTATCTTCTCTAAAGAAGTTAAGTGTCCAGAGAATTAAATCTTCGGGCCAATTGTCCTAGAAAATCAAGAGTTTTTGTCCGACGGACGACGTGGTCAAAAGCCATTCGAGCCTCTTCCATTTGCAAAGGCCCTGCTATATTTTCATAAAATTGATTTCCCAAGAATGAGGTTGGAGACCATTTGGCTTCATCTGGGGGTAAAAGCTTGCTCTTTGGACCATTCCAGACGGAAATGTCGACTTCAAGCGGCGTCCTCCTACCGTCTGCAAGCACGATTTCAACAATCGCTTTCTTGCTGTCGTACATGCCACTTTGAATGTTGTAAAATGCTTGCCGTTGATTTGGCGTGCCGAAAAACACCATACCTTTCACTCCGATTTTTGGATTGGAGCGTGGATAGAGTGCTGGCCAGTCTTGGTTTTCGATTGCATAACGGCGGTACCCGAGTAAGGTGCCTGCAGTCATCAGGTTGGCAATCGTTTCGAGGCTGAGATCGGGTGTCGTTACAGCTAATCTCACACTGGAATGTTTTCATTGATTTTCCACTTCCGGCTTTGAACATGAGCTGCTGCTGCTTTAGCCTGACTATTGATGAGTAAGCTGAAGTCGAAGGTGAGACTTCCTGAGCACGGCCTGAGCACACGCCAAGAAAGCCCGTATCCGCAGGAGCTTGTTTTGGCTCCCTTGTAGCCTGGTTACACTTTTCTCGTCTTGTCTCTAAAGGGCGGGTCCTGATTTGGCTCCGACAAGGATCCCTCTAGAACCGTTTTTGGATCTGTTGGGATGTTATGTCAAGCTGTTAGATCAAGTGACATATGCACTACGCACTGGCCTGCATCACTGCTGTTTATATTTGAGGATATTGGGTTATCTTCTATATCTAAACTTATATAAGGGGTTTCAAGTTATTAATATCGTTTAAATAATAATATAGTTCTAGAGCATTACTTCTATTATCAGCGTCAGGACAAGCCAGATAATCACTATTCAGCCCTGTCTGTATATTCGTCGCATTCGCAAGACTTACTGATTTCTTTCTTGGGCGTCTAGTTAGTTGATGTAAACTGTATCAAACCCGCAAGCGTAAACAAAACGTCACTACTCCAGGCAGATCCTCGGGCCTGTCCTGTCAAGATTACGAGCACCAAGTAAAACTGAATAGTTTCAATGATTAAAATATTCGATAGAATTGACCCTTAATTATCGTCAAAATTGGCCGCAATACTCCACTATCCTTTGGCATCTAACCTGTTATAGTATATTGTACATGTTCTCGTTCTAGGAGATTTTCCCTTGTTCCCGTACGCGTCGCGGGATCGAAACTTTTATGACTGACGTCACAGAATTCTACCACTTGCTCTTGCATCTCCACCTCTGATTCAAGATTGAAGTTAAACGAATCTCGAAGGGCAGCAAGCTCGTACATGAGAACAACCCGACAGCTTATCACCGAAGCCATCAAACGGCCGATAACAGCCAAGCTGTCCTTCACTGAGATGAAAAGCATGCTAGAAAAGGTAAGGGTACCGTACAAAACATGGCAGACAGTAAGAATGGAGGTAAACCAGTTAATTGCAACGAACCAATATGTTTCTGGAACTACTTCGATGGTATGGGGTCGTTGCATTGACACGGGGGTAAAATGGATCCGTAGATAATCGAGGGGGGTATTGCAGGGCAATTGACACTTCACTCTGACTCGGAGGTAAAGAGCAACTGCCCCGGAAGTATGAATAGCTAGGTTGAGGACAGCCCATAGAAGAATGAGGTAGGTGAGGTGAGGAGCAAAGGAGCAAGAAACCTGCACTCCAAGTTCTTGGGCCACAGATACAACATTTGCAACAGCAGCCAACGCAATGATATATTCCAGAACCATAATAATCAACTGCCATTTGTTGGTGAGCTCTGGGGGATAAAGTCGACCGCGTCGCTCTCGCAGAAGCCCGATCGGATCCTGATATTCGAATGAACGCATCGGAAAGACAGCGGGAGATCCGCCGGCAAGAAACACTGCGAGCAGAGGGCGCTTTGAAAGGATAAATAGCATTGCAGTTTCGTCAGCACTGGAGCCAACGGCTGCCAGTATGGTTGGTGTCAATCCCAACAACACTCCCGCGCTCGCCATGCTAGCTTGGACGAATGGTGAGGTCGAAGTTAAGAGGCAGTTGACAACTGGCTCTGCTAGTTGGTTTGTCCATCCTGCCCCAGTGAATCGATAGATTTTTACATATTGGGGAGATTTTACCCCGGCGAGATATCCTGCATATTCGGCTGTGCAGTTGGCGCGGAGAATGGCCTCGAAGATGAAGCCGAACTCGGGATACCAGAGTTGGAATTTCTCGTTCGTAGCGGATACTGAAGAGATAAGTAGGGCAATGCAAAGCAGGCCAAGAATTCTCTTCGTTTCTGGCGCCATACTTCTTTTGGTGCGGGCTTTGTTGGCTCGAAAGGTTTGGAGGAACTTCTCAGTTGTTACTTGTAACGGGGGCGTCCGAGGCTGTTGGTGCTTTCGAAAGGCGCTTTCGGCGATCGATACGATTTAATTATTTCCAAAGGGATAATATCTAGTTGATTTGCTTAATATGACATTCGCAGAAAATATGTGCTCGGACAAGCCGAAGATATGCACGAATAAGTTGAAGATAATATCATCCTTCCGGGCGAGGCTTTACAGAAATAGAGACGGGAACATCCCGTGTTTCAACCTTTTCAGGTCTGATGCAGCCAGCCTTTGCCTGCATAAATAGGCTTTGACTTGCAAAGCCAAAAAGGAGCAGCCCACGCTTTCAGTAATAGACAACACTCTCTTATATTTGGAATCAACTCGAAAGGGGGGGACGCCCAGCAAGGCTGTGAGGTGTGGAATCCCTTCCGAAGCTGCCTCCTACTTTTAGAAGGTGTCTATGAACCAGGAACTTTCACTGTCCTAAGGGCAAAAAGAAAACATGACTGAGTCTGTCATCATGGAGGGTTACGCGAACACCAAATTGTAAACCCCCACATACACGTGATAGCCTTGGGCATATATACGGATGTGGCCAAGATGGTATAGTGGAAGTGAAAATAGTGAAGCCGTGATCTGAAAGGCGGCCAGCCTCCCTCAAAGCACGCTTTGAATGATTCATGGCCTGACCTTTGAGGATGGTACTATGTGCATGGCAGTGGTGGAGGATGACCTCTTGAGGCGCTGGTGGGGAGCAAGCGCTATCACCGTAACTCGGACCGAAAATAGAATCAAGCCAAGGTGATGGGGGCCAGTTCATCGTATTCGGAATTTAAATGCGGCTCATATCAGGCTCATTGGGCAGCCATGCAAGCTGCGACTGCAACGACTATCCAACTGAAGATTCGTGCGGTAGTACAAGTCCAAGTAGGTTCGAATACGAGCCAATAGGTGCTTTCACATCAAAGCCACAATCGCAACAGGTTCTACCCGACGTGGGGTCCATGTGTGTTCATTTGTAATAGTTTCCTGCCCCCCTTCAAGAATAAAGGATGCGTCGGGGGCATCCATCATTATCATTGGGAGCCTCAAGACTTGGACAGCTGACTAAGCGACCCTTAACCTTACCTTTGACGGTGCCGGCCGCCCCGATCGAGGACTTCTTCACTCCTCAGATCGATTCTCTTTTTCACGCTCTACCACCAAAAGCTCACGACACGTCCACATTGATCAGATAATCCCATCGTCGATATCATAATGCGCTCTTACCTACCGTCCTTTCCATATCCACTGGCCGGCGAGGGGTACTGGGGCGCGGCGACATCGACAATCAATTGGTGCGAAGAGGCAAGCAACCGATAACTTAACTATGTATTACGCCCTTGCTAACTCGCATCTCAAGGACTACTATGCCACCGTCTATTCGGCCGAGATCGTTAACACGTTCACGAATCTGGTGTTTGTGTTTCTTGCCTACAAAGGGATCTCCAGCTGCATCCGTTATGGCCACGAGCGCGTCTTTCTAATCGGATTCCTGAGCTACCTGTCTATCGGCGTCGGAAGCATGTTTTTCCACTCATCGCTTAAATGTAAGGCACAAACAGTAATTCTCTATGGATGGCAACGGCTAACCTTCACCTAGACCCCATGCAACTTCTTGACGAGTTATCTATGATTTACACTACATGCATCATGGTCTATGCGGTATTCTCCTACCACCAATCTACTCGCGCCTGTGTTGCAATTTTTCTCGCTATTTTATCCCTTGCCATGTTTATTACGGGATACTACCACTACCTCCAAGACCCAGTATTCCACCAAAATATGTTTGCGCTGCTTACTACCGTCGTCGTTTTGAGGAGCATGTGGATTATGGAGTTACTGCTTCGACCATCACGACGAGCTAAAAGGGGAGATGTCGCTTTAATTAATAATAGTGCGGAGCAGGCTAGAGTTGATCGTCGGGATGAGGACATTCTTAAGATAATGTGGACGATGATTGCCTGCGGGCTTAGTGCTGTCGCAAGTGGGTTTCTTATTTGGAACCTAGATAATATTTTTTGTGGAACCCTGCGGCGCTGGCGTCGAGATATCGGCTTGCCATGGGGTATCTTACTTGAAGGCCATGGCTGGTGGTGAGTATTTTCTTGATTTATAGATGGTGATAAAGTAGCTAATAATAATTTCCAGGCATATATTTACCGGAATTGCAGCTTATTTCAACCTTACTTGGGCTATATGGTTACGGTACTGTCGTGAAGGTAAGCAAGATGATGTTCAGTTGGCATGGCCATCTATCTTTACGTCTGTGCCTGTTGTGGTGAGGGTAGAAAAAGAAAATAGAAAGTTGAATTAGGAAGTTTGATATTACACCCCTCATCTCACGGTCCACCATTGGGCGGCCCTGTCGTAGCTCGCCATTATATATATTATGTTATCTTAATAATAATACCTTTTCATCTCCTTCTGTTCCCGAGAATTCCCATATGAATGGCAATGAATAGTCCATGAATAGTACGTACATACCCGAAATAGGACAATCAAGATAGAAATCCGGCGGCTAGGCACTGTAAGGCTACCTCGGCCAATGATGGCGATGAGGTTTTGGATAGTGTCAAGAATTTCAGGGAGAGCTGGCCAGGACCCAAGATAGACTCAACGAAGCAGAAGCAGATTTTATAGGAGATCTGGATCACATTACATCATGTACGCCTCGCTCTTTTTTTCTAGAGAGATAGAATTCATTGTACTGCAGAGTAGCGGCCGAGGCATCTTGACTTAACCCCATAGTCATTCCCGCTCTAGTTCCAGTTATGTAACTCAGGGCTGTAATCTTGAGGAAGAAAGGGCTCGACAGTGAAGTGAGGTTGGGGGATAAGTTAAGTCCCCCTCATCGAACTCCCGCTGTAGTTTCAAGTCCTTTTTTGCGAGATCAGACTTGAAGAGTGTCTCGAAACTATATAATTCATTAATGTGCCCCATATTTCACTGCCATATACTGCCATTTATGCTCCCTTTCCTAATCCGTGAGCACAGTGAAATTTCTTCAGACATTTCTTGATTCAGTCATGGATCGAAATACCCGAGCCAGATATATATCCTAAACACTCTCAATATAAGCAACCAACCCATAATGCCATCACCTTTCTCTCGCCCCACCCATTTACACTTTCCCCCGTCGCCTAAATCTTAGTCAAGTCAACTTGGCATGCCCTCCTTGAACCTCGCTCACCACAATTTAAACTGTTTTACGACACTATGTTAGACAGTGACGGGTATTGAGATGCAGTGAAGCCACACCCCGGAAGGCATTTATTTTGAGAAAATCAACATAGCAACTAGGTACGTCTTAACGGAATTCGTCGCCAATCAAGCATCATACGCAGTAGGCTCACCAGTCATCATATTGTGACCCCTACCATGCAGAAAGCATCCCTAAATATAAACTATTTATATATATTTTAGATAAAGGCGGGCATACGGGGAAAACTGTCTGGGATATATATGAGTGACAAAATTCGTACCCCTGGCTAGGGGGAGTGGGTCTTTCCGGGTCCTCGCTAAAAGTTAACAACTTTTGATGAGATGTATTAACGGGGGGAGCAGACCTAAGCCTGGCCTGAGCAAAGGCGGCGCTGCTCACGTGAGACACACGGATGGGAAGAGGAAACATTCCGGTGGGGGAACAGATAAGATGGCGGGAAACATCGAAGATCCACTAAAGAAAATCGGCCGAGCGGTGCTGCCATGGCTGAGAATCCAGCTCTAATTGAGTTGGGCCCTAGTAAGTCTGTTCGATATAGCCAACAACATTGATATTGGGACATCTGATAATGAGCAGTGAAGTCCCATTGCCTGGACTTGTGTTGCCAGAAATTTTCGGTCTTGGAGGGTCCCGTGCTCCAAACTGCTCTCCTCAGCCGCGGTTTCTAGTAAGATTGGTTCGAAGAAAGGACTCCTCAGTAATTTGGAAGGAGACCATTCCTTATCGTCGGGTACTATGGAAAGAAATGATGAGAGACCCCATAGCTGAACGGTGGACTCTATCTGCAGTCTTCTGCCGTCGTCGAGAACAATTTCCACCATCTGTGTCTTGAGGGATTGGGCGCCATTTTGCATACTGAGCTAGCGACGCTGCGAGTCATCGAGGCCAAACACTAGCATGCCATGGACTTTTTCTGTGTCGTTTTGGGTGGAGTAAGCGAGGCATGGGCAGTTCTCACCCTGGAATTTCTGTCGTCTGAACCCTCTCAGGGTCCCAAGCGTCATAGACTTCGCAATGAGCCCAAGAGAGTCACGATACTTGGAGTTATCTTGGCCGGTAACCAATGATATATAAACAGGAAACATGTCGGCCCCAAACACGAAGTGCGGTCTTGGGTCAATTGACGCACTTTTCGGCAGTGATAAAAATAGGTCCAGTTGAGTATGAGAGAATCTATTACCAGCAATAAGTAGTAATGATTTAGGAAGCTTGAGTAATTCTCTAGTAAAGCTTAAGCACTTCACACATTGCAATGCCTAGTTAAAGTGACCGGCGTTCCCAATAGTTTCCATGTACTCGAAGTCTATTGCAGTCTGACGCATAGCTATTTTCTCAGCGTGCTTCTTGTAGATTTTGGTTTTGGTGGCAAAACTGGTCACGTGTTTAGCCTCCCTATTTGTAATCCAAGCTTTGTAATTCTAAGCTTATAGAAGGCTCGAGAAGCCTGACTTCATGTATATA
>Ga0302325_10019869_pt1 | contig 14107 bp, 10 predicted proteins | sample Palsa_T0_2_FD_201948 | JGI IMG/M metagenome (GOLD analysis project Ga0302325, IMG submission 201948) | Peat permafrost microbial communities from Stordalen Mire near Abisko, Sweden - Palsa_T0_2 | ecosystem: Environmental > Terrestrial > Soil > Palsa > Peat permafrost | place: Sweden: Abisko... | reverse complement strand
TTCACGTCGATCGACATCGGCCGAATCGGCTTCTGCCGGCTGAAGGCGAGGAGCTGGCGCGTCAGATCCGCCGCGCGGTCGCCCGCCTGCTGGATCTCGGCCAGGTACTCGCGCACGCGGTCTCCCGGGGGAAGCTTGCGCTGGCCCATGGCGGCGTAGCTGAGGATGACCGACAGCATGTTGTTGAAGTCGTGCGCGACTCCCCCGGCCAGCCGTCCCACGGCCTCCATCTTCTGCGTGTGCCGTAGCTGCTCTTGCACCGTGTCGAGCGCGGCCTCTGCGCGCCTTCGCTCGGCGAGCTCGCTCTCGGCCGCGTCGAAGAGCCGGCCATTGGTGACGGCGAGCTCGACGCTCGATTGAGTGAGGACTCGAAGACGCGCGTTGGTGGCCTCGAGACGCGCGAGCTGATCGCGCAGGCGTGTCCCGAAGTGGGTACTCTGCATCATGATGAGCAGGCTGACCGCCGCCACCCCCACGACGTGCAGCGAGGCCGCGAACCATAGCGGGGCCTTGCTGGGGTCGGGCACCAGTTCGCCGACGACGGCGGCGACGACCGCGACCGTCCAGGCGGCGAAGAGGGTCGCCGGCATCCAGCGCCCTCGGAGGTACGGGTGCATCATCCCGACGGCAAAGATGGGGAGCAGCACGACGCCCGTGCGCGCGGCCGGCATGAGGAGCGCATAGACGGGCACGGAGACCAGGACCCCGTAGCCGGCGACGAGCATGGCGGGTTCGACGCGACCGCGACGCGCCAGCACGAACGCGACGGCGGACGTCCCCCCGAACCCGCATGCCGCCATTGCCGCGATGCCGGCGTTCGTGTCGCCGAACGCGGCCCACGCCGCGCCCAGAAGGATCGCAAAGAATACGTAGTTGGCCGCGATGGCCGCGATGAGGCGACGCGTGCGGACGGCCTCGGCCGCCGCGTCGCTCCCGGCCCCCGACTTCATGAAGGCAAGGTTGGTCTCCTCGAGCTGACGAACGAGGTCGTCGGTGGCGACGCTTGCCACCCGCGCGCCGGTAGTGTCCTGCCCAAGCCCCATTCAGCCCCCCCACGCCGATCGCGACCAGGCGACGCGTGAACGCCGCCCCGTCTGTCGATGCTCCGACGAACAGAGCCGTCGTGCAACTGGCCCCATCCCCGGGTCTTTTTGGCGTCTGTGCCCGATTTGCGCGGCGTACACTCGGAACCGGGCTGCTACCGTCACACCATGCTTCAGGTGCCGTCCGCCCAAGGTCCGGGCAACAAGGATCCGCTCGCCCGAGTGCGAGGGCGAAAGCTCGGCACCGCGGCGTGGGCGCTCGCGGCCTTGCTGGCCACCGCCTGTGCGAACTCCGGAAGCGAAGGCTTTGCCGGGTCCGGCTCCGGGTCGGCGAACTCGACGCATGGCGGTAGCGGTAGCGAGGACGCCTCCACGTCGGGATCGCAGTCCGAGCAAGGCAACCCGTGCACGTCGTGCGCCGGTTCGGACGATGGCAGCGTGTCGTCGTCAAACCCGTCGGGCGACGACGGCGGGGCGGCCTCGGGCGACGACGACTGGGCGACCGCGACAAGCCCCGACGACGAAGCGGGCTCCTCCCCTCCGGCCTTGCCCGTGCTCACGTTTCCCGATGGGGGCCTCGGTGGATCCACGCCGGTGTCGAGCGACGATGGCGGCGCCAACGCCTGCACGTCGAAGATCTGCGTCGACCCGGTGTTCGACTGCCCCTTGCAGGGCTGCTTCAACGGCTGCACCAACTTTCACTGCGACTGACGGGGCCTGTCCCCGGCTAGCGAACAGTCGCCAAGGCGTGTGCAAGGCGCTCCGCCGGGACGAACTCGGTGAAGCGCACGGCCTCCTTGCCGTCGCTGCCGAAGGCCACGAGCACGGGCAGACCCTCGAGGGCGCCGTACTTGCGCCGCAAGCGCGTGACCTCCGGATCGTCGTCGTCGGTGGCGTCGACGTGAAGGGCCACGAAGCGCCCGCCCTCGACCACGACGCGAGGATCCGGAAATGTCTTTTCCTCCAGCTCTTTGCACGCGCCGCACCAGCTCGCGCCAAAATCGACGAGCAGTGGCTTGTGCTCCGTGGACGCTCGGGCCACGGCGGATGACTCGTTCGACTCCCACGCGAGGACCGGCGTCGCCCCTGCCCCTCGGTCGGCGGCAAGCGCCTGCCCCTGTCCTTGCCACCACGTGAGCACGACGAAGAGCCCCGCCACCGCAGGCGCGATCGACGCAAGCTTGGCAGTCTTGGAGAAATGCGCGATGGGCGACCTACGCCGTTCGGCAGCCACGTGCACGGACGCAAGCACGACGCCTACCGCCAGGACTGCAGCGCCCCCGAGGGCCACGATGGGGCTGGCCTGCAGAAACCGGATCACACCGCCGCGCGGCATGCCGTCGCGCACGTACGCGAGCGCCATGTACGCGAGGGCGACGCCGCCGAGCCATTTGATGCCCATCATCCAGGCGCCCGCCTTGGGCAGGTTCACGGCAAATGCGCCCACCAGAAAGAAGAGCGTCCCCAGACCGAGGCCGTAGCTGGCCATCGCCGCCGACCCGAGGCCCACGTTCCTCGTTGTCGCGATCCAGCCGAGCAGGCCGAAGAGAAACGGCCCGACGCACGGAGCGGCGACCAGGCCACACAGCAGCCCGAGGACGAACGCCCCGCGGTAGCCCGATCCCCCGGCGGCGGCGAGGCGGTTGTTGAGGCTCGCGGGCAGCGCGAGCTCGAACGCCCCGAACAGAGAGGCAGCCAGCGTCAGGAAGGCGATCGCGATGAACGCGACCACGAACGGGTTGCCGAGCGCGCTGCCGAAGCCGCGACCCGTCAACGCCGACGCCACGCCCATCGGCGTGAACAGGCACACGACGCCCAAGACGAACGTCAGCGACAGGAGCATGCCCTGCAGGCGCGTCTGCGCCTCCTTCGCGCCGAAGACAGAGACGGTGATGGCGATCATCGGGTAGACGCACGGCGTCAAGCTCGTGGCCACGCCGAACGCGTAGCTAGCCGCGAGGGCGATGACGACGCCGCGCTCGAGCGCTTGTTGAAAGGCGCCCGTGTCCGAGCCGGTTGTCGCCGCAAGGCCCACAGCGGGCCAGAGAGCGACGGCGAGCATCAACGTGACCAGGGCAACGCCCAGAACCGGCCGTTTCATGGTGATGCAGCTCGTCGGGTAACTCGGGCTAACTGTACCACATGCGCGCCTGCGAGCTAGCCTCGCGCCCGGCATCCTGCTCTCGCCGTAGTCAGCGCGAGAGCAGCCCGGTGATCTCTCGCTCGATCGTCAACTCGTCGCCCGCGCGAAAGCCGACGTGCTCGAAGCGAACGACGCCCGAGCGATCAATCACGAAGGACGACGGCATACTGTCCGGCTTGTACTGCCCAGCGACCGTCCTGTCGCCGTCCCACGCGATCGCGAACTTCGCGCCGTAGTTCGCCGCGAAGGCCGGGATCTTGTCCTTGTCGTCGACGTCGTCCTCGCTGATACCGATGATCGTGAGCCCGCTGGCGGCGTACTTGCCGCTCAGCGCCTGGAGCTTGGGGAACGACTCCTTGCACGGCTTGCAGAACGTGCCCCAGAAGTCGACGAGAACCACGCGGCCTCGAAGGCTCTTGAGCGCGATCGTGGCCTTCGTTCCGGTGACCGTTTCGACTCGAAAGTCGGGCGCCGGATTGCCGACGAGCGCCGACGGGTCGCCCGCCGATCCCGCGCCGCCTTCCGTCGCGGCCGCGCCGCACCCGGAGACGAACAAGCCCGCGAAGACCCCGATGACGCGACTCGAGAAGGGCATGGGAGGATCACAGGATAGCGCGAGCCGGGCCGTTCTTCAGAGCGCCGCGGCGAAGGCCTTGCCGAACTCGATGGGAGACGGTCTGTCGCCGGGCGCGCGCGCTGTCGCCGCTCGGAGGAGCTTGGCCACGGCGGCCGGGTACGCGCGCAGACGCTCTGCGTCCTCGAAGGGATCGCGCCTCATGTGGGCGATGATCCGGTCGCGCGCGTTCTCGATGTCGTCGAAGAACGCGCGACCGGTGGTGACGTTGTAGATCGTCCCCGCCAAGGCATAGACGTCGGAGCGCACGTCGAGCTCCACGGGATCGAGCACCTGCTCGGGAGCGATGTACCCAGGCGTCCCGGCGACGAACCGCCCGCCCACCTCGGGCGGCACCCGGATGGCGCGCACCATGCCGAAGTCGATGACCACCGTCGCGAGCGGCGGGACGATCGCGGGGTCGCGATGCTTGTCGGGGTCGAACTTCTCGCCCCCGGCCAAGGGGAGCCGGAGCCAGAGGTTCGCCGGCTTGATGTCGCGGTGCACGAGCCCCGCGCTGTGGAGCGCGGCGAGGCCGGCGCACGAGTCGACGACGACCTGCCGCAGCTCGAAGAGCGTCATCGGCCGGCACGTCGCGTACTGCTTCAGATCGGCGCCGATCAAGTACTCGAGGACGAGGAACGGCACGGCGTCGGAGACGCCCCGGTCGATGATGTTGGCGACGTTCGGGTGGTAGAGGCCAGCGAGGGCCTTGGCCTCTTCGACGAACGAGGCGAGGATCCCTTCGCGTTCGGTGTCCGTGGCGTTCGCCAGGGCCTCGGCCTTGGGGATCTTGAGGACGAAGAAGCGATCGGCGCCGGGCTTCCGAACGAGCCACACCGAGCCGATACCGCCTTCCCCGAGCGCCTTGACGAGCTCGTAGCCCGCGATGAGCTTCGGCTCCTGCTTCTTTTTGTGCGGTGGTGGCGGCGGCGACCGACGGATGGCGGCGCGCACCGCGGCCTCGAGGAGCGCCGACGCGACCGGCCCGAGCGAGGCGAACCACACGTCCACCATCGACAGCTCGCGTGCGCGGATGGCGCGCGCGACGAGGGCCGCGACGCGGGGCGCGTTCTCGGTCGCTGTGCGCGCGAGCGAGTCGTCCGCGCCCGCCTTCGACGCCGGGTGCAAGCCCTTCACCGGATCGGCGAGCGCGCGATGGACACGGTCGGCAGCGAGGACGAGATCGAGGCACATCGGCTCGAGGTTGGGCCTGGGACCGGACGCGGACGCGAACGTCTCGAGCGCCGAGGCCAGCCCCGCCAAGGCCCGCGCGAGCTCGGTGTCGCCGGCGTGCAAGGCGTCGAGGGCCTCGGTCGCGGAGGACCCCCACTGCCCGTCTTCGAGCCCCAGCGATACTGCCGTCCGCAGGGCCTCCGCCTGCTCGCAGCACATCGCGAGGGCCCCCGGGACAATCATCGGCAGCGCGGTCGCGAGCTGCAGGAGCACCTCCGGCCGGTCGATGACGAGAGCCCACCAGGCCGCGAAGGGTCCGAGCCACTGGACGTCGTCGACCTCGCCGAGCGCCGTGCCCCGCGTCGTGTCGACCAGCCGCCAGAACAGCGCGCTGAGGGCGCCCTTCAGGGCGGCGGGCAGCTCGCGCGATCCGTCCGCGAGGCCCTCGAGCTTGCGGAGCCACAGGCAGGTGTCGTGGGCCGTCGGGCCGCGTCCGGGACCGAGGTCGGAGGTCTCGCCGCATGCGTCGAGCGCGTAGCCGCCGAGGCGGATGGCGAGCACCTCGAGGGGCAGATCGGCGTCGCGGTCGGCGTCCCCCGCCTGACGGCGCTCTTTGACCCAATCGAGGATCTCGGACGGCGCGCGCGCGATCGTCTTCCACGTCTCCTCGAGATCCGGCTCCTCGACCGGATCGCCCTCGGGGTGCGTCGCGAGCATCGGCCACCAGAGACGCAGGGCGAACGCGCGAGCGCACCCCTCGACCGCGTTGATGGCGGCGGCGCGAAGGCGAAGCCTGCCCGTGCCCAGGGCGATCCGGCGCGCCTCCTGGAAGGTGGGCGCCACGGATCCGGCGAAGCGCGCGGCCCGTGCGTCGGCCTCCTCGTCGTCGTGCTGCGCGGCGACGCGCACGAGGTTCTCCAGGCCGAGCTCCAGGTCCATCGGGTCGCGCTCGGCGCCGTCCACCGCGTCGGTGGCCGCGATCACCTCGAGCCAGCGGCGTGCCTCGTCGAGGGACGCCGTGCGCACCCGGCGCGCCAGCTCGCGGAGCGCCCGCAGCGAGACCTCGATCTCGGGGTAGCCTGCCGTGCGCTGGGCCCCCCGCCGTCGCAAGGTCCCGAGGCCGCGCGCGAGCGCGCGCGCTGCGATGGCGCCGCCATGCCCGGCAAGGATGCGCGATGCGAGGCGATCCCATAGGTCTCTGCGCGAATAGAAGAGGTACGGCGTCGCCGCCGCGACGGCCGCGATGACCCAGGGTTCTTCGTCGGTCGCATTGATGATCGCGGCGAGCTGCCCCGCGAGGAGCCCGAGGCGCTCGGCCGGAAGGGACGCGAACGCCGTGATCGCGCGCTGTCGTAGCAGCGGAGACTCGCCGAGCACCCAGTCGAGTAGCGTCCCTTCGAGCTGTTCGAGCGGGCCGGTCAGACGCCCCAGCGCGCGCGCCGCGTGCACCCAGACGAGCGGCTCGGGATGCAACAACAAGGGTTGCAGGACCTGCAGCGTCTTGCCCACGAGCTCGGGATCCGCGCGCGAGGGCATCCCTCCAGCGCCAATCTCGAGGCACCGGGCGGCCAGCACGCGGCCTCGGAGCGCCCCGTGCGCGGGACCGCGGATCATGGCCTCGAACGTGCCTGCCGATCCCCATAGCCACGGGCCGAGGCTCGGCACTTCGACGGCGCTCGCGCCGGCCTCCCAGATCAGGATCTCCAGCCTCGCCCGCGCCTCGACGTTCTCCGCAAGAGCCAAGTACGATCCGTCTCCGAGAAGAGGCGCGCACGCGAGGGCGTCGTCGAGCGGGCCTTCCACGACGCGGGCACGGGCGACCGCGGCCACCCGTTCGCTCAGACGCGCATCCGTAGCGGCGGCGGCGACGATCGGCGCCATGCGCGCGTCCCGCCGCCAAGCGTTGTCCGCGCACCAGGAGAGGAGCGCGTCACCCGCTGGTCCCCGCACGGCCTCGGCAATCTGCGCGTCCGTGGCCTCGCGGGTCCACGCCGCGCGCTCGGCCTGGTCGGGCAGCATGGGGTACGCCAGCGAGAATATCGCAGATTATTGCGAACTCGGCCCCAAACTGGTGCAGAGTGGGTCTTGCCGTCGCCGCACCTACGGGCGGGGCTTACCGTCCGCTGGCACCACGACTTGCCCGGCGGTGACAGAGAAGAGACGGACGTTGGCCCGGATCCGCGGTGATCCTGCCGGGCCTTGGAGGCGACTTTATAATGAAGAGAATAACGATCTTGGCCGCTGCCTGTGTGTTCGGCGGCGGGGCATTTGCGGCGGCGTGCTCGAGCAGCAAGTCCGGCGGCAACGAGACCACCGAGAACGAGGACGGCGGCAGCAGCAGCGGCGGCGAATTGTCCGACGCGAGCATCGTGACCGACGGCGCCACGATTCTCGTGGAGGCGGGCGACGCCACCTACAGCGTCACGTTGAGCTGCACCTCGGCGGCGAGTTGCGCGGATGCCGGAACGGGCACCCAGGTGTGCTGCGGGTCGTTCTCGCTCTCGACGGACACGATCGCGGCCTCGTGCCAGGCAGCGCCGTGCGGGTCGGGGATTTACGACTTCCAGCTATGCGGAACATCGGCCGAATGCACCGGCGGAAAGGTGTGCGACACGATCCCGCAGTACACCTCGGCCAAGCTTTGCGTTGCGGCCGACGCCGGCGTCTTTCCGACCGAGGGCGGGGCCGCATCCGACGCTTCATCGACTGACGCTGCCTCGACCGACGCAGCGAGCACCACCGAAGCCGGCCCCGTAGACGCCGCGACGGGCGGCTAGTACATCGCGGGCGTGATGAACACCTGGGCGATCGTGGGGACGGCGGTCGCCGCCGCAGGCCTCGCAGCGGCCTGCGGTTCGTCCTCGAGCGACGACAATCGAGGTGCGGACTCGGGGGGCGGCGGCACGTCCAGTTCGGGCGGCCAGGCGCCAGTCCCGCTCGAGGCAGGGTCCCTCGACCTCGAGTGCCACTCGGCCTCCGATTGCACGGCGCCGCAGCTCTGCTGCGGCACTTTCGGGGTGACCGAGGCCACGAGCACGTGCGCGACCGGCCCGTGCCCGACGGGAGGGACGGCCAACGGATACGCCATGCAACTCTGCGCGTCCGCGACCGAGTGCCCCTCCGGCAACGCGTGCCTGCCGACGTCCGAACTGCAGGGCGTCAGCACGTGCGAAGACGACGACTCCGGGATCATCTCCACGGGGCCCCCTGCGGGCGACGGCGGCTACTTCGTGCCGGAAGCTTCGGCGATGGATGCGGCGCAAAGCACGCCTGAAGCGGGCGCCGCGGATACGGGCAGCGGCCACCCCGAGGCAGACGCCTCCTCGATGGACGCCGAGACGACGATGGAAGCCGGCCCCCACGACGCCTCCGCCGATGCCCACTCCGAAGCCGACGCCTCCTCGACGTCGAAGGATGCCGGTCCGCACGACGCCGCAAGCGGCGGTTGATTCTCAGGTGGCCGACGACCCGGCCGCGCGCGCGAGAGCCTTTGTCACCGCGACCTGGGCCTCTTCTTGGATGCGGCGAAGGTGGTCGGGGCCGCGGAAGCTCTCGGCGTAAAGCTTGTAGACGGCCTCGGTGCCCGACGGGCGCGCCGCGAACCAGCCCTGATCGGTGACCACCTTCACCCCGCCGATGGGCAGACCGTCGCCGGGCGCCGCCGTCAGCACGGCGCGAACGGCGTCGCCCGCCAGCTCGGTGAGCGCTAGGTCGGCCGCCGTCAGGCGTCCGAGCGCCCGCTTCTCCTCGACGGTGGCCGCCCCGTCGATGCGGGCGTACGTCGGCTCGCCCATCTCGCGGGTCAAGGCGGCGTATTGTTCGCCCGGATCGCGGCCCGTCCGGACGGTCATCTCGACCGCGAGCATGCCCATGACGAGGCCGTCCTTGTCGGTCGTCCACGTCGTGCCGTCCATGCAAAGCAGCGACGCCCCCGCGCTCTCCTCGCCCCCGAACGCGAGCGAACCGTTCATCAGCCCGTCGACGAAGTACTTGAACCCTACGGGCACCTCGACGAGCCGCCGGCCGAGGCGCTTCGTCACGCGGTCGATCATGCTGCTGGAGACGACCGTCTTGCCCACGCCGCTCGCGTCGCTCCAGCCCGTCCGGTGACGGAACAGGTAATCGATCGCCACCGACAGATAATGGTTCGGGTTGAGCAAGCCGGCGCCGCGCGTCACGATGCCGTGTCGGTCGGCGTCGGGGTCGTTCGCGAAGACGAGGTCGTACTGGTCGCGGGCGGCCACGACGGGGGCCATCGCGTACGGCGAGGAAGGATCCATGCGGATCTCGCCGTCCCAGTCGACGGTCATGAACCGGAAGGTGGGGTCGATCGTGCCATCGACGACCTCGAGGCGGACGCCGTATCGATCCGCGATCGGGCCCCAATAGTCGGCGCTCGCGCCGCCCAGCGGGTGCACGCCCACGCGAAGCGTCGACCCGCGCAGGACGTCCGCGTCGATGACCTCGCGCAGCCCGCGGACGTACGCGTCGCGGAAGTCGAAGCTCCCGATGCCGGCCGATCGCATCGCCCGCTCGTAGGGCACCCTGGCCACGTCGCGAAGGCCCGACTCGAGCAGCGCGTTGGCGGCCTTCTCGATGGCCCCGGTAACCGCACCGTCGGCGGGCCCTCCCGTGGGAGGGTCGTACTTGAAACCGCCGGAGTCGGGCGGGTTGTGCGATGGCGTGATGACGATCCCGTCGGCGAGGCCGCGCGGAGGACGGCGGTTGTAGGCCACGATGGCGCGCGAGACGGCGGGGGTCGGCGTCGGCGCTTGCCGGGCGTCGAGCAAGACCTCGACCCCGTTGGCGGCCAGCACCTCGATCGCGGTGACGCGCGCAGGCTCCGAGAGCGCGTGCGTATCCCACCCGAGAAAGAGAGGACCGTCGATGCCCCGCCCCCGGCGGTAGTCGCAGATGGCCTGCGTCATCGCCAGGATGTGGTGCTCGTTGAAGCCGTGACGGAAGGACGAGCCCCGGTGGCCGGAGGTCCCGAACGCGACCCGCTGCGCAGGGACCGAAGGGTCTGGACGGAGTGCGTAATAGGCCGTGACGAGCCGGGGCACGTCGACGAGGATCGAAGAGGGAGCCGGCTTTCCCGCCAGCGGATGGATCGTCGGCGCGCTCATGCTTCCTTTCGTAGCACTCGGCCGACGCCGCGGCGCGCCGCCGTGCGCGCGCGCCACCCCCGGCCCGGATTCCCACGGGGAGGGATTGCGTTCGGCGTACGGCGTGCCAAGGTCCGGCCGCCTCCGGCAGCGCGCGCCGCGGGCCGAGGCAGGGAACCCGCGGATGACCGTCGACGGCCGAGAATCGAGCGCACCCCTCGCGGCAACGGCGGGGCATGGACAGGCGTCCTTGCTGCCGATCTTCCTCATCGTCCTGGTGGACGTGTTCGGCTTCACGCTCGTCATCCCGCTGCTCAGCATCTACGCCGAGCACTTCCGGGCCTCGCCCCTCGAGGCCACGCTGCTCGTGTCGTCCTACGCCGCGTGCGGGCTCGTCTCTGGCCCGCTGCTCGGACGCGTCTCCGACTCGGTCGGCCGCAAGCCCATGCTGCTCCTCAGCCAGATCGGCACGTTCATCGGGTTCATCGTCATGGCCAGGGCGAGCGCGCTCTGGATGCTCTATGTGGCGCGCGTCATCGACGGCGCCACTGCCGGCAACCTCAGCCTCGCCCAGGCCTACATCTCGGACAACACGGCACCCGCCAACCGCGCGAAGTCGTTCGCCGTCATCGGCATCGCGTTCGGCGTGGGGTTCTTCATCGGCCCGGCGGTGACCGGCTACCTGGCAAGCTACGGCCTGACGGCACCGATTTACTTCGCGGCCGGCCTCTCGATGACGAGCATACTCTTCACGACGTTTCTCCTGCCCGGGGGCAAGCCTCCCTCCCCACACGCCGCGCCCGGGGATCCCGGCCCGGGCGGACAGCGGCTGCCGATCTTCCAGTGGACGGCGTACCTCGAGTACTTGAAGCGCCCGGCCCTCGCGCCGCTCTTCGCGCAGTTCACATGCTTCATCTTCGCGTTCTCGACGTTCATGTCCGGGGTCGCCCTCTTCGCCGAGCGGCGCTTCGAGTGGCGGGGGCATCCCTTTGGCCCACGCGAGATCGGCTACCTCTTCGCGTACACGGGCGCCCTGGGGATCCTCCTTCAGGGGGGCGCGATGGGGCGCCTCGTCAAGCGCTTCGGCGAGGCGCGCCTCGCCGCGGCGGGGTTCGCAGGGATGATGATCGGCCAGTTCTTCCTCGGGCTCGTGCACGACATCGGGCCCCTCATCGCCGTGGCGACGTTCACGTCGCTCGGCACGGGCATCCTCCGGCCCACGCTGACGAGCCTCATCTCGCGCAGGGCCGGACGTCACGAGCAGGGGGTCGTGCTCGGGCTGAATCAATCGCTCCAGGCCCTCTCGCAGATCGTCGCCCCGGCGGTCTCCGGGGTGCTCATCGCGCGGGGGTGGCTGACGGGCTGGGCGTGGCTTTCCAGCCTCGCGGCACTCATCGGGCTGGCGCTTGCACGGTATACAACCCCCCTGGTAGGAGAGGCTCGATGAAAAAGGTGCAGAGGTCGACGCTTCTCGCCGCCGCAGCCCTGGCCTGCGTGCCCACAGCGCTCCTTCGGTGTAGCGTCCACGGAAGTAGCCCCGACCTGGCGTCGTACGACCACGTCGACGACGCCGGAGAAGCCTCCGCGCCGCCCCCGAGCGGCGGAGACGACGAGGCGGAGACCGACGCCGAGGCCGGCGAAGACATGTCGCACGCTGCCTCCGACGCAAGCGCAGACGGAGGAGATGGCTCGGCCAAGGGGGACAGCGGCGACGCCGCCGAAGAACCTCCATCCTGCGCGGCTCCATCCGGAGGGGAAGCCTGCACACCGGGCTCGGTCGCGTGCGGCACCTCGTCGTGCACGACGCCGAGCGACGTGTGCTGCGCCACCACGTTCACGAGCGGCGCGCCCTCCGCGGGCACCTGCACGCCTAGCGCCACGGGCTGCGGTCTCGGCGCCACGGAGGTCGCCTGCGACGAGGCATCCGACTGCGCGTCGGGCGTGTGCTGCACGATGCCCACGATCAACACGTCTGGCACGGCGACATGCCAGGCGACGTGCGGTCTGAACTACTACCAGATCTGCCGTTCCAACACGGAGTGCAGCTCGGGTACGTGCATACGCCAATCGTGCGCCCTCGGGACCTACACCGTCGAAGCCTGCGCGCTTCAAGCCGGCTGCACCGCGGAGTGAAGGCACGGACCCCGTCGCCCCCCGCGCCGCCATCCGGTTCGGCGACCTCGCGGCCGCGTCGCGGCAGCTCGCCGGCACGACGTCGCGACTGAAGAAGAAGGCATTCCTCGTCGACCTGCTCGCCCGCGTGCCGGCCGACGAGGTGGCTTCGGCCGTCGGATGGCTCGCGGGCGAGCCCCTTTGCGGACCGCTCGGCGTGGGACCGGCGCAGCTCTGGGCGCTCGCTCGGACTCCCGAAAGGGATGGACCGCGCCTGACGCTCCGCGACGTCGAGGAAGCCCTCGGACAGGCCCGGACCGCCGGCCGCAGCGACGCGCTGGATCACGTCGGCCCGCTTTTCGAGCGGCTCGACGGGCCGGAGCGAGCGTTCTTCGCGGGGGCCCTCACCGGATCCCTTCGCCAGGGCAGCCTCGGGGGCGTGATGGTGCTCGCCCTCGCCGAGCTGTCGCAGAGGAGCGAGGCCGACGTACGTCGCGTGGTGATGGTCGTGGGCTCGGTGGCCGGCGCCGCGCGCGCTCTTCTCGGACCGCAGAGAGACGAGGCCCCCGAGGCGGCGCTCGTCCTGTTCCGGCCCCTCGCGCCGATGCTCGCTTCGCCCGCGGAGTCGCTCACGCAGGCGCTCGCGCGCGTCCGCCACGCGCGCATCGAGTGGAAGATCGACGGCGTCCGGGCGCAGGTTCACAAGGCCGGCGCGCGCGTCGCCATCTACTCGCGGCAAGGCCACGACATCTCGGCCGGCTGCGCCCCCGTCCTCGATGCGCTGGCGACGGTGAACGCGACGGACGCCGTGCTCGACGGCGAGGTCGTGCTCGAGGCTCCCGACGGTACGCCGCGCCCGTTCCAGGAGTCCTTCTCGGCGGTCGCCTCGAAGAGCGTGCCCCGCGACGGCGGCCGCCTGCGCATCTACGTCTTCGACTGCCTCCGCCGCGACGGCGTCGACCTGCTCGACGCGGCCCTGTCGTCGCGCCTCGACGCCGTCGAAGCGATTGTCCCGAACGACCTCCGCATGCCGGGACTGCGCACGGACAGCCCCGACGAAGCAGCGCGCTTCCACGCGGCGGCCCTCGCCAAGGGCCAGGAGGGCGTGATGGTCAAGGACCTCGACTCGCCGTACCGCCTCGGCGCGCGCGCCCGTGCCTGGCAGAAGGTCAAGGAGTTCGCGACGGTCGATCTCGTCGTCCTCGCCGCCGAGTGGGGCAGCGGCCGGCGCAAGGGCTTCCTCTCGAACCTGCACCTCGGTGCCCGGCGCGATGACGGGACGTTCTGCATGGTCGGCAAGACCTTCAAGGGACTGACCGACGAGCTTCTACGATGGCAGACGGGCCGCCTCGAGTCGCTCGCCACGGAGCGCGCCGGTCACGTCGTCATGGTGCGTCCAGAGCTCGTCGTCGAAATCCGCTTCAACGGGGTACAGAGAAGTCCGCGCTATCCGGGCGGGATTGCCCTCCGGTTCGCCCGCGTCGTCCGCTATCGAGATGACAAGGCGGCGCGCGATGCGGACACGCTCGCCTCGCTCGTAGCGAGCTTGCCCGCGTCGCCTTCGACGTCGCGCTCCGTGGAAAAGGCGGAGGAGCGCGAGCGGCGAAAGAAGCGGCAGCTTTCGCTCTTCGATCCGTGAGCCGTTCCAGCGTAGCTTTGGGGTGATGCGGTTCGCGAGCGGCCTGGGGATGATCGTCGCGCTTGCGGCGTGTGGAGGGACCGGCGGCCACGGGGGTTCGGGCGCGGGCGCGGGCGCAAGCGCGGGCGCGGACGCAAGCGCGGGTGCGGGCGCAAGCGCGGGCGCGGGCGCGGACGCGAGCGCGGGCGCGGGCGCGGGCGCGGGCGCGGACGCAAGCGCGGGCGCGGGCGCGGGCGCGGGCGCGGACGCGGGCGCGGGCGACACTGGATCTCCCGT
>Ga0302325_10019867_pt1 | contig 14108 bp, 11 predicted proteins | sample Palsa_T0_2_FD_201948 | JGI IMG/M metagenome (GOLD analysis project Ga0302325, IMG submission 201948) | Peat permafrost microbial communities from Stordalen Mire near Abisko, Sweden - Palsa_T0_2 | ecosystem: Environmental > Terrestrial > Soil > Palsa > Peat permafrost | place: Sweden: Abisko... | reverse complement strand
GACGGTCTCGGCCGACGGCAAGACCGCTGCCTTTGAGTTTAGCGATAGCAGCGCCACCAACGCCGATCCTGTCACCGGCAGCGGGGAAATGGCGCGCGTGGCCAAAGGTCCTGCTGGATCGAACGCGATTTCGGGTTCCTGGCGGACCACAAAAATGAGCAACGTGTCGGCTAATGGACTTACCATCACCTTTAAGGTTGAAAACGGCAGTCTGTCCATGTCCACTCCCACCGGGCAATCCTATACTGCAAAGTTGGATGGGACGGAAGCGCCATACAAAGGTGATCCCGGCACCAGCAGCGTATCGGTGAAGAGGATGGGCAAGAATACGATCATGGAAACCGATAAGCGTGACGGTAAGGTGACCGGGGTCAATCACATGACCGTGGCTGCGGACGGCAAGACGCTGACGGCGTCATACGATGACAAGCTGCATGGAACCACCAGCAAGTTTGTGCTGACCAAACAGTAGGCGTCTCAGAGTTCAGCTTACGTTCAGCAGAGTCCCGGAATCTTTTCGGGATCACGGCGGAGGGCACCGCGAGGCCGCCCTCCTCCCACGTCAAAGCCTTTGAGTTGAGACGTGAAGGCATGCTCGGTGCTGTCCTGCATGCCGGCGCTGAAGCCATTCCCGAAAATCGAATCGAGCAGCCCCGCAAGACTGAGCAAGGAATTCCGGTTTGGCCCTGATCTTGATTATTCCCGACTAGGCAAAGTAACAATATGTTGGCGTGCTTCCGAACTTTTTTGTCCGAAAGGTGTCTCTAACCATTTGAAAAGGGCGGAGTGACGATATCCATACAACAAGCGCAGTGGGCCTTGAGAGCGCAGTGCGACGATTGCGAGGCTCTTGAGCTCCTGCTGCGCAGCGTTCAAGGTCCGTTGCACAGGTACGCATGTGGTTTGGTCGGCCCTTCAGCGGCCAACGACGTGTTACAGGACGCCCTGGTGATCATCTATCGGAAGCTCAAATGGCTGGACAAACCTGAGCTATTTCGGCCGTGGGCCTACCGGATCGCCAGCCGTGCCGCGTTCCGTCATTTGAGAAGGCAAAGACGCTGGCCCGGCCAGCTCCCCGAAAACTTCGTGCTCGAAGAAATTCCCGCGCCCGATGCACCCCGTCCAGCCGAGCTCTTGCAACATCTGCTGAATTCGGATGATGTTTCGCCGGCAAGTCGTGCAGTCCTGGTTTTGCATTTCCAAGAGGAGTTGCCTCTCCTGGACGTGGCCGCGATCCTTGAAATTCCATTGGGGACGGTGAAATCAAGCCTGGCATATGGTTTGGCAGCCCTTCGAAAGCTACATATCGGAAAAAGGAGTGTCTAATGTCTCAGGAAACGGAAAATGTTTTGCGCAAGTCCCTGGACGATGTCGACCGCTTGAGAAAACGCCAGACCGTTGCATTTGTGATTCTGCTCTGTCTCGTGATGGCCATGCTGGTCTGGCTCGGTCACATCAGTGAGAATCCCGCGATTGATGTGCGGAAGGTCATCGTGTTTGCCGTGTGTGTTCTGTTCTTGGCCATGGTCTATGTCGCGATGGCTTTTGCCATGGTTCAGAGCAGGATGACGCTGAAGGTTCTGAAGGCCATTGAGCTCTTGTCAAAACAATAGCTGCTGGCGGGCCAGAGGAGCCGCTAACACTTCGCTGTGTTCCTTTTGGATACGCGTGACTCTAATGAATGACGCGTGAGGTGCAACGACTACGCTGGTTTGCCCCGCGCAGTTGTCCAGACCTGCGTATCGTTTGACACTCGCTGCTTCGCGGGAGTAGCGTAGCGCACGTAAGTTACCCTGGGAAATTAGCACGACACCGGCATTTCCGCACCATCCGGTGAAATCACATAGGAGGAAGTTTATGAACAGGAAATTGTGGGGAGTTTTTGCAGGTGTGTGCGCGTTCGGGATGATTGCCGTCTTCGCCGCGCCGGCGCAGGCGCAGATGTCCGGCGACCAAATGAAGCCGGCGGAATATTGCTACGTCAGTTTCTGGACCGTCCCCCGCCCGCAATGGGCGGATATGCTGAAAGTGCAGGCGGACGACAAGGCGAACATGGACAAAATGATGGCCGACGGCACAATCAACGCCTATGGCAACGACGCCACGCTCGTCCACCAGGAGGGCGAATCCACGCACAGCGACTGGATGTGCGGAAGTTCCATGGGAAATCTGGCGAGCGTGGCGGCATCTTACATCGCCAGTCCTAACCAGCCCGCGGTGTATAGCGCGTCGAAGCACAGCGACATCATTGTTGAAAGCACGATGTATAACGGACATTCCGGGGCGTTCACGGACGGATACTCGCGCGTCAGCTACTGGAAACTAAAGAAAAACGCGCCGAATGACGCGGTGGAACAGTTGAGCAAGACCCTGTTCGTCCCGACGTTTGAAAAGCTGCTGGCGGCGGGCGCGATCCATAATTACGGCGTGTATACCGAAGCCATCCACACAATGGATCCCGGGTCATTTTGGGTGGTGTTTACGGCCGCCGGACCGGACGGCCTCGATAAATTCAACAAAGCCGTGGGGGATATGCTGAAGCAGAATCCGCTTGCAGGCGCGGCATTCGATTCCATGGTGGACATGAGCGATCACCGCGATCTTCTGTCGCGGGTGATCATCACCGTCTCGAAGTAGCGGCGGATATCAGCGCGCCGCCCTCCATTCCGGAGGGAGGCGAATTGACGACTGCCTTCGTTTTCGGGCGGCTGCGGGGTTGTGTGGCCGCGCGGCCTTCCCCTCCTTGCCATAACTCATTTGGATACGTGTGATTCGAACCAATGCCGCGCGAATAGCCCGCCCTTTCCACCTATTTAGTTGACACCTGCTGTCCCGAGGGAGTAGCGTAACGCGCGTAGCACTACGGGGTAGTTGGCATGGCACCGGCGTTTTCACGCCAGCCGGTGAAATCACTGAGGAGGAAGTTTATGAACAGGAAATTGCAGGGCATTTTTGCAGGGGTGTGCGCGCTTGCGATGATCGCGGTCTTCGCCGCGCCGGCGCATGCACAGATGAACGAAGTGAAGGAAAAACCGCGGATGTACACTTACCTCGGGAATTGGAATATTCCCCGGGCGCAGTGGGCGGCAATGGAAAAATCCGATGCCGACGATGAGGCGATTCTTAGCAAGGCTCTGGCCAATGGAACCATCGTGGGCTACGGCCACGACATGAATCTGGTGCATCAGCCGGACGGGTCAACCCACGACGACTGGTGGTCGTCCATGTCCATGGCCGGGCTGTTGGGCGTGCTGGACCAGTTCTACAAGTCGGGCAGCGCAACTTCTCCCGTGATGGCCAGCGCCACGAAGCACTGGGACGGCATCTATGTCAGCCGGTATTACAACTGGCATTCGGGTTCATACAAGGGCGCTTATACTGTCGCAGCGTCGTACAAACTGAAGGCCGATGCGCCGGACGACGCGATTGACACGCTCAGCAAGACCTTAATCGTGCCGCTGATGGAGAAAATGGTGGCGGACGGAACGATTCTCGAGTACGAAGTTGACACCGAAGCGATTCACACGGAAGCTCCCGGAACGTTTTGGATCGTATACGTGGCGGCCAACGCCGACGGCATCGATAAACACAGTGCCGCGGTGCGGGAGGCATTTAAGATGAACCCCCTGGCAGGTCCGGCTTTCGATTCGATGGTGGATTTCACTCCTCATCGCGATTATCTGGACCTCTCGACCGGCACCTACAAATAGTCTTGCATCGTATGTCCCAGCCCGCGGCGGCTGCGCGTTTTTTGCGCCAGCCGCCGCGCGGCGCAGCCAAGCGTGCCACGGGCGTACGCACCCTGCACGAATCACCTCTATCGTGGCCGGGAGCAACTTTCAAGACAGCTTCGACTATCCGGTCAGAGGCCATGCTGAGATCGCAGCCGGCGCGTCTGCCATCCCTGTCATTCCGGTCTCGTACTACTCTAGTTTCGTGAATTCGGCCTTAGCTTCGCGAAGAATGGGAATGTCGGTGTCGGCGTCCTTCCAGAGGGTGAGGAAATCGTTGTAGGCGGCGCGGGCTTTGGCGCGGGCGGACGAAGCTTCGGCGGATGAAACGGTCGCGGCCTGGAGGGCGTAGGCGCGGGCGAGGCCGAGATGGGCAAGGGCGCCAATGGGATCGTTTGCGACAATTCCGCGATGGCCAAGAATTTTCTGGAACTCGCCAACGGCGTCCGCGCCACGATGTGCAGCAAGAAAAGCGTGGCCGCGGACGTAGGCCGGATAGAGTGTGCCGGGGCCGACCGAGCCAAGCTCAAACGGCTCCGCAGGCTGAAGAGCGGCGATGGCTTTGGAGGAATCATTGCGGCTGAGCGAGAGTTGAGCGCTTAGGACGGGCAGATAGTTGAACTGGACGATGGTGTCTTCAGGGAATCGTTTGGCGAGATCGTCGGCGAGAGATTGCGCGCGGGATGAATCGCCCGCGATCGCCAGAGCGAGGGCGGATCCGAACTGGACATCGCGGCCATTCGGCAGGGCGAGCGCCGCGGCCGCAGCCTGACGAGCTTCAGCGGAATTGCCGAAGAGAGCTTCGCGTACGGCGGCATCGGCTTCGTAGCCCGCAGCGGTCTCTTGTTCGTCGGCCTGAATGGCAGAGGCGACCGCCTGCCGCGTAAATTCGCGGGCCTTCGCAAGACGGCCATAGTAGCCGGCGGTATCCGCCTCGTTCCCCAAGAACTCGTCCTCGACACCGGATTTTCCCGCCCCCCATGCCACCTGGCGGGCCATTTCTTCAGTGTCGCCCTGAAGGAAAGCAATCTGGTAGAGACTGGTACGCAGATATGGCGAGTCCATGTTCTTCGCCAGAGCTTCTTTGGCGACGGCCAGGGCTTCTGGCAGACGATCCAGAGTGGCAAGGTAGCCGACGACGTTGGCGTAGGCCAGACCGTCCGGATTCTGGCGGAGGGATTCCTGAGCTTCAGCGAGAGCTTTGTCATTCTGGCCGAGCCTTGTATAGATGACGCCGAGGTTGTTCGCCGGGATTTCGTCGCGCGGATAGGTTTGCTGCCAAAGTTCGTAGGACTGGCGGGCTTTTTCCAGATCGCCGGTGACGTGGACGCTGTATTTCGTGTCAATGTAAAACTTTTCGCGGTCGCTAACGTGATCGCGCAGTTCGTATGCCTTGCGCGTGTTTTCGGCGGCGAGGCTGGGTTCGTTGAGATTGTTGTAGCTGGTGGCGAGAGAGGCATAGGCCATGGCGAAATTCGGGTCGAGGCGAATGGCGCGCTGGTAGAAGGGGATGGCGCCGGCGTAGCCGCCTTTGCCTCCCATGATTCTGCGTCCCGAGCTGTAGGCCTGAAGGGCTTAGAGAGAAGGCGTGGTGGCCTGCTCGACCGGAGTGGCGAGTTTTTCGACGGTGCTGAGCGATTCGCCAAGCTGCGCGCGCAACTTTGCGGCGGCTTTATCGAGCGCGGCGAGAACTTTTTCCTTGCCGGCGGCTTGCTCCTGCACCAGCGCCAGTGAATCGCCGGTCCAGCAGTTCACCGCATCGAGTCCGATCACATACTGACTCCCCAACGGGGCGATGGAACCGCTGATATACGCCTTGCTCTCGACGCGCTGGCAAAGGTCGCGGGCGATTTCCGGGGTGATGCGTGCATCGGCTTGCTGTCCCATCAGCGGAAGAGATTCCTGAATGCGCTCCTCGGAAACGATGTTGAGGAAAGGCGACTGCTCAAGCTGGATGGCAAGGCCCTGGCGGAGAGTGCCGTCGAAGACTGGATCGCCGGTGGTATTGGCGAAGTCGGCGAGGACGATGGTGTCTCTTTCGGTGAGAGCGGGGGCGCGATGGAAATGAATGTACGCAACCGCAGACAGTGCGATGAGCACAACGACGGCGGCGGATGCGCAGACGGCAATGGGCCAGCGTCGGCTTCGCGGGGGGCGGCTGGCGGTGGATTCAGTCACCCGGGGGTGAATGCGGGAGGCAGCGCCGGTGGCATCTGAGAGAGGAACCCCGGACTCGATCGCGCGTTGTAACTTCGCAAGGTCACCACGAAGCTGCGCGGCGGAGGCGTACCGCGCGCCGCGATTTTTCTCCATTGCGTGGGTGATGATGGCGGTAAATTCGGGAGGGGCGGCGGAATTCAGTTCGCTCACCGGGCGGGGAGATTCGGCGAGGATGGCGTGAAAGATGACGCCGCTGGTGGCCCCGCCGAATGCGTGTTTCCCCGTGGCCATTTCGTAGAGCACGGCGCCGAAACTGAAAATGTCCGTGCGGGCATCGAGCGGATCGCCGCGCACCTGCTCCGGTGACATGTACTGGATGGTGCCGACGGCGGAACCGGGCGTGGTGAGTTCAATTTCCGGCGGCGAAGACGAGTCGCGGGTTTGCGACGAGTCGGATGAATCTTCGGTGCGCTTGGCGAGGCCGAAGTCGAGCAATTTGGCGTGGCCCTTGGTGGTAAGAAAAATATTGGCGGGCTTGATGTCTCGATGGATGATGCCGTGCTCGTGCGCGGCTTCCAGAGCGGCGGCGATCTCGACGGCAACATTCAGAAGCTGCGAAATTTCCATCCGACTGCCGGCAATGAGGTGCTTCAGCGTGTGGCCTTCGAGGAGTTCCATGGCCAGAAAGACGCGGCCGTCCTGCTCGCCGATTTCGTAAATGGTGCAGATGTTGGGATGATTCAGCGCGGACGCGGAGCGAGCCTCGCGGCGAAAGCGTTCGAGCGCCTGCGAATCGTGGGCCACATCATCAGGAAGAAATTTCAGCGCCACGCGGCGGCCGAGAGACAGGTCTTCAGCCTCATACACCACACCCATGCCTCCGCCGCCAAGTTTGCCCAGGACGCGGTAGTGCGAGATGGTTTGCCCAATCATCGAGAGCGAATCTTGGGGCGTATGCTTGTCCCTCGGCGGGTATCTTAGGTTGCCCCTCGCGGGCGCGTCAATTAAATCCCGGCCCCGCTCCTCGCCTACGGCTTGGTTGCTGGTAAAACCTGCTGCCCTGCGTAGTAGCCTTCGCGTGCCTGCACGGTCAGGTCTTTCTGCTTTGTGGTGAGCTGAATTTTATGGTATTCGGCGCTGCTCGGCGATTTGTCGGGGACGTAGCCCAGAATGTACTGGCCTCGCAATTCCTGCTGAATCTGATCGTAAATCTGATCGACTGTGAGCTTCTTTGAGACCTCGAACAGGCGGCCGCCGGTCTCCGTCGAGATCTGGCCGAGAACTTTCTTGTCGTCAGGACGTGCTTCTTGCGGCGGGGGAAATCCGCGCCCGCCCCCACCGTGGCTGTCCCAGCCGCCGTGCCCACCCCACCCGCCGCCGTTTCCGCCTCCACCGAAACTGCCTCTTGGTTCGTTCTGCTGCTCATCCTTGAAGAGAATCGAAAAGACGACCGTGTTTGCCCGCTGGGCCGATTCGATGGCGCTTGAAAGGGTCTCCTTGCTGCCCCGGTCCACTCCATCCGAGAGAACGATCAACGCCTTCCGGCCCTGCTGCTTTTTCATCAATTCGTCGGACGCGAGAAAAATCGCGTCGTAGAGCAGCGTGCCGCCGCCGTGGTGGTGTCCGCCGCCTTCGCTCACATCTTCGGTCTGTGGTGTTTGGAGCAAGCCGAGCGCGGAATCCAATTTCTTGCGAGACGAAGTGAGGTCCTGCAGGAGTTCGATTTCGCGATCGAAGTGAATCAGGAACGCCTGGTCCTTTTTGTCTTCGCGCAACGTGTGGTCGACGAAACTAGAGCTGGCGCTGCGCTCCTGATCGAGGACGTGTCTTTGGCTCAAGCTGGTATCCACGAGCAAGCCGACGGTAAGCGGCAGATCGTTTTCGCGAGCAAAATAACTGATCTTCTGCGGGCGGGCGTCTTCGTCGAGCACGAAATCGTCTTTCGTCAAATTCGAGACGATTTGGCTGTGATTGTCGCGGACAGTGGCAAACACCGTCACCATGTTTGCTTCAACGGATATTTTTGGTTGTTGCTGCCCACGCAGGGGCGTGCCCGGCACAAGCATGAGAGGTATCAACAAGAGCGCCGAAATTGTGCGCTGAGGTTCCAACAGACGTTTCAAGCCGCCGTCTTGGCCAATGCAGTTCATGCTCGATAGAATAGCACCCGGATAAGTATTGCGTTTTACCAGGCCGAGAGTTCCAGAATTTGCCCGGAATTTCAGATTTGGACGCCGGACGTGTGCATAACACGTTTCCCTAGCCTTCCAGAACGAAGGGGGGTGAATTGTCCGAGTACAGGAGGATTCTTAAGCATGACGGCTGAAGAAGTAAAACGGTTGTTGCAACTTGAGCCACTGGTTGTCGAGGGCGGCTTCTTTCGGGAGACATACCGCTCTCGCTGGATGGTTTCGGCGGAGTACCTGCCGAAGGGGATTCGCGGGCCGCGCTCCATCGGAACGGCAATCTATTACATGATTACGCCGGAGACGTTTTCCGCCTTGCATCGCCTGCCGGGCACGGAGATATTCCACTTCTATCTGGGCGATCCGGTGGTGATGCTGCAATTGCTGCCGGATGGAAGCGCGCGGACCATCACGCTCGGAAGCGATCTCGTCGCCGGACATCAGCCGCAGGTGGTGGTTTGCGGCGGAGTTTGGCAGGGAAGCCGGCTCGCTCCCGGCGGCAAGTTTGCGTTGATGGGGACCACCATGTCTCCGGGTTTTGACGCAGCTGACTACGAGCATGGAAACACCGAGCAGTTGATTGCGGAGTATCCAAGCCAAGGGCGGATGATACGAGAGTACAAAAAGTAGTTCCGTTGGAGATTGACGAACAGTTTGTGGCTGGAGCGCGGAGCCGCGATTCGCGAAGTGGTTATCTCCCTGTCTGTAAAGCCAATGTTCGTTTTCGCACACGGTAGATGAGCCAACCCCTGGGCTTTGCGCATGTCCTATCTGCACCCGCGCGAGGTCTGATTTCCGTCTTCCCCGAGGATCTTTTTCAGTGTCCGGTTTCATAACAAGCAGCCTCGAAATCGCGCTTCCCAAAATGCTTGATGTCTTGTGCAATCTTCGCAAGGCCTTACGGCGCAAGGAGTTGAATCTTCGACTCGATTGGCACGGGACTTGCTTACGCTCCATGGATGTAGGCATCCTACAGGGGTAGATGAAGACGTTCTACACCCTGAGGCAATCATGAAGAGCCATTACCAAACTCGAATCGAGCTACTCCAAGGGACCCTGGATATGCTGATTTTGCAGACACTGCGATGGGGACCCCAGCACGGTTACAGCCTGAGCCAGGCCATCCGCGCCAATTCCGGCGATATTTTGCAGGTAGATACAGGCTCACTCTATCCGGCGCTGCATCGCCTGGAAGGGCAGCGCTGGATCTCCGCGGAATGGAAGACGTCGGAAAACAAGCAGCGCGTACGCGTATATCGGCTGACCGTCGCGGGAAGAAAGCGTTTGGTATCGGAGCGCTCGCGTTGGGCGCAGCTTTCCGAAGCTATCGCCGGCATTCTGAATCCGACGACGGAGGAGAGCGAGGCATGAGGTTACGATTCTGGGGGCGAGAGCGCAGAGACCAGCAGCTTGAAGAGGAAATCCAGGCGCATCTGCGGATGGCGACACGCGAACGCATCGAGCACGGCGAATCCGCGAAGCTGGCCGAGCAATCAGCCCGGCGGGAGTTTGGAAATGAAGTACTGGTAAAGGAAGCGACACGGCAAATGTGGGGCTGGCGCTGGATCGAGGACTTGGTGCAGGACGCTCGTTTTGCGATCCGCCAGTTAGGCAAGAATCCGGGGTTTGCGGTTGTTGCCCTGTTGACGCTGGCCCTGGGCATCGGAGCGACGACCGTCATGTTCACCGTCATCAATGGCGTGCTGCTCAAGCCGCTGCCTTACTGGCAGCCCAACAGGCTTGTCACCATCGATGAGCAGACGGAAAAGGTTACCAGCCGAATTTGGGGCAACGTGTGGGCATTTGCCTATCCGAACTTTCTCGATTGCAAGCGCGAGAGCCGCACTCTCGATTTTGCGGCGTGGCGCTACAACGGAGGCACGGCCAGTGATCATGGGGAAGCCGAGTACGTTGAAGGTTTCCAGGTATCGTCCGAGATGTTCTCCGTCCTTGGCGTCCCCCTCCTGCGAGGACGGGCCTTCCTGCCCGAAGAAGACCAGCCCGGTGCAGCGCCCGTGATTATCGTGAGCTACGGATTGTGGCAGCACCTCTATGGCGGAAACCCGGAAGCGATTGGGAGTCCGCTCGTTCTTGACGGAAAATCCTTCACCATCGTGGGGATTATGCCCGCGGGTTTTCGGATGAACGAAGACGAGGGGGACGTATTCACTCCGCTCGGTCAAGACACTTCGCCAAGCATGCAGAATCGCGACCGGCATCCAGGCATCAGTGTCTTGGCGCGCCTTCGGCCCGGCGCGACGCTGGCGCAAGCACACGTCGATCTGGGATTGATTGGACATCGTCTGGCGGAGCAGTATCCGGAATCCAACGCAGGCCGCAGTTTCGTGGCGCAGCCCTTGCACCCTGACGTGGGAGATGTTCGGTCCACGCTGTGGTTGCTGCTGGGCGCGGTCACCCTGGTGCTGCTGATTGCTTGCGCAAATGTGGCCAGTCTGCTGCTGGCGCGCGCCGTCTCGCGCGAGCGCGAACTGGCCATGCGCGCGGCGCTCGGTGCCGGCCGTGGCCGGTTGGTGCGCCAATGTCTAACGGAGAGCGCGGTGTTGGGTCTTTCCGGAGGCGCTCTTGGGGTTTTGCTCGCGGAGTTTGGTACCCGCCCGTTTGTGGCGTTCTGGCCGGGCAGATTGCCGCGCGCCGGGGAGATTCAACTCGACTGGCGCGTGCTTCTATTTGCGCTGGCCGCCTCCCTGTTGACCGGCGTCCTCTTCGGGCTGGCGCCGGCGTTGCGCAATCCGTCACGTGAACTGGACCAAATACTCCGTGCTGGAGCGCGTAGCGTAGCCGGGGGTTCGCGCCGCTTGCACGGAAATTTTGTGGCATTCGAGATCGCCCTGGCGGTGGTGTTGTTGGTCTCCGCGGGGATGCTGGGGCGCACGCTCCTGCGGTTGTCGTCCCTTGACCCCGGCGTCAACGTGAAAAATGTGCTGGTCACCCGGATGGCGATTTCGCCGAGCGCGCTTGAGAATCCCGCGCAGGCGCGCGCGGCTTGGCAGGACGAGCTCGTTCGGGCACGCCGCGTTCCGGGAGTGCAGGCCATTGCACTGGTCGATACGGTACCCATGCGCGAAGGCAACAACCAGCTGAGCTACTGGACTACCCCGGCGGTGCCGCCGGGTGATCAAGCGCCACTTGCGTTGGCAACCAGCGTGACGCCGGATTATCTGAAAGTCATGGGCATCCCGCTTCTGAAAGGGCGGTTCTTCGATGACGGGGATCGCTTGGGGAATGAGCACGTCGTGGTGATTGATGAAGTCCTGGCGGAGCAGGCCTTCGGGGGACAGGAGCCCGTCGGGAAGCACCTCTGGCTCGCCGCCGCGGGCAGTCCCTTCTCCTCAGACACCGAGACTCCCGACTCCGCTCGGGTGGTGGGCGTCGTGGGCCACGTCCGGCATTGGGGCCTTGCCAGCGACGACCAAGCCCAGGTGCGCGCACAGTTCTACTATCCCTTTGCGCAGGTACCGGACCCGCTGGTGGGCCGGTGGTCGGAACTCATGTCGATCGCCGTCCGAACGGATATCGCGCCGTTGAATTTGGTCGAGCCACTGCGCAAGGAGCTGTGTAGCGCCACGGGCGGAGTCACAGGCGATCAGGCACTTTACGAGGTTCGCACCATGGAGCAGCTCGCAAGCGCTTCGCTCGCACGCCAACGCTTCCTCTTGCTGCTGTTCGGCATATTCGCGGGCTTGGCGTTGCTGCTCGCGTGCGTCGGTATTTATGGCGTGTTGTCATACCTGACCGGACAGCGCGTGCCTGAGATCGGTATTCGCATGGCGCTCGGCGCGCGCGCTCGGGATGTCCTGTGGCTTGTGCTCCGGCAGAGCTTGGGAATGATTTTCATCGGCGTTGGCTTGGGTTCAGCCGCGGCCTTGGTGGCCGGGCGTCTACTGCACCACTTGGTGGACGGAATGCGTCCCACGGAGCCGCTGACCTTCGCCATCTTGATTTCCGTACTGGTATTTGCCGCCCTGTTCGCGAGTTTTCTGCCGGCGCACCGCGCGAGTTGCATCGACCCAATGAGCGCCCTGCGGCAGGAATAGATCTCCGCGCGGGCAAGCCCGGCGTGGAGGGAATATAGCATATGAGACTGCCTTTCTGGAAAGGCCGAAGACTTAATGAGCAGCTTGACGAGGAGATTCAGGCGCATCCGCGGATGGCGACACTCGAATTTGCTTTCGGCGCTTCATTTTGGACAGATTTCAAGCGCGGGAATGTGTCCAGCCATTGGATAATAGGATCGTATCGGCAGCCGGATTATGGTGCCCGGAAATTATGATCAAATTGCAAAACGTGGAAAAGTCGTTCGAAACCCCCGCTGGGCGAACCTGGGTTCTCCGCCGCATCAATCTGGAGATCCGCGAAGGTGAATTCATCACCATCATGGGGCCTTCCGGCGCGGGAAAATCCACATTGCTCGGAATCCTCGGACTGCTGGACGGCGCGTGGACCGGCGATTATTTTTTGTTTGAGAATGCAGTCCACAAGCTGAATAACCGGCAGCGTGTGGAGTTGAACAAGCGCTACATCGGCTTTGTGTTTCAGCAATATCATCTATTGGATAGTCTCACCGTCGCCGAAAACCTGGATTTGCCGCTCTCCTATCGCGACATGCGCAAAGGCGAACGGCAGTCGCTGGTCGCCGATACGCTGGACCGTTTTCAAATCGTGGGCAAAAAGGATTTGTACCCGCCGCAGCTTTCCGGCGGCCAGCAACAACTCGTGGCTGTAGCGCGCGCCGTCATCGGCAACCCGAAAGTCATTCTCGCGGACGAGCCCACGGGCAGCCTGCACAGCAGCCACGGGAAGATGATCATGGATTTGCTGAAGCAATTGAACGAACAGGGCACGACCATCATACAGGTGACGCACAACGAGGCCTGGGCCGCTTACGGGAATCGCATCGTTCAAATGGCGGACGGCTGGCTGGTGGAAGACGCGGCCCCTGCGGACCGCGCTTCCTTGACCCGGTGATCGCGCCGCCGCTCCTCAGTAGTTGCTGGAACGATTCTGAAAACTACTTCATCCAAAAGACGCGGGCAGCCCGCAATCACTACTGCTGCCATCCGCCCCCAAGTGCACTGTAAAGCTGCACATTGGATATCGCTTCGCCTTCGCGGGCCGTGGCCAACGCGAGTTGGGCGGAAAAGTAATCTGTATCCGTGGCAAGGACTTCCAGATAACTTGTCGAGCCGCCGTGGTAACGAATTCGGGCAAGATCAGCTGCGCCCTTGGCAGCCTCGGTCAGTTGCTCTTCCTTCTCCCTGTATTGCCGGAACTTCTCGAGTCCAATCAATGCGTCGGAGACGCTCTCGAAGGCTTTCTTGATAGTTTGCTGGTAGGTGAGCACCTGCTCCTGCTTCTGCGCCTCGGTGAGCTTCAGGTTATTACGAAGACGCCCTCCGTCGAAAATGATTTGCGTCAGGTTCCCCGTCGCATACCAGTACAAATTCTTGCTATCCACCAGGCCCTTCAATTGATCGCTCGAAGTGCCGCCCGTGCCCGAAAGAGAAAGCTGCGGAAAAAGCTGGGCCTTGGCCACTCCGATGTTGGCATTCGCGGCGAATAACTCGGCTTCGGCCTGCTGAATATCCGGGCGGCGCTCCAGCAACTGCGATGGGATTCCCGCCGGAACCTCTTCCGGCTGGGGCCATTCCATGTCTCCCGTTCCGCGAATGATGGGTCCCGGATTTCTTCCCAGCAGAATGCTGATGCTGTTCTCCTGTTGCTGAATCTGTCTTTCAAAGTCGGGTATCGCGGCTTCCGCCGTATACAACAATTCTTCGGCCTGGCGGACGTCCGCCAGCGAAGTCGCTCCGCCCTCCTCGAGTGTCTGCGTTAGCTGCAACGATTGTTTGCGCGCCTCCACGGTATGTTTGGTGATTTCCAACTCCGCGTCCAGGGTACGCAATAGTAGGTACGCCGTGGCCACGTTTTCCACCACCGTGCTAAGGGTCAGCCGGCGCCCCCATTCCGTCGCCAGCAACTGTGCACGAGCTGCCTCCGTTTGCCGTCGGTA
>Ga0302325_10019866_pt1 | contig 14109 bp, 13 predicted proteins | sample Palsa_T0_2_FD_201948 | JGI IMG/M metagenome (GOLD analysis project Ga0302325, IMG submission 201948) | Peat permafrost microbial communities from Stordalen Mire near Abisko, Sweden - Palsa_T0_2 | ecosystem: Environmental > Terrestrial > Soil > Palsa > Peat permafrost | place: Sweden: Abisko... | reverse complement strand
CGCGCGACGATGAAGAAATAGCGCGCACCGCGGCGGTCCTGCCATCGCTCCTCGAGCATCTGTTTCGCGCCGGGATCGAGGATGTCCGAGTTCTCGTCGAACATGACGACGGCCCCGCGGTCTCTCAGGGGTGTAAAGAGCTGGTTGAAGTCGTCGTCGTTGATCGAGGCAAACGTCTTCACGTCGGCCGGCTGGCAGCCGCGCCGCTGCTCGGTCCCCGCGAGGCCGCACGCGTTAATTACCCGCTGCAAGACCTCCTTAAAGGCATGAGTGCAGTACCCGACCTCGGCATCGTCGGCTACCGCGACAGCCTGCTGCGCCGCCGCCGGCTCTTCGAGCCGTGTTCTGGCGCCGTGCACCATCGCGGCGACCGCGATCGTCGCGACGAGCACGATGGAAACGCCGACCGCAACCCCTACGATGGCCGCCCGCGCGTTCGGTTCGTTCACGGCAAAACCTCCGGGGCAAGCTGCGCCAACGTGTACTTGAGACCGAGGTCCGTGTCTTCGTCGCAAATACGCTTGGTGCCGAGGAACATCTGAGGGGTCGACACCGGAATGTGGTTGTTGGCCGCAAAATGGAGCTGCTGATTCAGTCGGACCGAGGTCTGCGGCTTCGCGAGGCACGCAGCGATTTCGCCTCCCCAGCGTTCGCCAACCTTCGACGTGAGCGCGGTCGTGCTCTGCTTGCCGAGCTCTCGCAAAGCCTCTTGGTTGTCGAAAGCCCACTCGAGAATCGAGCGCGCCTTGTCGCTGCCTCCGCAGAGAACTGCCTTCGAAAGGATGCAAGCGCCCGGATGCAGCGGCCGGTCAAGCATCCAGTTGCACTCGGTGTCGAGCGGAAACAAAGCTAACGTCACGTCGAGCCTGTCGAAGATGCCCTCGTCGACGAGCCTTTCATGGAAGGCCTTGCACGTTGGACACAGCGGGTCCTCGAAAAGGAGCACGGGCCGTAAGGGGTTCGCGGTATGCAACTTCAAGAGCCCGTTGTGACTCTCGCTGGCGGTCGCGAGCGTTCCGCACTTTTCGATCAGAGGGCGCACATTCGGCAAAGCGCTGACGTAGGCCAAGGCCGGGAGCACTGCCGCGACGCCGAGAGCTGCCAGCCAGAGCACGACCTTCCCCCAGCCGTCCGCGGGCGCACGCGCGCCGTGCGCGTCAGTAGGAGCCGTCGTCGCGAACGCCAAAGCCTCACGCCGGTTTGCATGCCAAGCGACGACTGCCGCAGCGGCAAGCCCGAGCGATGCGACATAGATTCCCACGCAGAGCTTGCAGAAGACGTGCAGGTGCACGGCGGAAATGAAGAACATGACGAGCGACGCCCCTAGCGGTGCGAGCGCGGCCACAGCGAAAAACGGGTGCGCACGCCGCGAGCGGGCGCCTAGCGCCAAATACGTCGCGAAAGCGACAAAGAAGCCGAACGCGCCCAGAGCGAAGAGCGAAACCGGAACCCCGCCCCACCAGGTCGCTCGAAAGACCGCCGAGTACGGGCTGAACAGGGCCGTCTTGCAGGGATTGTCCGCGTCGGTGGAAACCGGCGCGCCGGGAATGAAGCTGCAATGGACGGCATGCACCTGCCGGTCGAGCTGCGAGGCGTAGTCGTACGTCGAATACCCGGCGAAGACCAATCCGAGGATCGCTACGAGCGCCGCGACGATTGCGGCCCTTTTTGCAAGAGACTTGTGCATGGCAAATTGCATGGATCGGCCGCGGAGCCGCAAAGACGCCCCCAACCTAGCGCACCGGGGTCACCGAGCGCACGCGGAACTGATCTCCGTGAGGTTCCCCAAGCGGAGGGGGGCTCAAAAAAAGGGCCTGGCCATGTCGATCGGGCGCCCGTCGCTTGTCGCCAGAGTAGACGCGGGCCGAGCGGCCCTCTGAAAAGGAGACACGAATGCGTTTCATGGTGATCGTGAAGGCAACCGCGTTGGTGCTGGCCCTCGAGACGTGGCCGCGGGCGGGCGTCCCGGAGAACCCGGGCGCGCGGCTGATGACGACTGCGAAGAACCGTGCCATCAGTGTCGTGCACCGACGTCAGCGGCTCGAACGCAAGCACGAGCAGCTAGGTCGTGACCTCGAGAGCAAAGAGCTCATCGAGGCTGCGATCGACGACGACGTGGGAGACGACCTGCTGCGGCTGGTCTTCGCGTCGTGCCATCCAATACTCTCGCCCGCGCCGTTAGAAATCCTCCGCGCCGACGGTTGCGCCCATGTCCTGCACAAGGGGGCCGATGGATGGCATGCTCTGAGAGCGCACCCATGATCGAGATCGACAAATTCATCCCAAAGTCGTACGCCGACATGCTGGAGAACATCGTCAAGAGTACGGAGTTTCAGTGGACTTACTGCCCATCGACGAACAATCAGACCGCGCCCGAGATCATGAAGGCCGATGCGAACTCGTACGAATCCGAGCAGCTCGTGCACACGCTCTATGCGGAGAACGCGAAAAGGTCCCCGTTCTTCGACATCGTCGTGACGTTCTTCTACTTCCTTGAAGAGAAGACCGGAATCGTGGTCGACGGAATCGAACGAATCAAGTTCAACATGCTTCTGAAAAAAGGGCCCGCGAGCGACGGGTACAACACGCCTCACATCGACGTCCCCAATCCAAACTACAAGAGCCTCGTCTACTACGTGATTGACAGTGACGGCGATACCGTCATCTTCAACGAAAGGTTCGATCGCAAGAAGGAGCTCACGGTTCGAAAGAGGGTGTCGCCAGCGAGGGGCAAGGCCGTCGTATTCGATTCCAACACCTGGCACGCGAGCAGCAACCCAAGAGTGCACTCCAACAGAATCGTGCTCAATTTCTGCTTCAGCGTGAAGTAGCTAAGGGCCCCCATCATCGTCGCAAGCCACGAACGCGGCCTGGCTTGCCGCACGAGCGCGAGCGATTGCGTCGTTCTTCGGGTCATCTTTGACGTTCCTGAGGGCCTCACGTTCGGACGCGGCCCCGACGATCAGCGCGTCACGAGCCGCTTGTGTCGCACGGATACCCGACATAGCGACGTAGAAGCACGCTTGCTTTCTCTTCTCGTTCCAGATGGAGGCACACGCCGCCTCGGCTCCGCCCGCATTGACCCTCGCTTTCGCCACGGCTTCTTGCCAAACTTGGTACCCGGCCACCTTCGAGAGTGCGCAGGCGCCCGCACGATCGTCGACCGAAACGGCGGCCTGGGCACCCTGGGGGGCCGCGGGCGCCGCCCCCGCGTCATCGAGACCGAGGAGCAACTCAATCCGCGCGACGCGCTGTTCCAGCCCACCTACGCGATCGCTCGCGCGACAGCCCCGCGCAACGAGAACAGCCCCAGCGAGCGCCACGACGCTGGAGCCCGAGGCGATCGCAAGCGCCTGACCCGGCAACGTGAGCCCGCCCCAGGACACCGAGACGCGTCGACGAGCTGAGGGCGCAAAAACCTTTGCTTTCGGAGGCCTCGAGGGGGGCGGGAGACGGGGCCGCTCCCAAACGCGGGTTCTATCCTTGTCTGCGTCTTCGAACAGTCGTTCCCATTCGAGGGGCGCTTCATTGCCGAGGAGATCCAGCGTCAATGCGCGCACACTCGCAGCGTCGACAACGCGGCCGCAAGTTGCGACGAACGCGTCGAGCGCCTCGCGGAGCTGCGCCGCCGTCTGGTAGCGATCGTTCGGATCCCGTTCAAGCGCGTGACCGAGCGCGGCTGCAAGCGCGCGCGGATATTGTGGATCGATGGACGTCGGGTCGGGCACCTGCGTCTCGCGCACGCGGCGCACGGTCTCGAGATCCGTTTCGTCGAGAAAGAGGCGCCGGCCGAGACTCGTCTCCCATAAGGTGATGCCCAGCGCGAACACGTCGGAACGTCGATCGACCGGATGACCGCGCACCTGCTCGGGGGCAAGGTAGGCGAGCTTGCCTTTGACGACACCGATGGCCGTCGAAGCGATACGGTCGCGAGCTTTTGCGAGCCCGAAGTCGATGAGCTTTGGCTCTCCTTCCCGCGTTATGAAGATGTTGGCCGGATTGACGTCTCGATGGACGATGTGCGCCAAGCCGCCGCTATGGTCGACCCGCTCGTGCGCATAGTGGAGGGCGTCGGCAACGCGGGCGCCGATCCAGGCGACGATCTCATAGGGCAGACGCCTCCCGTGCGCGCGAGCCGCGCTCGAAAGGGCGAGCAGCGTGTGCCCGCGCAGCACTTCCATGGCGATGAAATGCCGCTCGCCGTCGTATCCAACGTCGACGATGGAGACGATATTGGGGTGCGTGAGACGCGAGGCGATGCGCGCCTCGTCGAGGAACATCACAACGAAGTCTTTGTTTCGCTCGAACTCGGGCCGGATGAACTTGAGCGCGACGAGTCGCTCTGGTTGGGCGGCCACTCGGCCGAGCCAGACGCTGGCCATTCCCCCTTCGGAGATCGGCGCGAGTATTTCGTACTCGCCGTCTGCAAAGGGGCGCGTCATCAGCTTTCTCCGGGACGGCGGAGTCTACCACTAGAGCGCGAGCGATATACCGCTCGACCGCGAGGCGCAGCGCTCGTTTCCCTTCTCGGATCCTCGATCTCGGCGCCATAGTATCGTGACCGCATTGGGACGCTGGACAGAGTCCAATTGGGTCCGGCTGGCCGTCACGCGGTTACCTGTCGCCAAGTCGGTGGTCCGGCGGTTCGTCGCCGGGGAGCAAATCGACGACGCCGTGCGCGCGGTTGCCGAGCTAACTGGACGCGGGCTCTTGGTCACCGCGGACCACCTCGGCGAAGACGTGAGCACGGAAGCCGAGGCGACCCGGGCCGCGGATGCCTATTTGCACTTTCTCGATGCGCTCGCGAACGCAAAGCTCAAGGCTCACGCGTCCGTCAAGCTGACCCAATTCGGCCTCGCTTTGAGCGACGAGGTTTGTTCGTTGAACCTGCGCCGAGTCCTCGAGCGGGCGCGGGCCTTGGATACTTTCGTGCGCATCGACATGGAAAGCACAGCGTATACGGACCGAGCGCTCGGATTGGTCCGTGCAATGAAAGCTTCGGGCTACGACAATGTCGGTGCCGTGATCCAGGCCTACCTATATCGAAGCGCGGAAGACGTCGCGACTTTGTGCGCAGAGGGCATTCGCGTGCGGCTGTGCAAGGGCGCTTACAGAGAGCCGCCGGAGAAAGCCTTCCCCAAGAAGAAGGACGTCGATGCCAACTACATTAAGCTTGCTGAGGCCTTGCTCGGGGCTGCCAAGCAGGCGCCGAATCTTTACCCGGCTTTGGCAACGCACGACGAGAAGATGATCAGCGCCGCAAAGCGATATGCGAAAGAGAAGCGCGTTCCACCCAGCTCGTTCGAGTTCCAAATGTTGTACGGAATCCGTCGCGACTTGCAGGCTAGTGCGTGCAACGAGGGCTTCAATGTTCGGATCTACGTGCCCTTCGGAACGCAGTGGTACCCCTACTTCATGCGCCGGTTGGCCGAGCGCCCGGCGAACCTCTGGTTTTTCCTCTCCAACTTGGTCAAGAACTGAGCGTCAGCTCGCCGGCGCACCCAATCGGGCAGGCATCACTTCGACCGAGCGGTTGATGAAGAATATCGCGACGAGAAGCACGGCACCCGCGACGACTTGCTGGACCGAGAGCGCATCTCCGAGAACGCCCCACGTAATGACGAGTGACGCGAAGGTCTGCGCCATCTCCGCGAAGGTCGCTACCGACGCGCGCGTCCTCGCAAGCCCGGCGAAATATAGGAACGTGGGTGTGATTGCCGCGACAAGCAGCAACCCCGCCATGTCTCGCAACGTCGCGCTGCGGCCAAGCTCGGTCCAGCGGAGGCGCGCCCCGACGTTCCCGTTCAGCGCAGCCAAGACGAAGGTGGCAACCGCACCTACGAGATAGCGAAGCGCCGTGCCCGTCTTGAAGTCGATCTCGAGCATCGCACCCCGGCCGAACGTCGTCGAAGCGCCCCAGCAAAGGGCCGTCGCACCGACGTAGACGAGGCCGAGCCAGAACCGATGTGGGCTTTCGATGGGCTCAGGGGGCAGCGCCATCGTGACCCCGCAAGCCAAGGCAACGGCCGCCCAAGGGTAAAATCGGGCCAGAGGTCGTTCACGAAGCCAGAACCAGGAGACAAAGACGCTGACGATCGGCTGCACATTGAGGAGCAGGTTGGCCAAGGACGAGTTCAGCAGAGTGAGCGACTGCGTAAAACATACGGTGCCGAGCGCACTCCCGAAGACCCCGCTTCCGACCATCGATACGAGCGCTTTTCTAGAGACCCCCGCCAAGGAACCCGCGCCGCGGAGCAGAAACGGCAGCGTCAGGAGAAGGCCGATCCAATGCTCGTGAAAGACCAGGATGTCGGGGTCGAACGCCTTGAGAAGGCGAATGCGCCAGAAGGTCTCCAGGCCCCACATCGATGCGCCCGCAATGACCAGCGAGGGGCCAAGAAGGTCGCTCCACGAGGGACCCGCGCGGCGAGGCGGAGCGGTCGTCGCTCGTGAACCCTCGCGCCGCTCCACGCGATGTCAATACCACGCATCTGCCGCACACAATCCCTCGGCGATTTGCGAGCCCTGTCGCGCTTGGGAAGGTATTGTCCCGTCAGCCATGCCCGCCCCGACCTCGCTCGAGTCCATCGCCCGCCAGGCCATGGTCGAACACGGCCTTCTTCCGGAATTCTCGCCCGCGGTGCTGGCCGAGACGAGCGCCATCGTCGCGCCTGCGGTCGGCACGACTTCCGATATCCGCGATCTGCGTGGCCTGCTTTGGGCTTCGATCGACAACGACACTTCGCGTGATCTCGATCAGCTCTCCGTTGCGGAAGCGCTGGCCGGCGGCGCTGTGAAGATCTACGTCGCGATCGCCGACGTCGACGCGAGCGTGAGACTGCGCTCGGCGATCGACCACCACGCGCAGACCAACACGACGTCGTGTGTACACGGCGGCCAAGATCTTTCCGATGCTTCCCGAAAAGCTCTCGACCGATCTGACCTCCCTCGCCGAAGATCGAGACCGCTTGGCAATCGTCGTCGAAATGGTCGTCAGCCCGAACGGAACGGTGAGTGAACCCGATATCTACCGCGCAGCCGTGCGCAATCGCGCAAAGCTCGCCTACGATTCGGTGGCCGCATGGCTCGACGGCTCTGGGCCCCCTCCGCCGCGTGTTGCATCCGTGTCTGGGCTCGACGAACAGCTCCGGATGCAAGATCGTGCCGCGCAAGCCATGCGGTCGATTCGTTTCAAGCATGGCGCGCTCGCGCTCGAGACGCCTGAGGCCCGTCCGGTCTTCGAGGACGATGTTCTACGAGACCTTGTGCGCGACGAGCCAAATCGAGCCAAAGAGCTCATCGAAGATTTCATGATCGCCGCGAACGGTGTGACGGCGAGATACCTTGCGCAGAAGGGCTCCCCGTCGCTGCGCCGCGTGCTCCGTACACCCGAGCGGTGGGATAGGATCGTCACTCTCGCCGACTCATTCGGGGACACCCTGCCGCGTGAGGCGAGCTGCGAGGCGCTCGCCAAGTTTCTCGCGAAACGCCGCAGCGCCGAGCCGGCTCGCTTCGCCGATCTGTCGCTCGCGGTGGTGAAGCTCCTGGGCCGCGGGGAATACGTTCTGGAGCTCCCGGGCGAGAAGCCGGCGGGGCACTTCGGGCTCGCCGTGAGCGACTACACGCATTCGACCGCACCCAACCGTCGTTTCCCGGACCTCATCACGCAGCGGCTACTCAAGGCGGTGATGGCTTCGCAACCTTCGCCTTACACCAGGGACGAGCTCAAAGCGTTGGCTGCGCATTGCACCGACCAGGAGACGAATGCGGCCAAAGTGGAAAGGCACGTGATGAAGTCAGCCGCGGCGCAGCTTCTCGCGCCCCGGATCGGCCAGCGATTCGACGGCACGGTGAGCGGTGCGTCCGAGAAGGGAACCTGGGTCCGGATCAAGCGCCCGAACACCGAGGGTAGGCTGATACGGGGCTTTCAGGGACTCGACGTCGGTGACGCAGTCCGCGTCGAGCTCGTCCACACCGACGTCGAGCGTGGCTTCATCGACTTTGCGCGTGCCGGCCATGAGTCTCGCTGAACCAAAAGAGGCTGCGATCCCCGCCCCCGATCGATCCGAGCCTTCGACGTGGCCGTCGTCGACGCCCGACCCGACTGAACGCTGGTTGCTTCAGGGGCCTCACCCGCGACGACACGAGCTCCGCCAGGCGGCGCGCATCTTCGCCGAGTGTGTTCGTGGCTTTCGCGCGCTTCACTTCATCGGGCCGTGCGTCACGGTGTTCGGCTCCGCACGCTTTGACGAGACGCACCCTTACTACAAGCTCGGCTTGGAAACCGGCGCCTGCCTCGCAGCCGCGGGCCTTACGGTGATGACGGGCGGCGGCCCCGGACTGATGGAGGCAACCAATCGGGGGGCTCGAAGCGCAGGGGGGGCGTCGATAGGCTGCAACATTCAGCTCCCGAAAGAGCAAAAGCCGAACCCCTATCTCGATCGTATGGTCGAGTTTCGGTACTTCTTCATTCGCAAACTGATGCTGGTGAAGTACTCGTATGCGTTCATCGCGCTTCCAGGCGGCTTCGGAACACTCGACGAGATCTTTGAGACTCTGGTGCTCATTCAGACGGGCAAAGTTAAGACGTTTCCGGTCATTCTTCTCGGCGTCGATTTCTGGAAGCCACTCGTTGCGATGCTCCGTGAGAAACTCCTACCCGCAGGAACGATAGACCCGGTGGACGTCGATCGAATCACTCTGACGGATTCCGTGTCCGAGGCTGTCGCGCTCATCCGCGATACAGCGATTCGCGACTTCGGCTTGACTTACGGGCGGCGGATGAAGCCCCGCTGGTACCTGGGCGAACGATAGAGCGCGAGCGATGTACCGCTCGACAAAGAAACGTTTGGGCCACGAGCGCGCTCCATCGAGCTGCCTATTGTTCGCGTTCAGGTCACGGCGTCGGGCAGTACGCGACAAGCTTGCTCGTGCCCGAGCAGACGAGATAACAGGGTACGGCCTTCAGCGCGTCGAAGACGCAGTCGCAATCCGGCTTGGTCGCGCATGCGGCTGGGAGGGGCTGGCAGCCGATGCCGAATGATGATCCGTTGGAGCACGTGCCGCTGAACGTCGTGTATCCCGTTCCCCCGCCAAAGCAGTATGTCCCTGCTTCGCACGCGCACTGCTTGCAGACCTCCAGCGGAGAGGTCGTATAGCCGGCGCTGTACCCAGCTTCGTCGACAGCACCGTAGCTGGAAGCCGTCGAAGCATCCGCCAAATCGGCGTTACCCTGTGGCTGCGCGGACGCCATCGTGGTCGGCACGTTGGCGATGATGTCGTCGTGCACGCGGACGATGGGCGGGGCGTCTTCGCCGTCGCACGCCAAGGCGCCGACCAAGAGCACGCCAAGGAGCGAGAGGGCGAATTTCGCTTCCACCCCAAGGTCGTCGCATGCGGGAACAAGCCCCGCAACCCTGAATTTGCGACCCGCCGCGAACCGCGCAGCCACGCTGCGTAGCACGTTCAACGACAGCTCTCCGGCAGACCCACATACGTGCCGCCAAGGGCCGTCAGCGAGCCATCGCTGTTCGCGAGCTCGGCATTGGGAATGGGCGTCGCGCTAAACCACGAATATCTGAAGATATTCGGATTGCTCTCCAAGTAGGGCACCGCGGCCTCCATGTAGGCCGTTTGGTCGGCGACCGAGTGAGACGAGTCGCAGGAGAACTCGGTGACCCAAATAGGCTTCCCGAACTGTATAAATCCTTCGAAGGTCCCCTTGTTATCGCCCTCGATATACGTCTGCAGTGAGGGCAAGTCACAATTATACCAATGGATCGCGACGTAATCGACTTCGCAACCAGAGCACGCCGCAAAGAAGTCTTTGAGCCACGTGTACGGGTCGGTGATGCTGGGCGTCGTGCACTGCGACGAATTCGAGGCGCTGCCGCAGAAGTTCACCCCGGGCGAGACGATTGGAATGCCAGCAGCCTTCGCTTTGGCCTCGAGTGCGGGCCAGGCTGCCGCGGCTTGCTGAGGGGATAGGTCGCCCTGGGCCTTAAAGTCTGGCTCATTGAACCCGAGCAGAAACTTGGAGCCGTCAGGAATCGAAGAGTTAACGGCTCCGGCGTTTGCCATCATCGGATCGAACTCGATGGCGTCACTGCCGCCGCTCGCGGGATGGGTGCCCCAGTTGTACCACCACGTAACGCCGGGCATCGAAGCAGTCGGCGCAAATGCATCGGACGGTGCGGCGTCGGATGCAATGCCGCGCTTGCAGGAGACGCCGCCTCCCACGCTCCCACTTCCGCTGCCGGTTGCAGCGCCCGCGCTCGACGAGGATCCGCTCTCGACGTGACCGCTGGTGCTGCCTGACCCCACCGACGAGCCGCTCGCTGCGGGACCGATCGACGTTCCGGACGCCATCGTAGACCCACTCGCAGGCGAACCGCTTGATGGCGCACCGGCTGTGCCTCCCGGCGACGGGCTGCTCGATCGCGAGCCGCTCGTCGTTCCCGATGCGGCCGAGGAACCGCTGCCGACGGCTCCCGACGGCACCACCGACCCGCTCACGCCCTGTCCACTCGTCTCTGGCGACGCTACGCTACTTCGGTCGGAGCTTGCGATGTCGACGCCGTCGGGCAAGCCATCGCGACCCACAACACCACTGGAACAACCGCAGACGACCGTGCCCACCAACGCGACATGCCCCAAAGGTGACCGAAATCCCATCGACCCATATTGTGCCCGCTCGCGTCCAGGAGCCGTCATCAAAGAGGAGGGACGGTGGTCGTTTTGTCCGACTGCGGTCCAGTAAGGGCGAACGGCATGCAGTGTCATTGGATCCAATGAGGCGCTATGGCGCGCAATTTGTCCGCGCAGCGCCTACCCGGCCCTACTCGGCCCGCAATCAGGCCTGCCAATCACGACGCCCTCAAACCACGACGTCGACGCAATTCCAATAATCGGCGTCGTCGTTTCGTTATTGCGGGCAACCCATGCGCTCGGTGCCTACAGCGAATTCGTCGTAGCCGATGTCCTGCTGTGGCGAATCGTTGCCGTATCCCTCCCACACGAGATTCAGCTTCGTGAACATCGACGGCGCTACCCACGGCCCGGTGGGCATCCCGATGCTGCACTCTGTCGCTTGGCTTCCCTGGCCTGCGACGTCAATCTCCGTCTGTGCGACGCCGTCGAGCCAAAAGTGCATTTCGCTCTTGGTCGCGTCGATATTCCATTCGATGCAGACCCACTTGCCGGTCGTCATCGTCTGAGTCGTCGCGGTCTTCGTGCAGTCGAGCGTCCCCATCGCGTTCTCTGCGGCGTTTATCGGACCTCCGGGGCGGAGCGTTATTCCACCGTCCGGGTCGAGCACACGCTTTCTCTGTGTGTACCCCGCCGCGAGGTGGCCCTTGTTCCCGCCGAAGTTGAACGTCGCGAGCTCCGTCGTAGAGCCGGGCAGGAGGCCCTGCAGCTCGATGATGGTCCACTGCGACATCGGCGACACCGCCTTGATGTTGGCCATGACGCGCCCAAAGTGCGCGAGGGGCATCACGGGGACACCGTCCGGAGTCTGACGAATGAACGCCGCGAAACGGTACGACTCCGCCTCGGTGTCGAGATAGGCAGAGTGCGTCTTGCCCGGAAGGAGCGGCGGGACGTTGTCCACGCGCGGGAAACCGTGAAACGAAAACTGATCCCAATTGGGCAGCATCTGGGTCAGGTCGAGCCCGCCCGGGGGATTCACTAGGGGCGGGTACTCTTCGAAGTCATCGCAGAAGAGCGCGTTGGCCGGACAAGGACCTCCGTCGATGAGCATCGGGTAAGTGCCGGAGCCGCCCGGCGAGCCCGTCGCCGCTTCCTGGCTTGACGTTGCGCCGCCATCCGTCGTCGAAACCGTCGAGCCACTCGTGGCCGTCGCTGTGCCCGAAGTAGCGCCTACGCTCCCCGTTCCGCCGCCCGCCGTCTCGGCTGTACCCGTCGTGGCTCCGGAACCGCTACCACTTTGAGCGGACCCGCCCGAAGAAATCCCTGCCGTCGCCGAGGCTCCCCCTCCGCCGGCACTGGCGCCCGAGCCCTCCGAAGATTTCGCGCCCGCGCTACACGCAGCGCAGAGCCCGACCAGAGCGTAGACGATAAAACGCGGCAAACGCGGCATATGTTCTTTCCCCGTGCCGAGCGACAGGCTCGCGGTGGCGGCGGATTCCAGCTCTACGCCATACTGCCTGACGCGTCTCAGTCAAACACAATGATGTTGCGCGGCGCAGAGCGGAGATAAAAGGCGATCACAGCGGCCCTTTGCAGCGACAACGGTCGCTTGCGGCGAGCCTCAGACATCCACGCGTGGTGGTGGAAGCGACGCGGGAACGGCAACATCGGAAATCACTTCAAATCGACATTATTCCAATATTGCCACCCATGATTCAATGATTGCCAATATCGATGTTTTGCGCCAGGGTACGCGGACGGGAGAAACGCTATGAAAACACGTTCAACTTGGCCGGCTGCCTTCATAGTCGTGTTCCTCGGGTGCAGCAGCGAAGCCCCAGCGGGAACCGAGCAGGGCGGGGGCTTGAGCTCGACCTCGTCTTTGGATGACTCAATTACGAAAATCACTCCCGCCGACTACGCAAGCGCCGTCGATAAGCTCTTCGGCATTGCGCCCAGCGCGCAACCGATTCCTGTGAGCAACGTTTCAGCGGCGGGTGGCTTCGCGGTCGCGACCCCGTCGGCAGACGACATCGCGCTCGCCAATTACGACTCCGCGCTCGCCATCGCGGCGATCGCAACGTCGGCGGACCACTTGCAAACACTTCTCCAAGGGGCCCATTGCACGGCTCCTGTGGCAAACAGCGGCAGCGCTGGGGCGGCGTGCGCGGCTGCGTTCATCGACGAGGTCGCGCCGCTCGCGTTCCGTAACGGCCCGGTCGATGCGCCGACCCTCGCGGGCTTGCACGGCCTATACACGTCCGTGGCCGTAACGCAGGGCGCCGGCTTCACGGGCGGCATGGCCGCCATCATCGAAGAGGTTCTCCAATCGCCGTATTTTCTATATCGCGGTCTACGTCTTGGGTTGGCAGGCTGACATCGATCGCTTTCGCGAACGCGTGAACGGAACGTATTAGCGCAAAGGGTAGAGGAGCAAGATGGTCAAGCCGACGATGACCCGAAGGCGTTTTCTCCGCGACATTGGCGTCTCGGCGGGCGCCGTTCCACTGCTCGCCGGGTTGGACACCCTGTACGCCAAAGCGCAGGTACCCACTGTTGCGAAAAAGCGCTTCATCGTAATGTACACGCCCAATGGCCAGCTCTACTCGTCGTGGCGAATTCCCATCGACCCGACCACGGCTGGGCCGACCGCCCCTTTCATCACCGACATCACCACCGGCGCCGGGCTGGCCGCGCTAAGTGACCCGACGACGATCTGGGGAAGAACCGCCACGCCTACGGCGGGCGCGGTCGCGCCCCCGCTTTACAACAGCGCCAGCAAGCTACTCATCCTCGATCGCTTGTCGATGATCGGGGGCCGGCCCGCCTACAACAACGGCCACCCCGGCGGGCACCAAAAGGGCATGGGCGCGCTCCTAACTGGGCAAGTGCTTCAGGGCGGCGACAACAACTTCGGCAATGCGGGGTTGGCAAACGGCATCTCGATTGATCAGGTGCTCGCGAACACGCTCTTCAAGGGCAAGGTCAAGTTCCCCTCCCTGCAGCTCGCCGTCATGGGGACGAACGATCTCTATGCGTATAACGACCGTCAGGTCGACAAGGAAATGAGCTACGCGGGCCCCGTTACGCCCATCGTCCCCGTGAGCGACCCGTTCGTCCTTTTCAATACCGTGTTCGGCGCGGGAGGCGGAACGAGCACGGCCACTGGCTCGGGTCCCACGCCCCAGCAGCTCGCCGATAAGAGCGTGCTCGACGCCGTTCAGGCCGACTTCATGCGACTGCAGACGAAATTGAGCTCGGCCGACTGGCAGCTCTTGCAGCAACATCTAACGTCCGTCCGTGACATCGAGACTCAGCTGACATCCGTCTTCAAGTTGAGCTGCAGCACTCCTTCGGCGCCGGCCGCTCCCGCAGGCGTCAACATCACCGGCGCCACCGCGACGCTCAACTGGACCGAGGTTCCCGGCATTACCCCCATTTCCGGCAAGATGCTGATGG
>Ga0302325_10019865_pt1 | contig 14109 bp, 5 predicted proteins | sample Palsa_T0_2_FD_201948 | JGI IMG/M metagenome (GOLD analysis project Ga0302325, IMG submission 201948) | Peat permafrost microbial communities from Stordalen Mire near Abisko, Sweden - Palsa_T0_2 | ecosystem: Environmental > Terrestrial > Soil > Palsa > Peat permafrost | place: Sweden: Abisko... | reverse complement strand
CCCACATCAGCGACATCGCCACGACCCGGGCCCGCGACCAGGTGGGCCGGCCGAGCAGTGCCAGTGGCGGCATCGTCCATGTCTCACGCCGCATGGTCTCCGCGGGCGCGGGAGGACGGCCACGACGGCCGCGGAGGGCCACGCCCGCAAGCGCGATGCAGCCGGCCCCGATCGCGGCCGAGAGCACGATGAGGAGCCGCGTCACGTTCACCGAGGGAAAGACGGTGGTGACCATCAGGATTCCCGACAGCATGAAGAGAATCGCGAGGATCACCGTCGCGACGGCGTTGAGCCAAGGTCGGTTGACCCATGGGCCGAGCACCGCGCGGTCATTGCAGAGGAGCAGCAGGAAGACGCTCGCGCTCGGGAGCAGAACACCGGCGAGCGCCTGCACGGCGACCGTCATCAGTCCGAGCGGCGCCCCGGGGATGAGCACGATGCCCGCTGCCGCGGCGACGATCGAGGCGAAGATCGCGTAGAAGAGCTTGGCCTCCCGCGGCGGGCGGTGGAGCGAGTGATGCAGACCGAACACGTCGCCGAAGGCGTAGGAGGTCGCCAGGGTGACCGCGCCGGCGCCGATGATCGACGCGTTGAGGAGGACGAGCGCGAACAGGATCCCTGCCACCCGTCCCACGGTGTGCCTGAGGCCGACGGCGACCCCGCGCGCGTCGGTGAAATGGCCGTGAAGGCCGGTGTGTGCGAAGGCGGCCGCGGCCGCCGCCATGATGAGCGTCGCGCCGACGACCACGACGAACGATCCGATGATCGTGTCCACGCGCTCGTAGTTGATCCAGCGGGTCGTGATGCGCTTGTCGACGATGTTCGACTGCTGGAAGAAGAGCTGCCACGGTGCGACGGTGGTGCCGACGATCGCGACGATCAGCAGGATCGAGGTCGAGTTGACGCCGCCCGCGACGCCGGGGACGACGAAGTTGTGGGCGACCACACCCGCATGCGGATGCGACTCGATCGCCAGCGGAATCGCGAGGAAGTTTCCGGCGACGAAGACGAACATCGCCCGCTCCCACTTGCGGAAGCTGCCCGTCAGGGTCATGCCCACGAGCGCGAGTGCGGCGAGCGGCACCGAGACGTACCTGCTGACCCCGAGGTAGCCGAGCGCAAGATCGACACCGATGAACTCCGTCACGATCGTCAGGAAGTTCAGGAGGAAGAGGTCGACGATCGAGAACGCACCCCAGAAGCGGCCGAAGCGCTCGAGGATGAGGCGCCCGTGTCCGACACCCGTGACCGCGCCGAGGCGAACCACCATCTCCTGGTTCACGACGAGGACCGGGATCAGCAGGATCAGGACCCAGAGGAGGCTCGTGCCGTAGTTCTGGCCGGCCTCCGCGTAGGTGGCGACGCCGCCGGCATCGTTGTCGCCGACCATGACGATGAGGCCGGGGCCCATGATCGCGAGCAACGCGAGCAAGCGGCCCCGCCACGAACTGCGTGCGCCGGTGTCGTCGAGCGAGAGCGTCCCGAGCGCGCCCTTGATATCACCGATATGCGCCTCATCGAGAACCGGTGGCGCGCGCGACGGCTCCGGCTCGGCGTCCGGTACCACCGTCAAATGCGCCTGCTCGTCTGCCATCGTCGACCTCCCACCGCATTACCGCGGATGGCGTACCGGGGGTGCACGCCCCGGAGGTCGGCTGTCCGCTAGCGCGCGAGCAGGCCGGCGACGAGGGCGCGCCCGCTGGTACTTCCAGGAATGCTGTCTGCGTCCACCGTCACCTCGTCGCCCGACCGGCCGTATCGACGGCAGGCTACCAGCGGAGCCGACGCGTGGTTGGTGACGGTTCGGTGACAGCGCCGCGTCCGCCCGGCCGTCCGCAGGCGCCGTCCCGAACGAGGACGAGCAGGGCAAGCGAACTCGCTTTCACCCGCAGCGTGCGGCTCGGACGGGCGGCGACGTCGGAAGACCGCCGTTGGCCACCGCATCGCCAATTTCTCGACTCCGGGCGTCCGCGGTTGCGCTGTGAGCGTGACTGCGGCCGCAATTGCGATTTTCTCTACGGCCAGAAGTTGCTTCGGGGCTATCATTCATTCGCTAGGTCATCTCCAGATATCGCTCGATTCAACAATTGGAGTTTCTGATGATGCGGAAAAAGAAAGCGCCTCCGACAGCTCGCCGCGCATTCGGCGCGGCAATGATTTCGGTGCTTTGCGTTTCTGTGGCTTACACCGGACCGAGCTATGCCTCCTCAACCGCGCTCCCGGACCCCTGCGCGGCCATTCCAAGCACGCTGATCGCTTCTGCGTTCCGGCCCGAGGGCGCGCCGCAATCGTCGGTCGCGACGGTGCGCAATGTCTCGACCTGCTCCTACGGGAACGATCTGACCGTTTCCGTCGGAACGACGGCGATCGTCAACCCCGCCTACGCCGCCACGGTCGTGAAGGTTCCCGGCCTTCCGCACGGGACGTATATGACCTACAAGGGCTCGACGCAGACCGAGATCCTCTTCTATTCCGGCAGCGCCGCGAATGCGATCTACGGCGTCGTCAGGAACTTCGCGACGATCAAGAAAGCTCCGCTCGAGAGGATCGCAACGGCGCTTTTCGGCGGAATCACGGGACAATCCGACCCGCAAGCGACTCCGTCTGCCCGGCTCATCGGCGGGTAGCTCGACGCGCCCGGCTGCCCGCTCCCCTTCTGCGCCCGCCGTCGGCGGCGAGGCTGTTGACGAGGCGGGGCCCGTCACACGCCCACGCACCGTCCGCGTGCCGCCCCCAGCCCGAAGCGAGGGCAGGGCGACCCTGAGGGTGTTCGGCCGACCCACGCCCGAGCTGGCAGTGAGACCTCGGGCAAGCTTCCCAAGAGGACGGTCGATGCCAAAATCCTGCTTTCTCTCCGGCTCGCGCGCACCGTTCTTGCCCGGGCGAGGTTCGCGCCACCGGCGCTCACCCCCCGTTCGCGGCCTCGGAGACAGCACGAGTCTTCAGCGCGGAGAAGGGCCGCTCATCCCCGAGACCGTCTCCGGCGACCGCTCCTCCCGGCATCGGGCGCCCGCGAGACCGCGTCCCGTTGTCGCTGCCAGACGCCCGGACGCATGGTCCCCGATTCGCGAGCCCGCGTGCCGCGCACGGCCCATCCCCGACGGGCGCGCGGGGGAGGTCACTGCGCGTTGTTGCTGAGAAGCCGCGGCGAGCTGAGGGCCTCGCCGATACTCCGGAAGATTCCGGCGAGGTCGTTGCCTGGCTCCTGGTTGTAGTAGTTCTCGGGCGGGTTGCTGGGCTCATAGGTCCCCGCCGGACAGAGCGCCGCCTCCGCCTGGCTGTCGCTCTCGAAGCCGCTAAGGTTGCTAGCGCTATATGCGTTCGTGACCGAATTGTCCGCAATGAGCTCCATGGCGCACTGCGCAGTCAATCCCGCCAAAGTCCCTTGCGTATCGTCTGTGCAACTCCGATCGGTCGACTGGTCGTAGAGCGCCCCGTAGGCGACCGCTATCACCTGCGTGCCGGCCCTCTCCGCATTTTCCGCCGCGGTGATGCCGTACTGGCAGGGGTACTCTGTCACGCCCCCGTCGGTCTGGTTCGCATCGCCGTCGCTGAGAAGGATGATCACATTCTTCGCGGTCGAGCGAGAGGCCTCCTGGGCCACGAGCGCGCTCTGCGCCGCGTTGATCGCCGGCCCGTAGTCGGTACCGGCGCCGCCCGGGTCCTCGAGGCCGTACTCGCAACTGTTGGCGCAGCCGCCGGAGGCGGCCTCGAGCGCGATCGTCTGTCCGATCCAGGAGTTGCTTGCAATCGTCGCCGATGCGGGGGCGACTGCTATTCCCGACGGGGGATCATTCGTGTCCGAAAAGCCGGTCGCACTCGCGCTCCCGGACACGCTCTGACCGCTGGGGATACCGGCGGAGAAGCTCGTCGCGGCGGTGCCGTAGAGGCCAACGAGTTCGTCGCCGAGGTAGGTCGGCGTCACCGAAGGTGGTGCGACGGTGGTGCTGCTGCCTCCGACCGCGGCCGGGGAGAGGTCGATCGGCGGCACGGGATCGACGCCGGTGAAGCGAACGGCGATCGCGGATGCGGGCGCCGATAGCGGCGAACCGCCCGACGGGCAGCCGGCGCTCTGGAAGGTGAAGGTGTAGTTCTCGGGCTGGGCTGTCGGCCTGGCGCTCCAGAAGGTCGCCTGGCTGATCGTCCCCTTGGAGGTCAGAGACCCGACCTGGGTCCAGGTGCCGTCGTCGGGGGCGCAGATGCTGTTGCCGGCCGCGGTGAGCCCTTTCGTCGTCACCGTCACGAGCAGGAAGTCGTCGGATGTCGGGTTCGGCGGGCGTGCGATGGTCACGCCGTTCGAGCCGAGCGCCTGGAGCGCGAGCGTCTCGGTCGTCCAGGCGCCGGCCGCGGGGGCGCTTGTCGCGCTCGCGGGCGTGACGGAGCCGGCGATCGCCTGCGTGACGTTGCTCGCGCCGCTGTTTGTCCCGCCACCACCGCCGGAGACAGCCGTCGGCCCGATCAGGCTTGCAGCGGTCGTTGCAAATAGGCTTATGACATCGTCGTTCGCGGACCTGGTCACGACCGGCCCGGGGTTCAGCGGTGAAGAGACGCCGTGGGCGGCGAGGGGAGTGACGCCGTCGAGTGGCGTCGTCGGACTGACCCCGGTGTAGTTGACCGCGACGGCGCTCGCCTGCAGATCGACGGAGGTACCGCCGCACGATGAGGTCGGGTCGAAGGTGAATGTGTCGGAGCTCGCCTCGCTCGTGGTCGTCCAGAACGCCTCCTGCGTCAACGTCCCCGAGGTCGTCGTATTGACCGGCTGGGTGGCCGACAGCGGAACCGGTGTCCAGGTTGCATCGGTGGGTGCGCAGATGCTGGCGGAGCCGAGGTTCTGGACCGCGATCGACACAAGCAGGAAGTCGCCCGGCACGTACAACGAGGGAGGCGTGAACGTGATCGACGAGCTGAGCAGGGGCGTCAAGGCGACCGTCTCGGCCGTCCAGTTCGCGGCTGCAGACGTGCCGACGGACACGGCCGCGTTGCCGGCGGTCGTCTGCACGCTGTCGTCGGCACCGCTGTTCGTCCAGGCGCTACTCGTGTTGTCGATGGAGGGTGGATTCGCGGCGCTGAACCTCGCGTTGGTCGCAAAGAGGCTCACGACCTCGTCGCCCGCAGGCGCCGTCGAGGCCGGCGCGGTGGCAGTCGCTCCGGAGAGGTTCGGCGCACTGGTCGCAGTGATCGGCGCCGTCCCGGGATCGACGCCCGTGTAGTCGATCGCGACCGCGCTTGCGGCGGCCGGGACGAAGGTGCCCGTTCCCGTGCAGGAGGTCTCGAAGCTGAACGTGTCCATCGCGGGTGCGGTGACGGTGCTCAGGGTCGTCCAGAACGACTCCTGCGTGAGCGTCCCGGAGGTTACGGTGTCGCCTCCGGACGGGACAGGAACGGGTGTCCAGGTCGTGTCCGGGGCGCAGATGCTGCCACTGCCGAGGTTCTGCGCCGCGATCGATACGACCAGAAAATCGCCGACGGCGCCCGCGTATCCCGACGCGGGCGTAACCGCGATCGACGAGGGCTGCGTCGCGATCAAGGCGACCGTCTGTGCCACCCAATCATCGGGCGTGGTGCTCGTGACGCTCTCCGTTCCGGTCGCCCCGGCCGCTGGCTGGGGGGCGTCGTCGGCGCCGGTTGCGGTCGAGCTACTCGCGGCCACCAGGGGCGGGGCGGTCAGCGAGGTGAATGACGAGCTGCCGGAGCCGAAGAGACGTACGACCTGCTCGTCTGGTTGCGTCGTTCCGAGCGGAAGCGCGGGTGCGATGAGCGTCGTCTGGATCGTCTCGGCCGCCGTCGTCGCCGTCGCCGTCGCGGTGAACACGGCGGTCCCGGCGGTCGTCACCTCGAGCTCCAGATTGTCGCCCGTCGACAGCGCGAGGCTGGCGGCGATACTGCAGGTGTTTTTGGTAGCGGCGATCGTGCAGCTCGACCCCGAAGCGGCGCCGTTCTGGAGCAGCGCCACGGTGGAGGTGTCGCCCGTCGGGACGTTCGCGCCGAGCGTCAGGCTTGCTGCTGTGAGCGTGCCGCCCGGCGAGGCGACCGTGGCCACGTCGCACACGCTGGCCGACACACTCGCACACGCCGACGAGAGCGACACGTAGTCGATGTCCCCGGTGTAGCTGGCCGTCGCCGAGCCCTTCGAGCTCAGGGGCGTGGTACCACTGCTCTCTACGACTTTGAGCGACATCGTGCTGGTGCCGCCGCTCACCGCCCAGCTTCCCGCGATCGTGCACGTCGTTGCGCCGGAGGTCGTTGTCGTCCCGATCTTGCAGGTCGGCGAGCCCGTCGTCGGCACCGCGTCATCGACGAGGAGCGACACGGTGAACACCTCGTCGCTCGCGGTGCCCGTCGTGAAGGTGAATGTCGCGCCTGTGAGTATGTTGGCGGCCGAGGGGAGGAGGGTGTCACAGGCAGACGTGCAGGACGTCGTGGACGAGAACGAGTCGAAGCGGGCGGTGCTGCTGTATGCGGCACTCGTGATCGAGCCGCTCGCCTTGGTGCCGGTCGTCCGCCAAGCGGTACTCGGTGCCGAGCCCGCGAAGCTCGCGGCCCCGGGGATCCCGGTCGCTCCCGTCGCGCTGTCGATCGACGCGACGTTCGTGTAGCGCACGACGAGCGCCGACGCGCTGAGCGTCAGGGTTCCGTTCCCCACGCCGCTGACGCAGGCGCCCGTGAAGAAGTTGAAGGCATAGGTCTCCGCCGCGGCCGTGCTGCGGAGGCTCGAGTACGTCTCCTGGATCACCAGGCTGCCCGCCGCGCCCGACTCGCGCTTCTGGTCGACGAGCGTCCAGCCGGTGGTCGTACTCGAGGGGCAGATGGTGCTTGCGCTGACCACGCCGGCGCCCTGCCCGGTGACGGTCAGGAGCAGGAAGTCGTTCGCGACGTGGGTCGCGGGGCGGTTGACGGAGATGCCCGTCCCGCTGTTGGTGGAGCTGGTCGCCGTGTCCAGGCTGCTGCCGCTGTTCGGGCCACCGCCGATCACGAGCGGCGAGGTCGCCGTGCTCGTCGAGCCAGCGACGGCGATCCCGGAGTTGACGGTGCTCGTCGAGTCGTTCGCGACACCCGCTCCTCCGCCGATCCCGGAGGCGTTGCTCGTCGCGGTGCTCGCATCGCCCGAGCCGCCTCCCGCGATCGAGGAGGCCTGGCCGCCCGGGGTCGGGTAGCCGCCGTTGGGGCAACTATCCCCGGGCCAGTAGACCGATTGCACGAGGTTCGAGGCGGGGTTGAGCGTCGCGAGGGGATCGGTTGTCGCCGCATCCGAGACGCGGAAGTCGCTCGAGAAGGGCACGGCCTGGTAGCTGGCCGAGCTCCCGTAGGTGACGTCGCTCGTGGAGAGCTCCTTGGTGCAGTCGAGCTCGTCGGGGACGCCGAGGCCGCTCCCCTGTGAAACGCTGCTGTTGAGCCCCGGAAAGGTCACCATCCCGACCTCGTCCAGCGGGCTCGCGACGTTGTCGGTGCCCGCGACGTCCGGACCGCAGACGCTCCCCGCGCAGGGGAGCAAGGTGCTGAGCAGCGCCCTGATGCCGGCCTTCGCGCAGTCCTCCTGGGTGAGGCTCACCGACGGCGGGACGTCGGTCGGAGTGCCGCCGCAGGAATCGGTCGTAGTCATGGATTCGGTCGTGTCGTCGACCATCTCCACATCCAGCGGGTGCGGCACGCCGCCCGCGGCGGACGCGGTCGCAACAGCCGTGATCTGCGCGTTGCCGAAGCCGAAGGGGAGCAGCCTCATGAGCGACGGGGTCACGTTCGTCTGTTCGCTGACCTGAATGGCGTTGCAGCCCTGGTTGTGCGGGTTACCCGCGGGCGCCAAGACCCCTGGACACGCGGTTCCCGTGGCGCAACTGATGCCGGCACTCGCGACCGACAGGCATTCCAGTTTGATCTGCGTCGTCACGCCGTTGGCGCGTGACGTATCGAAGTTGTAGCCGTCCATCACCTGGGTGACGCCGTTGCAGGTACCGGCGGTGGCCTGGCTTGCTCCGTAGGTGCACGCGGCGCTGCTCGCCGTCACATTCGGAAGATACTCGCCGGCCGCGAGGGCAGCGGCGTTGGCGGCGGCCTGCAATTTGGTCTGGAGAACATGCTCCTGCCCGCCGTCGATGACGAGCCCAGCCATCCCGATCATCACGACAAGGAATATGGCCGCGAAGACGATGGCCTGCCCCTCGTTGTGTTGATTCCCTCGCAGCGAGGAGACGAGGCAGCGGAGGAAGCGTCTCACTCGACGTCCTCGGTGACGGTCACGGACAGCGTGCAACCCGGATAGACGTCGAACCCGAGAATCTTCAGGTCACACGGATAGGTGCCGTTTACCGTCACCGAGGAGCCCGACGATAGGGTCGGGCAGGTGCCCGTCGTCGTCGAGGCCGTCTCCCAGGTGTATGCCCCTACCGGGGTGGGATTAGTAGGCGCTGGAGGGGTGATCCCGGGGGCAGTCTGGTACATCGTGACCAGGAGCTGGGACCCGCTGAGGCTCGTCGAGTTATCGATGAGGTTCCCGGTGTCAGTGCATGGATACTGCTGGCCACGCTCGATGGCGAGTTGGCGCGCACCGGAATCCACGACGTTCGTGAGCTCGATGTAATTGCTGTACACAACGCCGAACTTTAATATTCCGAAGAGAATCAGGAGCAGGACGGGCAAAACGAGGGCCATCTCCACAGCCGCCTGACCGCCGTCGGCGCATCCCGCCCGCGTTCGTCTCTGACCTCCGATCGCCCGAAAGGAGGTCCTCGAACGCGCCCGGGACAGCGGGATCCATTTCTTCAACGACGACATGGTCAGATGACCGCTTTCAACAGGCATAGGAGGTTCCTCCGCCCGTCCAACTCACTCGCCGGGCAGGGGAGAATGACGCCAGAGGGACTCCGAATTACAGCGCTACAACGTTCGTAGCTCAGTCCATTGCGGCGGTCAAGCCCCTTTTGTGGGACATTCACAATCCCGGGCGACGCCTCGTTTCAGCCGACGACGGTCATCGAGCGGGATCCACCTGGCTCGTTTGACTGCGTGTGAATGCCCTCAGCAACCGGTTTGGCGACCGGAAAAGGGGTCGCGCATTGAGGCGGTATACGGCGAGCCACACCTGTGCGACGACGGGCTCCGATCGTAGGAGGCTCGCCCTCGTCATGATGGAGTTCTTGGCACCGCGCGAAAAACGCAGGAGCTGCCGCATGCGATCCACCCAGCCGACCGACCGGACTCTGGGCAGCACCTCTCCCGGCCACGCGCGGTCCTTTGGCGGGCCCGGGGCAGTGGTCGGAGCCGCAGCAGCACTGGCGGCCCTCGTTGCCGCGGTAGGCGTCGTCGGCGCCGACGCTCTCTGGCTCGTCCCGCTCGGCGACCGCCTTGTCCACGGCCAGCTTCCCCGATCGATCCCCTACGCGACCGCGCCGACGAGCGGTTGGCACGACGTCCCGGCCGGCGCCGAGCTCGTCTTCTGGTCTCTCTACCACGCACTTGGCGGAACCCGCGGCCTTGTCGTCGGGCAGGCCGTCGCCGCCGCCGCCGGGTTCGGATTTCTCGCGCGCGGCCTCGGCCGCGAAGCCTCCGCGGGCGCCACGTTGCTTGTCTCGGTGCTCGTGCTTGCCGGATCGCTGCCGAATGTCGTGGTCGTCAGCGTCGCCCTCTTCTCGCTTGCGCTCTGGCCGCTTCTGCTTTGGCTGCTCGAGTCCCAAACGCGCTCCCCGAGCAGGCGTGTGTGGCTGAGCGTGCCGCTGCTCGCACTGTGGGGAAACCTGCACGGGGAGGTCCTCGCCGGCTGGGCTCTGCTTGCCTGCTATCTCGCACTCGGACGCGCGCGTCGCTCACCGTGGCTCTCTGCGGGGGTGCTGGGGGGCGCCACCGTCGCGCTGTTCGCGAATCCCGCGCTGTGGCACACCCCCCGTTACTACTGGTCTGTGCTGCACAGCGAGGTGGCACGGCAGGGCTCGGGCCTCTGGGCGCCGCTTGGCAGCGGAGGATTCGACCTCGTGCTCGTCGCGGTCGGGGCGATCCTCCTCGCGGCCGCGCTCAGCGGGGACATCCGCATCCATCTCTGGGAAGCCGTCGCGCTCCTCGGCCTCGCCGCCGCGACCGTTCACGTCGCACGCACCGGAACGTGGTTTCTCTTTCTCGCCGCGTACCCGGCCGCGCGCTCCCATCGCCTACGCAATCCGCGATCGCGACCGCTCGCGCTTTCGACGCTCGGGTTCGCGATCGGTGCCACGGCGCTCCTGGTCATCGGACCCACCGATCCAGGTTCGAGCTCCCTGGCCGCGCGTGCCGCACATACCGGCCGTCCCGTGCTCGCCGAAGCGATTCTCGGCGAGCAGGTCGCTCTCGCCGGCGGGCGCGTGTGGGTGGACAACCCCATCGACGCGTTCCGGCCGGCCGATCAGTCCCTCTACCTCGACTGGCTCGCCGGTAAGGCACGCGGAGATGGTGCGCTCTCGCATGCCGACTACGTCCTCGTCGAACCTCGGTCGATCGCGGGCGACCGGGCCGCGCATAACCCGAGCCTTGTGCCCGTGGCGAGAAGTCAGGGGGCCGTGCTCTATCGCGTCGGGACGAGCGCCCCGGACACCTGAGCACAGGGGAGCCACTGCCCGCACGGATCACCCTCCGAGACGCCGCCGTCGTCTGGCTCTCGGCGCTTCCGACCGGATCTCTCAGCGCGTCGTGACTCCGAGCTAGCCGCCACTCGCGGCGGGGAGCGGCCTTCTTCGAGCGGCGGGCCAGCTCCGAGGGATGCGGGCATATGCTCGACGTACTTCGTGTGGCGGCCCGTGCGGCTACCCTTCGGCAAGGTGCGGCGTCGGAGCTCCCTCATGAGGGTGGCGCTTGGTACCTGCGCCTTCGGGCTGATCGCCGTCGCGCACGGGGCCGCGGTTCCCGAGCGGACCGTGCCAAAACCTCAGCAAGCGGCGCTCGAGGCGATCGCGAATCTCGAAGCGCGCGGGAAGATCGATCCGATCGAGGCAACCTTCGACCGCACGGCGGTTCGCCGCGCTGTGCGCCTCATCGACCGCCTCCCGCGTGACCGTGGCGCCCCGATCGCCTCGGCGCTCGTCCAGGTGAGCGCGATCGCCGCTCGGCTCACGGCTCCGCGGGCGCTCGCCCTGTTCGGACAATTGACCGTGAACGACGACTGGTTTGCCCGTCACGGCCCCCCAGCGGCCCAGACGGATGTGACAGACGACGACGGAGTCGTGTACCGCTACTTCCCCGGGAGCGCCTTCGAGTTCCATCCGCTCGCCAACTTCGCGGCGCTGAACGGAGCGGCGACGAGCAAGCATTCGGCTGCGACACGCAAGCTCGCAAGCGCGCTGATCGCCCGCGGCGTGCCCGAGACGGGCGGCGCCGTCGTCTGGGAGTACTACTTCGACTACGCGGGGGGGCAGGCGCCGTGGCTCTCGGGGTTCAGTCAGGCGGTCGCGGCGCAGGCGTTCGCGCGTGCGGCGGCCCTGCTCCCGGCGGAGGCACCACAGCTGCTCGCCGAGGCCAATGCGGCCTACCGCGCGATTCCGGGGCGGCTCGACCAGCACCTGAGCCTCGGCCCCTGGATCAAGCTCTACAGCTTCAACCACGACGTGGTGCTGAACGCTCAGCTGCAGACGGTGATTTCCCTCGCAAGTTACGCGGCGGCGAGCTCCAACCGCCAGGCAGCGTCGCTCTCTAAGAGTCTCCGAGACGCCGCGGCGAAGGCCCTACCGCTCTTCGAGGCGGGCGCCTGGAGCTACTACGCGCTTCCCAACGACCTCTCGCCCCTCGACTACCAGGAGTACGTCGTCGAGCTGCTCCAGACGCTCGCCAAGTCCGATCCGCGCTTCTCGAGCGCGGCGTCGCGCTTCGCCTCGTACCAGACCCAACCGCCACGCTTCGAGCTGGCGAATGCCGGCCCCGGGGCCGTCGAGTTCTGGGTCTCGAAGCCCTCGAGCGTCCGCGTCTCGGCGCTCGGCGGCGTTCAGCAGCTTTCAGTTGCCGGTGGCTGGCACGTCGTGAGCTGGGACCCCGGGCATGCCGGGGTTTTTCCGGTGAGGCTCGAGGCGACCGACTGGGCCGGAAATTCAACCTCGGCCGAGGCGCTCCCCATCGTTCGAGTCGCGCCGCCGCCGAAGCGGGCGCGAAGGGCGAGAACCCCGCAGGCAGTGGTGGTGCACGACACGTCCGACCTGCCGCCCCTGGTCGTCGGTGCCGGACTTGACACGCCCGAGGAGGCAGCACTGGCACAGAACGACGGATTTGAAGCGGTGCGTATGACGCTCGTCTGGCCCGCCGGCGCCTCCACCCCGGATCCGGGTGCGATCGAGGCGCTCGACAGGCTCCCGGCCGGCACGAACCTCGTGCTCGAGCTCGACGCAAGCTCGCTCCCGCCTGATGCTCCAGGGCGAGCTGCGCTCGCCTCCTACGCAGCGGCCGTCGCGAGCCAGGTGCCGGCACTCCATGACCTGATCCTCGGCCCCGCGCCCACGGCGGGGACGGCCTCCGCCTATGAGATAGCCCTCGCGGCGGTCTACGACGCGGTCAAGCAGGCCGCACCAACAGTCCGCGTCGACGCGGAAATCGCTGGCACCCAGACTCCCGGGAACGCGCTCGCCGCGGTCGCGACCGCCTACCGAGCGAGCGGCCGCACCGAGCCGCTGATGGATGAGCTTGCCTTCCAGCCGGCGCCCGCTGCGGGGCTCCATCTCTGGACACTCGCCAGTCTTTCCCAGCTGATCACGGCGTTCAACGCGGGCTTCGCCGACACGGCACAAGCGGGCGCCCCGCTGCGTGTGATCATCGACGACATGGCGTTTTCCTCGGCGATTCCCCAGCAGAAGATCGCCCTGTACCCGTCGGCGTCGGCGGGCGCCGGGCTCGACGAGAACTCGCAGGCCGCAGCGTACACGGCGGCTCTCGGCTCGGTGAGCTGTCAACCGAGCGTCGACGAGCTGCTCCTCGACCAGCTCGTCGACAACGGGACTCTCGGTGGCCAGGCGGGCCTCTACTACCTCGACGGAAGCCCGAAGACGAGCCTACAGCCGGTTCTCCAGGCTGTCGAAGCGGCCCAGGGTAGCTCGCGCGGCTGTGCCCCCGCGTCCTCCGGCTCGAACTCGGCGGGCGGCTCGACTTCGCTCCCGACCTCGACCGAGCCGAACACGAGCCCGCCGACCCCAGCGCCAGCGCCGTCGCCCTCGCCCGCGCCGACACCAGCGCCAACACCACCGCCGACGCCGGCGCCGTCTCCGCACAGCACGAAACCATCGGTCGCCCTTGCGACCCCCGGCGCGCTCGTCTTTCCGGACTCGATCTCGACGACAACACCACCGAGCGTGCACCTCGGCTGCACCGCCGCCTGTCTCTACCTCATCACCCTCCAGCGAAGCTCCGACGGAGTGCCGGTGCTCGCAACACGCGGCGCACTCAGCGGCGGTTCATACGCGACGGTCAAGCTGCCGCACGTTCGGATCCCCTCCGGGAGCTACCACTTCTCGGTTTGGCTCGTCGCCCAGGTCAACCCCGAGCGGGTCAGCGTCGAGCGCAGTCCAACCGTGCCGGCGAACTAGTCGGGTGCGATCAGCCCGCGCTCCGACTCGGGAGATCTGAGCCGTAGGTGTAGGCACTGAGCCGCTCGAGAAGAAGGCTCTTCATCGCCGGCGACACCTCGGCCGCCGCAGCGTTGAGCGCTTCGACGTCGCGCACGGACGATTCGACCGCCAACGCCTCGGCGTCCGCTGGCCCGAAAGTCTCCGCTTCGGGCCCCGCACTGCCAGCTTCCGTCCCGCCGGGCGCCGGGGAACCGACCTCCGACGAAAACGCAGCGACACCCGGGCTTTCGAAAGAACGCGAGGCGACGGTCGGATCGTCACGACCATCCAGCTCGAACGGCGGCAGATCGATCGGCCGCAAACCGGCGGCCGCCGGCACGGGAAGGGCCGATTCGACTCCGGCGCGGTGTTCGTCCACGGAGCCGCGGCTGGGCGAACCGGGCTCCGCCGAAAATGTCGAGGCGCCGAGTCCGCCCGGCAAAAGTGCGTCATCCCCGAGCGAGCGCCCCTCGCCGGGAGCAAGCGGTGACCGTGGCACCTCGGCCACGCGCTCCGCTTCGCCGCCCTCCGGGTTGACGCCTCCGGGATCGTGAGCCCCGACCCGTGG
>Ga0302325_10019864_pt1 | contig 14109 bp, 11 predicted proteins | sample Palsa_T0_2_FD_201948 | JGI IMG/M metagenome (GOLD analysis project Ga0302325, IMG submission 201948) | Peat permafrost microbial communities from Stordalen Mire near Abisko, Sweden - Palsa_T0_2 | ecosystem: Environmental > Terrestrial > Soil > Palsa > Peat permafrost | place: Sweden: Abisko... | reverse complement strand
CCTCCAACTGGTCGCTTTGGGTCAAATTACGCAGCGCCGCGCGCTTGCGCGAAATGGCTTCCACCGCCGATTTGTATGCGCTATCCGTCTCTAGCCAGAAATAGCGTCGCAATACCGGATAGACATTCTCGATGGGAAAGCGTTCCAGATCGTAGCGCGAACCACCACCGCCGCCACCGGCGAAATTTCCGTTGTCGAATTTATAGTTGCCCACGCGAACGCGAATATCAGGCTGGCGGAAGCGCTCATGGCGGCGCGCGATCAAGCCGCCCAACACGGCCTCGACGTTGAAGCTTTCTTCCTGATCGAGCACGTATTGAATGAAATACGGCGCTTCCAGATTGGGAATGGTGAGTCCTCGGGCGCGCTCGATCTCGTCATGCATCGCCTGCAGCACCGGATCGGTGGTAGGAGATTGCGCACTTGCGGTTAAGGCGACCGCAGCCAGAAGAAGGGCGCTGATGCAGATACTGATGCAAATGCTGCTGATAAGGCTGCTGCTGATCCTGTTGTGGGGCAGGTTGGTAACCTGCGGCCGATTGTCAATCGGCCCGCCCGTGTCGCACGGAACACCCCTTCGCACCCAGGGAAAAGAACATCTCAGCCGCCAAAAGGCCGATTGACAATCGGCCGCAGGTTTTACCAACCTGCCCCACATGGCATCTGGAGTATGAACAGGAGGCCGCCTCATTTGCCCACTCCTTTCTCCAGCACGGTGGGCTCCGTGAGCAAAGGCGGCCGGTCGTTGGACTTCGCCTTCTTCTCGATCTCGATTTCCGACACCAGAATCGCCGGCGACACCGCGGATACCGGCACGCTTCCCGATTCGGCGCCGCAGTACCCGTTGAATACCTCGGGCTTATCGCCCGTGGCCAGGATCTTCGAGAAGCTGGAAAGCGGCGTACCCACAATATCCGTTCCCCGCACCAGCTCATCCGGGCGGCCGTCGGGATAGATGCGGTACACAATCACCGGAATCACCTTAAAAGCTTGCAGGCCGGCGCGCGCCGTAGTCGTAAATCCGCCCGTGATGTCGCGGAAGTAAAGGCCGTAAGGCTTGCCCTGCTTCTTCACTTCGTCGATGAGCATCTGGCGCAGCTTGGCATCGGAAACCGCGTTGGACGATTCCACAATCAGGTTCGACTGCCGCGAAACCACTTCGTATCCGGGCTGGCGGCGGCCATGACTGTTGGATGTGCTGAACCCCGTGATGGGCGACCGCGACATAAGGAACGTATTCAACACGCCCTTATCCACGGCCAACACCGGGCGCGCCTTAACGCCTTCGTCGTCGTAATCGTACCAGCCGTTCAGATCGACGCCGCCGATCTTCTTGCGGGTCGGGTCGAAGACCACGGAGAGAAAATCGGGCAGCACCTTTTGGTGGACGCTCTTGGTGAACGTCTGGCCTTCGGCCTCGTCCTTCTGGCGATGCCCCTCCACGCGGTGGCCGAAAATCTCGTGGAAGAAGACGCCGGCGGCGCGGCCGGAGAAAATCGCCGGCCCGACGAACGGCTCAGCTTCCGGGGCCTTCAGCAGATTGGTGACGTCGTTGGCGACGCGGTCCACGGCGGCATCGAGCGTCTTATCGTCAGGTAAACCGGAGGCGTCCACGGCTTCGAAGGTTTCGAACGAGTTCAAGTCCGTGCCATCGGAGGCCTTGGCGGAGGCGGTAATTACCACCCGGGCGAATCCGCGGCCAAACTCCAGCCGGGACCCTTCGGTGTTGACGAAGTAGCGCGTATCGGTCTGCGCCATCACCGAGACATGCGACGTCAGCACCTTCTGATAATTCTCAAAGCGCGCGGAAAGTTTGCGGACGCGCTGGTCCCAACCGGCGGCATCGAATTCGAGCTTAACGGCCGCCTGTTGGTGGACCTGGGGCGTCTCCGCCGAGAAATCGTCGGAACTATCTTCGGCCGCGACCTTCACTTGCGCATTGGTAGTGATGCGGATCAGGCGCTGCGCGGCGCTGCGATAGGCGCGGTCGGTTTCGAGCCACAAACGGCGCTTGATGGCGTTGACGCTATCCTCATAGGTGATTAAAGCGCCGGACGTGAACTGGCCGCGGTCGCCGCGGACCACGTGATAGTTATCGAGCTTGGGCGAGCCGACGCGCACCGAGACATCGAGTTCGCGTTCCTTGCCGGCGCCGGTGGCATCGATGGTCCCGAGCGTACCGGAGATGGATTTATACTCCTGCTCGGTGATCTCATAGCTGAGAAAGTACGGCGCAGGCTCAGCCTTCTGTTTGAGGACGGTAAAGTTGCGGGTGAGCTCCTGGGACATTGCGTCCAGCAGCGTAGATTGAGCGGCGGCGACGCACGCCGCGGAGGCGAAGATCGCCAGACGGAGGGAAACTGCACGGATCAAGCTATAAGGATAGCATTGTGGGGCGGGGCAGGTAATTCCGGCTGCAAGTGGGGGTTGGGGGATTCCGCGGCGAGGTGGGGGGCGCAGAACTTCTTCCGCGCCCGATGCCACGGTTAGAGATTATGCGAGACTTACGTCCTCGGCTTGCAGACCCTTGGGGCCCTTCTTAACTACAAACGAGACGCGGGCGCCTTCGTCTAGAGATCGATAGCCGCTGGCTTCGATAGCCGAGAAATGCACGAAAACATCTTCGCCATTCTCGCGTTGAATGAAGCCGAATCCTTTGGCGGCGTTAAACCACTTCACAGTACCTGTTTCTTTCATCGTTTTTCCTTATTAGAATCTACCGCGTGTCGTATCGATCAAGGGTGGAACAGCCGAGGTCTTGCAAGTCGAGGTCTTTCCATTGCGGATCAAAGGACATGAGGCATTTAGAACTCTCTTAGCATAGCACGCCCAGTTTGGGCAAGGGGATCGGAAATGTTGGGCGCCGTTGTGGGGTAGGAGGGCAGCCTGCAGCCGATTGCCAATCAGATTACCAATCGGCTGGAACCGGATGGCGCCTCTGCCAACCTGCCCACAAATTCCTGAGAATAATGGAGGCTGTGGGCCACTATCCCACTTGCCGTCCGATTCGCAGATCCTCACTCCCGCGGCCGGCCGTTACGCGGCTGAGATGGCGCGTGCGATTAAGCCCGCGGCCGAACAGCTCGACCGGCGCCTCTCCTTAATCTTGCGCAAGCGGGGCCACGATGCCGACCAGATTCGCGCTTTGCTGGCCATCGTTCCGGCCGCCGCCGCGCGTTTGCGCACGCTGCCGCAGTTTCTGGAACAGGTGGAGTACAACGGGCGGCGCCTGGCCAAGATGAACGTCTCGCCCGCGCAGGCGCAAGAAACGCTGCGCGACTGCGGCGCTCTGCTCGACCGGCTGCTCGCCAGACGCTTTGCGCCGGCGCGCGAACAACTGCGCCTGGCCACCACGCTCGCGCTGAATGAGGCGTACTATCGCGTCCGCGAGGCGGAAGTGCAAGCGCTTTTCGGGATTTACCGCGCGGAAGTGGCGGCGGTGAGTTTCGACGATCTGCTGCATCGCTTCATCCGCGTTCTAACGCCGGCATTTCACGCGCAGGCGGGACGCGTGGCGGCGCTGCCGCAGCCGGCGTCGGGCAAGCTGGCTAAGCCTTTATATATCGAGCGCGGGAGCGCCAATGCCGGTCTGGTGGCCGACCGCGCGATGCGGCGGCGGCACGCCTCGTTTTGGTCGTATCCCCTGGGTGCGACGGTGGTGGCGCAGTTCGGTTTTGCGGTGAAGTACCCCTGGTTTCCGCGCGAGCGGGCGCTGCTCGAAGCGGTAGCCGAGCGCTGTCACGCGGCGGAAGCGCGGGCGCTGCTGGAATCCGAGAACCAGCGCCTGGATGCCATGGCGCATCGCGCGGAAGAAGAAGAGCGGAGACGCATCGGGCGCGAACTGCACGACGAGGCCGGCCAATGCCTGGTACTACTGCGGCTGCAACTCGAGATGATGGAGCGCGATGCGCCGCCCTGCCTGCGCGCGCGCCTGGCGGAAGCGCGCGGCGTGGCGGAATCGGCGGTGACGGAGATTCGGCGGATTGTGGCTGCGCTCAGCCCTTCGGTACTGGAGCGTTTGGGACTGCGTGCGGCGCTGCGCCATTTAGCGGCGCGTTTCCGCAAGATGGATGCGGCCACGGTGAAGATGCGCATGATGCTGGGCGCCGGGCCGCTGCCGCAGGGGGTGCAGGAAGTGGTTTACCGGGTGGCGCAGGAATCGATGCTGAACATCGCCAAACATTCCAGCGCGAAGTGCGTAAAGCTTTCCCTCCGCGCCGCCGATACATGGATCAGGCTAAGCGTCTCTGACGATGGCTCCGGCTTCCGCGATGAAGCGGCGGCTCGCAAACTGGCGTCGTACGGTTTGGCGGGGATGAGGCAGCGCGCGGCGCTGCTAGGCGGAACCTTGGCCGTGGAGAGTGTGGCTGGCGAAGGAGTAACAGTGCGACTCGAACTTCCTCTGGAGCAGGTGCAGGTAAAATCAAATGGCAAAAATACGCGTGTTGTTGACTGACGATCACATTTTGTTCCGGCAGGGCATCCGGACGTTGTTGACGGCCGAGCCGGATATGGAAATCGCGGGTGAAGCCGGGAGCGCGGGGGAGGCGGTCGCCGTCGCGCGGCAGTCGCGGCCCGACGTGGTGCTGATGGATATCGGCATGGCCGGCATGAGCAGCTTCGAAGCCACGCGCCAGATCCGCAAGGAGAGGCCGGACACGCGCGTGGTATTCCTTTCGATGTACGACGACGAGGACTATCTGGCGGAGTGCGTGGACATTGGGGCGAACGGATACATCCTGAAAGAGAGTCCCGCCGAGCAACTGGTGACGGCTATCCGCGAAGTGCATCGCGGCGGCAGCTACTTGAGCCCTCGATTGCTCACCAAGCTGGTCGACGATTTCCGCTCGCAAGGCCAGGGAATGAAGCGGCAGCCCCGCTTCGGCACCTTAACCAAGCGCGAGCGAGAGATCCTGAAACTATTGGCCGAAGGAATGTCGGTGAAGGAAATCGCGGCCAGTTTCGATTTGAGCGTGAAGACCATCGAAGCGCACAAATTCAACTTGATGCGCAAACTGGATATTCACAACAAGGCGCAGTTGGTGCAATACGCCATTCAGAAGAAGATTATCCGCTTGCCGGAGACGGTCTTCAATTAGGCGGGATTAAAGGGGGGTGAAAAGAACTAGCCCGCCCGCGGGCGAGGCAGAGGAAGGCGTCTGCCTGGCAATAGTTGACAGAGTCAACGATTTAGTTGATTCTGTCCATATGAGTGTGGACGAACTGGCGCCGCTGGTGGACGCGGCGCGGCATTTCAACCGGTTCTACACGCGGCGGATCGGCGTGCTGCGGGAGGGTTTGTTGCAGTCGCCATTCTCGCTGGCGGAAGCGCGTGTGCTGTACGAGTTGGCGCATCGGGAAGATCCGGCGGCCAACGCGCTGGCGCGCGAGTTGGAACTGGACGCGGGGTATCTGAGCCGCATCCTCAAAGGCTTCGGAAGACGCGGCCTGGTGCGACGGATGCGTTCGGAAATGGACGGGCGTCAAAGCATCCTCCGGCTGACCGCCAAGGGGCGGCGGTCGTTCGCGGCGCTCGATGCACGATCGAGCGAAGAAGTGCGTGGAATGGCCGCGAAGCTTGGGCCCGCGGATCGCGCGCAATTAGCCGCCGCCATGCAGACTATCGAGCGGTTATTGGATTTGGATGCCATCCGCCCGGCGCCGCCGATTCCTTATCTGCTGCGGCCGCATCAACCGGGCGATATGGGATGGGTGACGCATCGGCACGGGGTTTTGTACGCGCAGGAATACGGGTGGGACGAGAGCTTCGAGGCCCTGGTGGCGGAGATCACGGCGAAGTTCATACGCAAATTCGACCCCCGGTGCGAGCGCTGCTGGATCGCCGAGCGCGCCGGCGAGGTAGTGGGATCGGTGTTCCTGGTGAAGCGGTCAAAGAACGTGGCGCAGCTTCGGCTCTTGTGGGTGGAACCGGAAGCGCGCGGCTTGGGAATCGGGCGACGGCTGGTGGAGGAATGCATCCGCTTCGCGCGGCAAAAGGGCTACCGCAAGATTATGCTCTGGACCAACGACGTGCTGACGGCGGCGCGGAAGATTTACGAGCGAGCCGGCTTCCAGTTGTTGGAAGAGAGCCGTCATCATAGTTTCAGTAAGGATCTGGTGGGGCAGAATTGGGAGTTGAAATTGTAGGGGAGGGCTGCCACAGTGGACTACAAAAGAAAATGGTTCCAAGTGACCCGATTTCCAGCATTGCTCACCACGGGCATGCAACCGTACTGAGCATCGCGTTCCGGATGGCCGTGCGCTTTGCCTGTTTGCTCCCCGGCAACCGGTTTGGCGGTCACCGTTTCACCGCTTTCAGACGCGCCGCAGCTTTCTATCCGAAACTGGACCGTTCGCTCGTAACGGCCTTTCCCTCGCCCGCAACGGCTCCCGCTTTCGCGGACTCCATTCCGGGGTCAATGGTCCTGGCCTGCTACTTCGCTGTCTCGCTCGCCGGTTTACATGCCCGTTCGGTCTTTCGGCTCCGCCACCGGAATTGGTTTGCCCCAATCCCTGCCGCTTCCACGCTTCAGACCCGTTGCACTTTCGCCGGCAAACTCATCCGGCCGCTCTCCCCGTCTCCACTCCCCTCCAGGAGTTTTAGCTCCCTCGGGATCAAAGCGTTCAACGGGCGTCGCCGCCGTCCGGTCCGCCTTCCGAACCCGCCCGATCTCCGCTCGCTCCCCGCAGCCTTTTCTATTGCTAGATGGCGGCTACGGATCATCGTCCACGGTTCGCTACGTTTCCGGAGGCTTGCTGTTCCTCAAACCTCTTGGAACCTCACCCAATATGCGCCTGCGACCCCATCGCCGTCAATCGATTTGTGAGCACAACTGCACACTTTTCAACAGGAAATTACTATCGTGTTTCGAATTAGTTACAGGGATTCCTGTATGAATGTCTTGTGGATAAAACGGGCGTCGGCTATCCTGTTTTTGCGATACTGGGCCGATGCGGAGACTGGCAATCCGCCCGGGGGCGATCGGCGATTTGATCGTGTCCTTGCCGGCGCTCGAGTGTTTACAAGAGGATTATTACGAGGTTTGGGTTGCATCGGCAAATGCGCCTATGGTGCGTTTCGCGGATCGGGTGCGGGGGATTGCGTCGACCGGACTCGATTTGCTGGCGGTGTCGGAACCACCCATGGGGCTGATCGAAGAACTGGGCGGATTCGATTCGATTGTCTCCTGGTACGGCGCGAACCGGCCCGAGTTTCAGGAAGAAGTCGCGAGACGTGGACTGCCGTTCACCTTCTTCGCCGCATTGCCGCCCGACGCGGCTGGGGTACATGCCACTGACTTCTATCTGGCGCAGGCGCGCACGCTGGGCGCGTGCCACAGCGACGGAATTCCGCGCATTGCCGGCGGCGCTTTCAAGGCCCCGCGCGAGAATTTCGCCGTGATTCATCCCTTTTCGGGCAGCGCGCGCAAGAATTGGCCGCTCGAAAACTTCCGCGAGCTGGCGCGGCGGCTGGAGGCCGAAATGCCGGTGCGTTGGTGTGTGGGCCAGGAGGATCCTCCGCTCGATGGCGCGGTGCGCATCGACGACCTGTACGAATTAGCGCGCTGGCTGGCGCGGGCGCGGCTCTACGTGGGAAACGATTCGGGCATCACGCACCTGGCGGCGGCGGTAGGTACGCCGGTGCTGGCGCTATTCGGTCCGACGGATCCGGAGATTTGGGCGCCACGCGGGGGGCACGTCCAGGTGGGGCGGTTTTAGACATTAGGGCAAGCTAAAGCATGCCCCACCTCGAATTCATTCCTGGCGCAGGGCGATGGCGGGATCGATGCGAGAGGCGTGGATGGCGGGTAAGAGCGCCGCCAACGCGGCCAGAACGAATACGATCAGACCGGCGCCGAGGAAGCTTTTCGGATCGTGGATCGCGACGCCGTAAAGCAATCCGCTGTGCTTCCCGGGCGCGAGATACAGCGCGTCCTTCGATACTGCGCCGAGGGCGAGCGCCGCCACGAATCCGCACGCGGCACCGGCGGCGGCCAGGCGAACGGCGCGAAATACGCCGTGGCGCAGAATTCCGTTGGGATGGGCGCCCAGCGCCATACGCAGGCCGAATTCGCGGGTGCGCTGCGCGACGGAGAACGCAATGGCGCCGTACACGCCGGCGGCGGCCAGCAACACGGCGAGTACAGCGAAGACCGACACCAGAAACAGCCGGAAGCGGTTGCCGTTCAGACCATTGCGCAAGCGCGTCTCCATGGAGGCGGCATCGTAGACGGAGGCTTCGGCATCGGCGGCGCGCAACTCGCCGCGCAAGGCGGGAATCAGACTTTCTGGATCGACGCCGGTTTTGGCGCTGAGATACATGGAACGCGATGGATTCTGTGCGAAGGGAAGATAGATGTCCTTGAAGGCGACCTCATCGATACTAAGCTCCTTGATGTTCGCGGCGAGCCCGACGATCTGCACTGGTCCCGGTGGAATCGACTGGCTTCCGCCTGGCTCCAACACGATGATCTTGCCGATCGGGTTTTCCGTTCCGAAAACTCTTGCGGCGAAGTTCTGGTTGACGATGGCGACGCGCGGCGCGGTTTCGGAATCGCCCGCGGTGAAGGCGCGGCCTTGTAGCAGCGGAATTGCCAGCAAATGGAAAAAGCCGGGCGAAACCACGCGAGCCAGAGAATCCTGCGTTGGACGGCCGGCGGTGGTGAAGTACACGCTGGAATCGAAATCGAGCGGAAGCGCGCCGCTGACGGCGGTCTCGCGAATGCCGGGAATATTCGAGGCCTTGTCGAGCGCGCGGCGGTAGTACGTGCGCGAGTCAGAGGGACTCATGGGGTGGCCGCCCCCCGGAGCGATGCGGAGCGCAACAACGTGATCGGGATCGAATCCCAGCGGCGCCTCGAGCAGGCTCCGGTGGCTGGCGGCAAAGAGCCCGGCGGCGAAGAGGAGCAGGAATGAGAGCGCGATTTCGGCGGCGATCAACGCATCCATACGGCGGCGCGCGCGCGGGTTGGCGGCCACGCTCTTGAAGGTATCGCGCAATGCGGCATTGAGGTCGAGGTTGGGGACGGTGAAGCTGGGCGCCAGCGCGAATAGCAGCATGGCGGCGCAGGCTAGCGCCAGCACGAAGGCGAGCGCGGCTGGATCCATGCGGATTTGGCTGGCGCGCACGAATTCACCCGCGGGCATAAAGTGGCGCAGCGCTTCCACGCCCCAGGCGGCGAGAAGCGAACCGGCAAGGGCGCCGGGCACGGCGATCCACGCGCTTTCAGTGAGAGCTTCGCGCAGCAAGGCGCTGCGGCCGGCGCCGAGCGCGATGCGGAGCGCGATTTCCCGCTGGCGGCCGGTGTAGCGCACCAATTGCAAGGCGGAGACATTGGCGCAAGCGATCAGCAACACCAACACCGCAAAACCGAAGAAGAGCAGTAAGCTACGGCTGGAGAACTTGGTTACGGCGGCGCGCAGGTTCTCGACGTTGATGGTCCAGACGCCATCCCTGCGTGGGCGCTCGGCGGCCATTTGGCGGGCTAGCGCTTGCATTTCGGCGCTGGCGGCGGCGATGCTGGCGCCGCGCGTGAGGCGGCCGATCACGGCCAACTCGCTGCGCGACGCATTCGGGCCAGCGCTGGAAAGGTCAAGCGGAAGGAAGAGATCGGGATCGCCGGCGAATTCGAGGCGAAATTCGCGCGGCAGAACGCCGACGACGGTGTAGGGATCCCCATCGAGCTTCACTGTGGTTCCGATCGCGGTTGGCGAGGCATCGAACCGGCTATGCCAGTATGCGTCGGTCAGCACGGCGACGCGGCTGGGGACGCGTTCTTCCTCCGGAAGGAAGACGCGGCCGAGCGCGGGCGCAACGCCGAGCATCTCAAAAAGATTAGCGGAAGCGGTTTTGGAGTGGATACGCTCGCTGAACCCGGCGGCGGAAAGGTTGTGCGATTCGCCGTAACTCATCGCGGCCAGGCCGGTGAAGCTGGGCGCGCGTGCGCGCCAATCGCGGAAATCGGCGCGCGAGACGGCTTCGCCTTCAGAGACGGCTCTGAGGTTGCGGCTGGTGAGCAGGGTGAGACGCTCGGAATCGGCGAAGGGCAAGGCGCGCCAAAGGACAGATTCGGTCAGGCTGAAAAGGATGGTGGCGGTTCCCGCACCGAGCGCCAGCGCGGCCAGCGCCAGGGCGAAGTAGCCGGGAGTCTTGCAGAGCGCGCGGAGCGATTGCGGCATGGATTACCAGTAGCACACCGGACGCCAGAGGCTATATCGGCTGGCTGGGCTAAGACGTTCGACGCAGAGGCGCTGAGCCGCGGAGAAAGCCGAACGGATTCAAGGAGTTGCTTCGCGGCGTCTCAGCGCCTCTGCGTCGAACGTCTGTTTAACAGCCGGGGTGATTCCGTGTACAGCAGCGGCCCATCTGGGACGGACTGTCCGCGTTTGAACGCCCAAGGCGCGCTACAATACTAGCGCTGCAATGGCTGCCCGCCTTCACTTAACCGAACTGCGGCCCCCCGACATGGTCGATCTGCGCAGCCTAACCGCGCGGGACCTGGAACCTTTGCTGGATGAGGAGATCGCCGCCTGGCGCGACGAGTTGGAGTGGCAATTCGATCAATCGGCAAGCCTGGTGCGGCGCTTTGTGGATTTGCGGGCGCTCAGCGGCAACGCGCTTCTCGATCAAGGCAAGCCCACGGGCTACATGTATTACGTGCTGGAAGACAATAAGGCGCTGATTGGCGATCTCTATCTGCGGCGGCCCTACCGTACATTGGAGCGCGAGAATATGTTGCTGTACGCGGCCGTAGATGCGATTGCGCCCAACCGGCAGATTAACCGGATCGAATCGCAGCTTCTGATGTTGCAGCACGAACCCGCGCGGGCCCTCCCCTTCGCGGGGTGCGCGCAGGGCTTCGAGCGCCTTTTCATGCGCGCGGATTTGCACGGAGCGGATCTGGGGGCCGGGAAGTTGCGCCGCCCGGCGTATATCGAAAGATGGTCAGACCAGCACCACGATGAAGCGGCCCAGTTGATCGCCGCGGCGTATGCCGGTCATATCGATAGCCGCATCAACGATCAGTATCGAAGCGCAATGGGGGCGCGGCGCTTCCTTTTTAACATCGTGCAGTTTCCCGGGTGCGGCGCCTTCTTCCGGCCGGCGTCCTTCGTAGCATTCGTCGCGGAGACGGGAAAGATGTGCGGCATCTCGCTGGCCAGCCTGGTGGCGCCCGAGAGCGGTCATATTACGCAGATTTGCGTCTCGAACGCAACCCGTGGGACGGGCTTGGGACACGAACTGCTGCGGCGGTCGCTCGAGACGTTTAAAGAGGCGGGATGCAGGTCGGCGAGTTTGACGGTAACGGCGGCGAATGCGGGCGCGGTGGCGTTATATGAGCGGGTCGGATTTCGCACGGCGCGGAGGTTTTCCGCGTACGCGTGGGAAGGGTTCTAGCGGAGTGGGTTGGGCCGCGGGCAGTTGGCTGGGGCTTTGAATTTGCGGGGCAGGCAAGCTAAAGCATGCCCCGCCTAGGGGTTTGATCTTGCAAGCAGGGCAGGTAAGCTTGCCCCAACACTAATCCAGGCGGACCACCGATAGGTTTCTGACCCGCTGGCCGCCGATCTGCGAGCGATTGTCCTCGGCGCCGAATGCGACGCCGGCGGCGCCTTGGTTGTCGCCGACTCGCTCCGGCGTTTCCCATGCGGGCGGAATGTCTACGCGATCCACCCCTCGGCCGCCCTGGTCGAACTGAACCAGCTCCCCGTCCAGCCACACCTGCAAGACCGCGCCGCGCGCTTCCGTGGTCAACTGATGGAAAATCTTCGCATCGAAGCCGGGGCGCGGAGCGGTGAACGCCACTACCGACAGCGGATTCAGCCGCCTCACCTTGATCATGCCGTTGGAATGAAGCTGCACCCAGTAGCCGGCTGACGTTCCGCCTATCAAGCCGTCACCCGAACCGGCGATGCGGCTGCGGAAATAAGGGCCGGCCTGGGTGATGTTTCCCGCCGCGTCAGTGGGAGTCTGTACCTCCATCGAGATCCTGAGGTCCTGTCCGGCATCGGCGCCCTCTACGCTCGTCATGGCGCACTCACCCTTGGACTTGGCCAGCTGAATACCGGCGAAGTCCCGGTTATCGTTGCGGAAAGGCGTGGAAGCGGCGCCCGGGGCGCGCGGCTCGCGGACGAATCCCGGCAGCATCACCGGCAAGTAGTAATAATCGCCGAGGTCTTTGGACCCTGCCGAGCAGGCAAACAGACCCGCCACTTGAGGTTCGGTGAGAGCCCGGTCGAACACGCGGACATCCTTAATATTTCCCCGAAAGTCGGTGTATCCGGCTATGGTCCGGCCGAGCTTCCACGGCGACTCGGAACTGGTAGCCAGATGGTCCACCAGAAAGCCTTCCCGATCAGGCGCGCCATCGATGAAAATCCTTGCGGCGCTAGCGGCTGGGCCGTCATAAGTGACTGTGACCATGTGCCAGGCATCGTCCAAACGGCGCGTTCCCGCGAAGGATCCGCGTGGCGTGCTGGAGCCGAAACTGACCCGGCCATCATATAAGAGACCCGCACCAAAAAAATCGCTATTCGGGGCTCGCTGGTAGTTTCCGTAGGCCAGGATTGCGGTGGCATCGAGCGGCGGCACGGTGGTCTTGATCCAGGCGCTCACGGTCCGGGCATGGTCTCCGGAAGGCAATACGCCGTGGTCGTCTCCGGTGACCGCTGCGTCCAGGCCGCTGAACCAAAGGCCTCCTCCGGCTGCCCAGGAAACGCCTGGCGAGAGAGCGCCGTCCAGGCCGTGGCCGGCGGCATCGTGGACCACCGCGCCTTGGCCTTCATCGAGCTTCCACCACGCCACTTCCTGCCAATGCCAGGGCGCTGGCCGCGGGAGAACCCGGCGGCCCGTCCACCAGTGCCAGGCTCCGAAGAGCAGCAGGATTCCAGCAACGGGTGCGCCCCAGGCCAGCGGCCGCTCCCACCATCCGGAGTCCATCGAGATCTCTTCCCGATACTCCAACTCAACCGTGGTGGTGTGCTGCACCTCCACGGCGGCGACCCCGGCGGGGCTGCCGGCCGGCTCTTCTTCCACCGCCCCCACAAGTTGGTATCCCACCTTGGGGATCGACTGGAGGTACTGCGGATTTCTGAGGTCGTCACCCAGCGCTTTGCGCAGCTCGCTGACGCACTTCACCAGGGAATTCTCGGTGACGGCGACGTCCGGCCAGACTTCGCGAAGGAGGTCGCCTTTGGTGACAATCCGCCCGCGGCGCTGAATCAGGAACACCAGCAGATCGAAATTCTTGGGCCGGAGCCGGCAAGCTTCACCGTTGCGGCGCACGCTGCGCGCGGCGATGTGAACCTGCGCGTCGCCAATGCGATAGATGGAATCTTCCAGCGCTCTCACGGATGCTCCGAATCGGGGACGGGAAGCGATATTTCACAAAAACGTCAGTACTTCTTCACTACGCCGGCACCCCTCCGAGTTCATAGTGGCAGTGAAAATTCTATCACGGCGGCTGCGAACGTAGGAGCCAAACATGCGCCGGATTCGCCAACTGAGAATCACCCGCACCGAACGCACCACGATTAACGTACTACGCGTACCGGGGCCGGCGGATCGTCAACCCGGGCCCACAGCTTCGCAAATGCCAGGACGGTGGCGGCAACTGCTGTCGCTGCTCGGCGAGTGGATGAGGAGAAATCCTAGGGGCCGTTGAAATGAGACTCTTTCTTCGCATTGCACTTCTGGTGAGTATCGCGGCGGCAAGCTCGCAGACGGCCGGCGCGGCGGTGAGCATCGTCAGCGCGTTTATGACGACGGCGACGGCGACTAGCACTTGCGCGCCGGGTGGATCGGCCGTCACAAGCTATGCCTCCACGGCATCGGCCGCCTGGCTTTATCTTGAGGTGAACGGCGCCGCGGCCGGCGACGTGGTCAGCGTGAATTGGATCAACCCGAGTAACCAAACCGCATTCACGAGTACCTTCCAGGCGCTCACGGCCGCGGGAGAATTCTGTTTCAGCGCCAATCTGAATATCGCCGGCACCAGTGTAGCCTCGACTCCAGGGAATTGGAGCGCGCAGGTCGTATACAACAGTTCGACTCTAACCACGCTCCCGTTTAGCATCACGGGTGGTTCCGGGGGGAGCTGCGTCTATGCCGTG
>Ga0302325_10019863_pt1 | contig 14110 bp, 11 predicted proteins | sample Palsa_T0_2_FD_201948 | JGI IMG/M metagenome (GOLD analysis project Ga0302325, IMG submission 201948) | Peat permafrost microbial communities from Stordalen Mire near Abisko, Sweden - Palsa_T0_2 | ecosystem: Environmental > Terrestrial > Soil > Palsa > Peat permafrost | place: Sweden: Abisko... | reverse complement strand
CGCGGCATGCCGCCCGGGTTCCTGACCACTGGCGCCATCTCCATCGCCGGCGTCAGGACCCAATATCTTCAGATTCTCGTTCCGGTGGTCGGTCTCGCGCTGGCCGCGGGTCTGCAAGTGTTGTTCGTAACGTCACGGCACGGCAAGGCGTTGCTCGCGGTGGTCCAGAACCGGGATGCGGCGCGCCTCATGGGCATCCGTGTCGAGCGCGTGGTCGAGATCGCGTTTGCGCTGTCGGGCCTGCTTGCCGGCATCGCCGGAATTCTGGTCGCACCGCTGTTCACGATTTCCTCGACCATGGGCACGCTGTTCGGCATCAAGGCCTTCGCCGTCGCCATTCTCGGCGGCATCGAAAGCGCCTGGGGTGTGGTGCTTGCCGGCCTGATTTATGGGGTCGTCGAGGCGCTCATCACCGCGCTGCTCGGTTCGACGTACACGCAAATCGTCACTTTCGCGCTTGTGATCCTCGCGCTGGCGGTGCGGCCGAACGGCCTGTTCGGCCGCGCCGCGTTGAGGAAAGTATGAGCTGGGCAAAGGCCACGGCCGCCGCCATCGCGATTGCCGCCGTGTGCTTTCTGATCGCGCGCGGCAATACCTATCAGGTTTTCATCATTGTTACGGTCGGCGTCACCGCGATCGTCGGGACCGGCCTCAACGTGTTGTTGGGGCTCAACGGCCAGATTTCGCTCGGGCATGTGGCGTTCTACGCCATCGGCGCCTACGCGGTCGGCATTCTCACCACCAACTATGAATGGTCGTTTTGGCCGGCGCTTGCCGTCGCCGGAATCGTTTCCGGTTTGGCCGGTACGCTTCTTGCGATCCCGGCTTTGCGCGTCCGCGGTCCCTACCTCGCCATGGTGACGATCGCATTCGCTTTCGTTGTCGAACAGGGCGCGGCCGAATGGCAGGGCCTGACTGGCGGCTGGAACGGCTTGTCCGGGATACCCGGTCCTGCCGTGTCCGGCACCGAGATCGGCGAGAAGGGCATCGCGTTCCTGACCGTAGCGCTCACCGTTCTGGCCACCGCCGCTTTCACGCGGCTGAGCAACAGTCCGTGGGGGAAGGCGATGCGCGCCGTGCGGGATTCGGAGACCGCAAGCATATCGATCGGACTTGATCCGACATTGATCCGCACCGCCGCCTTCGGCATCTCGGCGGTGGCTGCGGGCATTGCCGGCGGCGTCTATGCCTCGATCAGTAATTTCATCAGTCCGGAATCGTTTCCGTTCTTCCAGTCGATCCTGTTTCTTCTCGTCGTCATGCTCGGCGGCACCGATCGGGTCCTAGGCCCTCTCGTCGGCGCCTGCGTCGTCGTGCTGCTGCCGGAACTGCTGGCGACGCTCGGCCAATACCGGTTGTTGTTCGTCGGCGTGCTGATGCTGGCCGTGCTGCGTCTCGCACCCACCGGTCTTGTCGGGCTCATCGCCGGCATATTCCCCAATGCAATGCGGGGAACGATGCCACAAGGTCGTTTCGACATCAGCCGCTTCCTTGCCTCCGGCGCAGCCGATCAAATCCTTTTGGTCCGCGATCTGACGGTGAGTTTCGGCGGCGTACGGGCGGTCAGGGGTCTTAGTTTTGACGCGCAGCCAGGCGCGATCACCAGCATTATCGGGCCGAACGGCGCGGGCAAAAGCACGGCGCTCAACGCGATCTGCGGCTTTTATCGGCCCGATGCGGGAGTTGTGAAACTCGGCGATCGTAGTGTCTCGGATCTGCGCGCTCATCAGATCCCGCGAGCAGGGGTCGCACGGACCTATCAAACCAGCCAATTGTTCGAATCGTTGTCGGTCATCGACAACATCTTGATCGCGCTACGGCGAGGCAGGCTCGGCGCCCATTTGCTGTTCGGATCGACACGGGATCGCGAGAGCTCCGAGATTGCCGAAAGTCTGCTCGCCTATGTCGGCTACGGCGGAACTCTCGAACGGTCCGCCGGCGCGCTGTCGCACGTCGACCGGCGGCTGGTCGAAATTGCCCGCGCGCTGGCGCTACGACCGAGCGTACTGGCGCTCGACGAGCCGGCAGCGGGATTGAACGCGGAAGATAGTGCGGCGATCGGCGCCTTGTTGCGCAAGCTCGCCGCCAACGGCATCGCGGTGATTTTGGTCGAGCACGACATGGATTTGGTGATGGGGGTTTCGAACCATGTCGTGGTGCTCGACGCCGGCGCCAAGATCGCCGAAGGCGTGCCGGCGCGGGTGGCCGCCGAGCCGGCCGTTCTTGAGGCTTATCTCGGCGCGGGCGAGCAGATCGATCGCCGGCGTGACCGTGCGGTCGCGGCGACCCAGGAATCACCGTTGCTGACGGTGCGCGCGCTCTCTGCCGGCTATGGCGCCGCGATTGTTGTGCGCGATGCGGCGCTCGACGTCGCCAAGGGCGAACTCGTCGCCGTGCTTGGCGCCAACGGCGCCGGTAAGACGACGCTGATGCGGGCGCTCAGCGGATTGATCCGGCCGATTGGCGGCCAGGTGCGGTTGCTCGACGAGCGTATCGATCAGTTGGGAGGCGACCGCATCGCACGCGCGGGCCTGATTCTGGTGCCCGAGGGCCGGCAGGTGTTTCCGGAACTTTCCGTGATCGACAATCTGCGGCTCGGCGCCTACGCGCGGTCGTCGCACGACGAAGCGAGCTTGATCGAAACGTTGCTCGACCGGTTTCCCGCGCTCGAGGCGCGCCGGCATCAGCGCGCCGGTCTCCTGTCGGGCGGTGAGCAGCAGATGCTGGCGATCGCGCGGGGCCTGATGGCACGTCCGCAACTCCTTATGCTCGACGAGCCCTCGCTCGGGCTTGCCCCGAAGCTTCTGGAAAATCTCTATGACTTGCTGGCGCAATTGCGCGAGGAGGGCACCACGATTCTCCTGGTCGACCAGATGGCGACCCTTGCGCTATCGGTCGCGGATCGGGCCTACGTGTTGCAGTCCGGCACCGTCACGCACTCGGGTACGGCGCGCGAAGTTGCCCGGGACCCGGCGCTGATGAAGGCTTATCTCGGCGGTCATGGAACCGGGTTGTAATCGATAGATTGAGTACGAGGGCAAAATGGATCTCATTCTCCGGAACGCGCGCCGAATAGACGCGGAGCACGAGCTAACCGACGTCGGTATCGCCGACGGGCGGATCGCCGCGATTGCACCCGGTCTCGCGGCTGACGGCGAAAGCATCGATCTCGGCGGCCGGCTGGTTTCGCCGGGCTTCGTCGAAACCCATATCCATCTCGACAAGTCGTGCATCCTCGATCGCGTCAAGTCGGAGAAGGGCGACCTCGAAGAAGCGATCGCCGAGGCAGCCAAAGCCAAGCTCGCCTTCACGCCCGAGGATGTTCACGCCCGCGCGGTGCGCACGCTCGAAAAGGCGATCCTGCAAGGCACTACGCACATGCGCACGCATCTTGAAGTCGATCCGGGTGTCGGGCTGCGCAGCCTCGAAGGGGTTTTGCCGCTGGTCAAGGAATACGCCTGGGCGATCGACCTCCACATCTGCGTGTTTCCGCAGGAAGGCCTCCTCAACAATCCCGGCACCGACCAACTGATGGTCGAGGCGCTCGACCGCGGTTGCCGCGTGGTCGGCGGCGCGCCCTATACCGACAGCAATCCGCCCGGCCAGATTGATCGCATTTTCGAGCTGGCGCGCGCGTACGACCTCGACATCGACATGCATCTCGATTTCGGGCCGTCTGCCGAAGGCATGGACCTCGAATATGTCTGCAAGCGCACTGAGGAATTTCAGTATGGCGGCCGCGTCGCCATCGGACACGTCACCAAGGCGGCGAGCTTGCCGATCCCGGCCTTCAATGCCATGGCGAAGCGGCTCGCCGATGCGGGGGTGGCGCTTACCGTGCTGCCTTCGACCGATCTGTTTCTCATGGGCCGTCACCACAAGGACGACCACAATGTCACCCGCGGCGTGGTGCCGGCGCACAAGCTCCTTCATCACGGCGTGAACTGCTCGTTGTCGAGCAACAACATCCTCAACCCGTTCACGCCATTCGGCGATTGCTCGCAGATGCGCATGGCGAATCTCTACGCCAATATTTGCCAAGTCGGGAAGCAGGCCGACATGCGCGAATGTTTCAACATGGTGACGCGGCGGCCAGCGGAGATGTTGCGGCTCAAGGATTACGGGCTCGCGGTCGGCAAATCCGCCGATCTGGTCGTGCTCGATTCCACGAGCCCGGAAATGGCCGTCGCCGAGCTCACGCCCGTGCTTTACGCCTTCAAGCACGGACGCAAAACCGTATCGCGCCAGCCCGCGACGCTGCACCGCCCGCAATGATCCCCAACGATTCGTACAACGCCTTTTGTCGCCATACGCATGTCGCGGCGGAAGGCGCGCCGGACGGTCCGTTGCGCGGCCTGATCTTTGCCGTCAAGGACGTATTCGATATCGCCGGCCATCGCACCGGAAACGGCAACCCGACGTGGCTTGACACGCACGCGCCGGCCGAACGCACGGCGTCGGCCGTCGGGCGGGTGCTCGCGGCCGGCGCCAACATGGTTGGCAAAACCCACACGGACGAGTTGGCCTACAGCCTCAACGGCGAGAACGTGCATTACGGCACGCCGACGAACCCGCGCGCGCCCGGGCGGATACCCGGCGGTTCCTCCAGCGGATCGGCGGCCGCGGTCGCAGGCGGCCTCGTCGATTTCGCGCTCGGCACCGATTGCGGCGGCTCGGTGCGGCTGCCGGCGAGTTATTGCGGCATTTATGGCATCCGCACCACCCACGGTTTGGTTCCGGCGGACGGTGTCGTCGATCTTGCCGCGAGCTTCGACACGGTCGGATGGTTCGCGCGCGACGCCGAGACGATGCGGCGGGTCGGCGACATCATGCTGCCGGCGGCGCCGGCTTTCGTGCCCAGGCGCCTGTTGATCGCGCAGGACGCATTTGCGTTCGCCGGCGCCGAAATCACGGATGCGCTTGCCGCCGCGGTGACGCGCCTTAAGGCCGAGCTCGCGGATCATCACTTGGTCGATGTTTATTCCGGCGATCCTGCGGCATGGTCCGGAATTTTTCGTGTCCTTCAGGGTAACGAAATCCGGCGCAAACACGGCGCATGGATCGATGCGCACAATCCGAGCTTCGGACCGGGCATCGCCGAGCGATTCCGCTGGACGCGGACCATCGATCCCGCCGAGGTGGAGCGCATGCGGCCCCGACGCGAGGAAGTGGCCCGGCACATGGATGCCATCCTCGGCGACGACGGCCTGCTATGCCTGCCGACGGCGCCGGGTATCGCGCCCAAGCTCGCGACGCCGGCCGCCGAGCTTGACGTGTTTCGCGCCCGCGCCTTCGCGCTGTTGTCGATCGCGGGACTGGCACGCTTGCCGCAAGTCTCGCTGCCGCTCGCCACGATGGCGGGCTGCCCGCTGGGGATTTCACTGATCGCGCCGCGCGGCCGCGACCGCGGCCTGCTCAGGTGGATCGCGGAAAAACTTTCGTAAATGCGGCGCTTCCCTACAGACTTCTGGCAATAAGCAGCTTCATGATTTCGTTGGTCCCGGCATAGATGCGCATCACGCGCGCGTCGCGATACATCCGGGAAATCGGATATTCGTCCATGTATCCGTAACCGCCGAACAGTTGCAGGCAGCGATCGACAATCTTGCCCAGCAGGTCCGAGTGCAAGTATTTCGCCATCGAGGCGGTGACGGTATCGAGCTCGCCTTTCACGTGCCGCTCGATGCAATGGTCGAGAAATACCTTGGCGACAGTCACCTCGCTCTTGCACTCCGCCAGCACGAATTGCGTGTTCTGGAATTCGACGATCTTCTTGCCGAAGGCCTGGCGCTGCTTGACGTAATCGATGGTCAACGCCAACGCGCGCTCCATCATCGCGACGGCGTGGGTCGCCACGATCAGTCGCTCCTGCGGCAGTTCCTTCATGAGCTGATAAAAACCCTGGCCTTCCTCGATGCCGAGCAGGCTTTCCGCCGGGAGCGACACTTCCTCGAAGAACAATTCGGAGGTGTCGGCGGAATCCATGCCGAGCTTCTTCAGCTTGCGGCCGCGGCGAAAGCCGGTGGCGTCTTCGGTCTCGACGACCATCAGCGAGACGCCCCTGGAACCTTCCTTCGGATCGGTCTTGGCGACGACAATGATCAGGTTGGCGTGCTGGCCGTTGGTGATGAAGGTTTTGGAGCCGTTGAGGACGTAGCCGTTGCCGGACTTCCTCGCGGTCGTGCGTACGCCTTGCAGATCGGAGCCGGTGTCGGGTTCGCTCATGGCGATGGCGCCGACCATTTCGCCGGTCGCGAGCTTCGGCAGCCAGCGCCGCTTCTGCTCCTCGGTGCCATAGCGCAGGATATAGGGCGCAACGATGCCCGAATGCAGCGAGGCGCCGAACGTGTCGAAGCCGGCGAGCGAATATTCGCGGTCGATCGCCGCTTCATGCGCGAAAGTGCCGCCGGCGCCGCCATATTCCTCGGGCATCGAAGCGCAGAGCAGACCGGCAGCGCCGGCTTTGGTCCACACTTCGCGCGGATAGAAGTGCTCCTCGTGCCACTTTTCGAGATGCGGCCCGAATTCGGCGGCGATGAAACGCCGTGCCTGGTCTTCGAGCAGTACCACGTCCTCGGTCATCCATGCCGGCCGCGGCAGGTTGAGTACGTCGCTCATTGCTGATCCACCGGGTTGCTCACGTTGAAATCATCTTCTTCCCGACGCCGGCGCCGACACGCGTTCGTATCCCAGCGGCACGGTTGCAGCACTACGCGTCGCGCGGATAGATAATTATGGAGAGATAGCGCATCGGAACCTTGATGAGGTCCTCAGGACCATGTCGCGCGGCGGCGTCAAAGAATAGGGCGTCCCCTGGGTCCAGAAGATATGTGCGGTCACCGTGGCGGTAACGGACTTTTCCGGAAAGCATGTAGATGAACTCAACGCCGGCATGACGGAAATGGGTGTAGGGCGCCGCGCCTTCCGCGAGCGTGATCAGATAGGGCTCGACGCCAATTGCGCCGCCGAGCGAATGGCCCAGAAGATCATAGAGATGTCCGGCCTTGGTGCCGCGCCGCTCAATCCGCACGCCGGTGCCGGCCTTGACGAACGAGCAGTCCCGGCGCTCGTCGGTCTCGGCAAACAGCCGCGTGATCGGCACGTTGAGCGCCTTGGCCAGTGCGTCGAGCGTTCCGAGCGACGCCGAGATGCTGCCATTTTCGATTTTCGACAGCATCCCGGCCGATATTCCGGCGGCCGCCCCGAGTTCGGCGACGGTCAGGTCGATCGACTTGCGCAGGCGCCGCACCTCAAATCCGATGCTGGCCTCGAGTGGCCGGGCGGAGAGTTCGCTTGGCGCCGCGGACCCGGTTCGAAAGTCGGTATCCGTATCAAGCTCGCGGCCACGTCGCCCAACCTTCGCGGTAAGGAGCGCCGCCGCGCGTCGCTCCTTACGTTCGCTTCGTGGTGCCATTTGGAGTGTCCTTGCGGTTGCAAGTTAGGAATGTCGCCGGATATGCGTTCTCATGGAAGATAACGAATCGGGCCGCAAGGGCTGGCGCGGGTCGCAAGCGTCCTCCATTAGTTTCCTCTAGGGAAAAAAACATGCGTCACAGTTGACACCGCCGCAGTTCTGAGTACACCCTTGACCCTTGTGCAAGGCCCGTCATCGAACCGGAGCGTTTGATCATGTGCGGCATTGTCGGGCTTTTTCTGAAGGACCGAGCGCTCGAACCAGAACTCGGCGTGCTGCTTGCCGGCATGTTGATCACGTTGTGCGATCGCGGGCCCGATTCGGCGGGTTTTGCTGTTTACGGTGCCGGGATTCCCGGCACAATCAAGCTGACGATCCGGGGCCCTCGCGGTTGCGACTATGAGGCCGTCATCCGCCAGCTCCAGGCTGGCGCTCAAGCGCTGCCGCATGCGGTGCGCGACACCCACCTCGTCATGACGGTGCCGCAAGCGCAGGAAGCTGCCGTGCGCGCCAAAATCGCCGCCATGCCGGATCTGGCTCTCGTGGGCAGCGGTCGCCGCATGGAAATTTTCAAGGAGGTTGGCAGGCCGGACCGGGTGGCGCAGCGATTCGGCCTCGGTACCATGGCTGGCAGCCACGGTATCGGCCACACGCGGATGGCGACGGAATCCGCGGTCACGACCGACGGCGCACACCCCTTCACGACCGGCCCAGATCAATGCCTGGTTCACAACGGTTCGTTGTCGAACCACAATGCGTTGCGCCGCGACCTGATCAGAGAGGGCCTCGCGTTTCAGACCGAAAACGACACTGAAGTCGCGGCCGGCTACATGAGCTGGAGGATGCGGGAAGGCGATTCACTCGAGCAGACACTGAATTCGTCGCTCACCGCGCTCGATGGTTTTTATACCTTTGTAGTAGGCACGGAATCTGGGTTCGGGGTGCTGCGCGATCCAATCGCCTGCAAGCCCGCCGTGATGGCGGAAACCGACCGCTTGGTCGCGTTCGGCACCGAGTATCGTGCGCTGGTGGATCTCCCGGGCATTGACATGGCCAGAGTCTGGGAGCCGGTTCCCGCGAAAGCATACCTGTGGGAGCGGCACTGATGCGGACTGTCGATCTCTCGCAGACCTCTCTGCGTGAGCTCAACGGCGCGCTTCATCGCCTCCGCGCCGATACCAACGAAACGCACTGGCGAGTACTCAATCCTCGCGGACAGCACGCGATCGCCGCCGGCATTGATGCACCGATTACCGTCGAGATCGAGGGACATGTTGGTTATTACTGCGCCGGTATGAACAAGGCGGCGACGGTCGTGCTCAACGGCAATGCCGGCCAGGGGGTCGCTGAAAACATGATGTCGGGGCGGGTGCATGTGAAGGGTGACGCTTCGCAGGCCGCGGGAGCAACCGGCTGCGGCGGTTTGCTCGTGGTCGATGGCAATGCATCGGCGCGATGCGGCATTTCCATGAAGGGGATCGATATCGTGGTCAAAGGGTCGGTCGGACATCTCTCAGCCTTCATGGGGCAAGCCGGCAACCTGGTCGTGCTCGGCGATGCGGGAGAGGCGCTCGGCGATTCCATCTACGAAGCGCGGCTGTTCGTTTGCGGCAACGTTGAAAGCCTCGGCGCCGATTGCATCGAGAAGCCGCTCGAGGAGCACCACAAGGCCGACTTGTCGAAATTGCTCGAAGCTGCGGGCATCAACGGTGCGATCGACCCCGGCTCGTTTCGGCGGTACGGCTCCGCGCGTAAGCTGTATCATTTCCACATCGACAACATCGGATCATATTGATGGAGCCGCCAGACCGCTGGATTCGCACGCCGCCGCGGCCGTCGGCGACCTTCGACGATTTTTCTCTGGCGGAAATACGCCGCGCCGCAGCGACCGGCATTTACGACATCCGCGGCTTTGGCGCCAAACGCAAGCTGCCGCATTTCGACGATCTTTTGTTTCTCGGCGCTTCGGTCAGCCGCTATCCGCTGGAAGGCTATCGCGAGAAATGCGGGACCGACGTGACGATTGGTTCCCGGTTTGCGACCAAGCCCATAAAGCTGAAGATTCCGATTACGATCGCGGGCATGAGCTTCGGCTCGCTATCGGCGCCCGCCAAAGAGGCCTTGGGGCGCGGGGCGACCGCGATGGGAACCTCGACCACGACCGGCGACGGCGGCATGACGGCCGAGGAGCGCGAACATTCGAACATCCTGGTCTATCAGTTGCTTCCATCACGCTACGGCATGAACCCGGACGATCTGCGCAAGGCCGACGCGATCGAGGTGGTGATCGGCCAGGGCGCCAAGCCCGGCGGCGGCGGCATGCTGCTGGGACAGAAGATTTCCAAACGCGTCGCCGAAATGCGCACGCTGCCGGAAGGCATCGACCAGCGCTCGGCCTCCCGGCATCCCGATTGGACCGGGCCGGACGACCTGGAGATCAAGCTGCACGAGTTGCGCGAAATCACCGATTGGGAAAAGCCGATCTACATCAAGATTGGCGCGTCGCGTCCCCAATACGACATACCGCTCGCGGTCAAAGCCGGCGCCGACGCGATCGTGCTCGACGGCATGCAAGGCGGCACCGCGGCGACCCAGGACGTCTTCATCGAGCACGTTGGCATTCCGACGCTCGCTGCCATACCGCCCGCGGTGCGGGCGCTGCAGGACCTCGGCATGCACCGCAAGGTGCAGCTCATCGTATCGGGCGGCGTGCGCAGCGGCGCGGACGTCGCCAAATGCCTCGCGCTCGGCGCCGACGCGGTTTCCGTCGGCACGGCGGCGCTCATCGCCATCGGCGACAACGACCCACTTTACGACAACGAATACCGCGCCCTCGGCATCAAGGCCGGGTGTTACGACGACTGGCACGAAGGCCGCGATCCTGCCGGCATCACAACCCAGGACGAAACGCTGGCACGCCGGCTCGATCCGGTGATGGCCGGCCGCAAGCTCGCCAACTACCTCGCGGTATTGACGCTTGAAGCACAAACGATCGCCCGTGCCTGCGGCAAGTCGCATGTCCACAATCTGGAGCCCGAAGACCTCGTCGCTCTCACGATCGAAGCCGCAGCAATGGCAAAGGTGCCGCTTGCAGGTACCGACTGGATTCCGGGCGTAAAGAACGCCTTCTGAAAGACACCGAAGAATTGATCAAGACGCAGCTCGGGGCCGGACGATAAGGGGAAAGGGCGCGATTCATGGCATCGCTTAGCGCGTACGCAAAAGAAAAAGGGATCAAATACTTTCTGGTCTCGTTCGTCGATCTGTTCGGCACAATGCGCGCCAAGATCGTGCCGGCCACTGCGATCGATATGATCTCGAAATCCGGAGCGGGCTTTGCCGGGTTCGCGGTCTGGTTCGACATGACGCCGGCGCATTCGGACATTCTCGTGATGGCGGACCCGGATAGCGCCGTTCAACTGCCGTGGAAACCGGAGGTGGCCTGGGTGACGGGCGATCTGGTCATGGGCGGCAAGCCGGTCACGCAGAATCCCCGGCAAATCCTCAAAAAGGTAGTCAAGAAGGCCGAAGAAGCCGGCTATGAACTGAAGTCCGGCGTCGAATGCGAATATTTTCTGACACAGCCGGACGGCAAGACGATCTCCGACGAGGCCGACGTCCAGGCAAAGCCTTGCTACGATCAGCAGGCGCTGATGCGGCGTTACGATGTCATTTCGGAAATTTGCGACAGCATGATCGCGCTCGGCTGGCAGCCGTATCAGAACGATCACGAGGACGCCAACGGCCAGTTCGAAATGAACTGGGAATACGACTCCGCCCTGAAGACCGCGGACCGCCACGCTTTCTTCAAATACATGGTCAAGTCGATCGCGGAGAAGCATGGGTTGCGCGCGACCTTCATGCCCAAGCCGTTCCCGCACCTGACGGGCAACGGCTGCCACGCCCACTTGTCCCTCTGGTCGGCTGACGGCGGCAAGAACCTGTTCGAGGATGCGAACGGCGAGCTTGGCCTCTCGGCCCTAGCTTATCATTTTCTCGGCGGCATCATGCACACCGCCGAGGCGATGGCCGCTATCACCAATCCGACGGTGAATTCCTATAAACGCCTCAACGCTCCGCCGACATTGTCGGGCGCGACCTGGTCCCCTAACACGATTACTTACGCCGGCAACAACCGCACCCACATGATCCGCATTCCCGACGCGGGCCGTTTTGAGCTCCGCCTCGCCGACGGCGCCACCAACCCGTATCTGTTCCAGGCCGCGCTGCTCGTCGCCGGACTTGACGGCATCAAGAACAAGCGCGATCCGGGGAAGCGTCTCGATATCGATATGTATACCGAGGGTCACAAGGTGACGAACGCGCGACGCTTGCCGCTCAATCTCCTCGACGCTTTGCGTGCATTCGACCAATCTTCGATCCTGAGGGAAGGACTCGGTGACGAGTTCTCCAGCGCGTATCTCAAGCTCAAATACGATGACTGGAATAAATACTCGCGTCACCTGACCGAATGGGAACGTGAGACGACGCTGGATTGTTGAGGGCGGCGACGCCCTACGCACTCGTGCACGCGATCGAAGGCCAGAATCGCCGATGAAATACTCCGCTCTTTCGCTCGTCTACGAGGCGCTGCGCGGTAACGCGGACTGGAAACCGGCGTGGCGGGACGCTCAGCCGAAGGCCGAATACGACGTAATCATTGTCGGCGGCGGCGGTCATGGGCTGGCGACTGCCCATTATCTCGCCAAGGAGCACGGGCTGAGCAACGTCGCCGTTCTGGAAAAGGGCTGGATCGGTTCGGGCAATGCCGGCCGCAACACGACCATCATCCGTTCCAACTACCTGCTGACGCCGAATATCCAGTTCTACGAATGGTCGATGAAGCTGTGGGAGGGCCTGGAAAGCGACCTCAATTACAATGTCATGGTCAGCCAGCGCGGCGTCGTCAATCTCTATCACTCCGATGCGCAGCGCGACGCCTTCGCCCGTCGCGGCAATGCCATGCGGCTCAACGGCGTCGATGCGGAATTGCTTGATCGGGCGCAAATTCGGGCGATGCTGCCGTTTCTCGATTACGACAACGCGCGCTTTCCGATCCACGGCGCGCTGCTGCAGCGCCGCGGCGGCACGGCGCGGCACGACGCCGTCGTATGGGGTTATGCGCGCGCCGCCGATCGGCGCGGCGTGGACATCATCCAGAATTGCGAAGTGACAGGTCTGGTGATCAGAAACGGACGCATCGCGGGCGTCGAAACGACGCGCGGAAACATTCGCGCGGCAAAAGTCGGCGTTGCCGTTGCCGGCAACACATCGCGGCTCGCGGCAATGGCGGGCCTGCGGATGCCGATCGAAGCCCACGTGATCCAGGCCTTCGTCACTGAAGGAGTCAAGCCTGCCATTGATTGCGTGCTGACTTTTGGAGCCGGACACTTTTACATCAGCCAATCCGACAAGGGCGGCCTTGTATTCGGCGGCGATCTGGACGGGTACAACACCTACGCCCAGCGCGGCAATCTTCCGACCGTTGAAGACATCATCGAGGGCGGCGTTGCGCTGTGGCCCGGCCTCGGGCGGCTGCGCGTTCTCCGGCACTGGGGCGGACTTCTCGATATGACCATGGACGGCACCCCGATCATCGACCGCACACCGATCGACGGCCTCTATCTCAACGGCGGCTGGTGCTACGGAGGCTTCAAGGCAACGCCGGCATCGGGCTGGTGCTTCGCGCACTCGATCGCGCGCGGCGAACCGCACGCATTGAATGCAGCTTTCCGGCTTGATCGCTTCGCGGCCGGTCGTGTGATCGACGAAAAAGGCCAGGGCGCTCAGCCCAACCTGCATTGACCATCCATTGAGGACGACGTGCGGATTGTCTGCCCATATTGCGGCGAACGCGGCAACGAGGAATTCACCTATCAGGGCGACGCCTCGCCGACACGCCCCGATCCGGCCGGCGCGGACGCGATGCAGAAATTCGCCGAATATGTATACCTGCGCGACAATCCGCGCGGCCCGCAACGAGAGCTTTGGTATCACGCCGCCGGCTGCCACAGCTGGCTCGTGGTCACCCGCAATACGATCAGCCACGAGATCACGCACGTCCAGTTCGCTCGCGATGTCGCAAACGGCGCCACTCCGGCTACCGAGGTCGGGCGATGACGAAGCACACGGCCGCTTCGGCGCCGCGCGGGACGCGCGCGGCTTCGCCATGCCGTCTTCCGCGCGGCGGTCTGATCGATCGTGCGACTTCGCTCCGATTCAGCTTCGACGGACGCGGCTATGCCGGATGCGCCGGCGACACGCTCGCTTCGGCTCTCGTCGCAAATGGCGTACGCGTGGTCGGCCGCTCGTTTAAGTATCATCGTCCGCGCGGCATTTTCACCGCGGGAACGGACGAGCCCAACGCACTGGTCGAGCTGCGCGGGGGAGCACGTCGCGAGCCGAACACACGCGCCACCACGATCGAACTGTTCGACGGCTTGGTCGCCGCAAGCCAGAATCGCTGGCCGTCCCTCGCTTTCGATGTGATGGCGGTGAACGGGTTGCTCTCGCCACTTTTCCCGGCTGGCTTCTACTACAAGACCTTCATGTGGCCGCCGGGGTTTTGGGAAAGGTCTATGAGCCGGCGATTCGGCGCGCCGCGGGCCTCGGCCGGGCGGCAGGCGCCGACGACCCTGACGAATATGAAAAGGCGTCCGCTCATTGCGACGTTCTGGTCATCGGTTCGGGCCCGGC
>Ga0302325_10019861_pt1 | contig 14111 bp, 14 predicted proteins | sample Palsa_T0_2_FD_201948 | JGI IMG/M metagenome (GOLD analysis project Ga0302325, IMG submission 201948) | Peat permafrost microbial communities from Stordalen Mire near Abisko, Sweden - Palsa_T0_2 | ecosystem: Environmental > Terrestrial > Soil > Palsa > Peat permafrost | place: Sweden: Abisko... | reverse complement strand
AAGAACACCGGGCGCGACATTGAGATTCGGTTGCGGATAATACTTGGTCAGGATGGCTACCGCAGCCTGATTGAGTTGATTTTGTGGGATCACGTTGCCCGGATATGGGTTACGGATAACATTTCCCGGGTGCGTGGGGTCCGGTATGGTGGAGTATGGATTGTAGATCTCGTTGGCATATTCGGAACGACCCAGGCTGTCTGTCCCGATCGGTGTGGTACCCAGCACCGCAGAAAAATCGCCGCCACGCATGGCGTTCGTAAGCGTGGCCGCAAGGTAAGACTGCGTCTGCTCTGATCGAAAGCCCTCCCAGTATCCGAAGAAAAAGGTGTGGTTCTTGATCACTGGTCCACCCACATAGACGCCGTACTGATTTTGCTTGTACGGAGTCTCCGAAGTGGCTGGATAGGTCGTGGCGTCGAGTACATTGTTGCGGAGAAACTCGTACGCTCCTCCGTGAAAATCATTGGTGCCAGACCGGGTAACGAGATTGATATTCGCGCCGGAGCTGATGGCGAATTGAGCGTCGGTGATGTGGGATTGGACGTTGAACTCCTGAATTGCATCCGGAGGAGGACTGACGGCAAAGGTGTTGGTAAAGAGCGCGTTGTTTAACACGCCATCCATGGTGTAGTTATTTTGCTGCGGTCTCTGCCCATCGACCGACGGGCTGACAGAACCCGCTCCCAGCTTTACCGTAAATCCGCCCTGCTGACCGCCTTGTATGAGGGGAACTGCTCCCGGAGTCAGCAGCGTGAGCTGGTTGAATTGGCGGCCATTTAGCGGCAATTCCACGATGGCCGTGTGGCCGACGACCTCTGCCTGAGTGGCCGAAGTGGTGTTGATCGATGTCACATCCGCGTTCACCTCTACCGTCTGTGAGGTGGAGGAAACTGACATTTTGAAGTTCAGGGCTTCACTCTGGTTCACTTCGAGAGGAACATTCGCCTGTGTTTCCCTCGCGAACCCTTGTTTGCTTACCGAGACATCGTAGACGCCAGGCTGCAACTCAGGGACGGTGTAATGGCCATTGCTGTCTGTGATGGCTTTCCGTTGCACGCCGGTGGCCTGGTTTGTCAGCTCGATCTGAGCCTCGGGTACAACTGCACCCGATTGATCGGTAATTGTGCCGGTGATCAAACCGGCCGTGGTCTGCGCATGAGCGGACCCCACGATCAACAGCACGACGATCCCAGCCTGAAGCGCAAGAAAGCAAAATCTCTTCAACATGGACTGACCCCTCTCAATTGAATTCCAGATCTACACGCGCATTGATCTAAGCACTTAAACGAAGAGCACGCTATGGCATGAACGCAGCCGTTGTCAAGAAATATTTTATATTTGCTGGAAATAATGGGTTTGCGCTCAATGAGCGTCTCGCTACGAACGTAAGTATAAGCGCTTAAAGTGAGATGGATCCTGCAACGTGTTCGTCTCCGCGAGTTGTGTGGACTCGAGAGGTGTGGCAATCAAAACAATGGGTTTTTTGAAAGCAATTTTGCAGGACCGTGATAACCGGCGATGGCCAGCGGACGAGCCCGTACCAGGCGCGATTCCATGCAACCCGCTGGCTTTCTTGAAAAGGAGTGAATCATTTTCGAATGTTGCACTCGGAGATCGTTTTCAGCACCTCGGGCCAAACGGCTGCATGGTATCTTTTGTAGGCTTCCTCGTTTCCGGGGTTTGAGTTTGATCATTGTTCCGAGACATGCATGGAAAGCCCGTCAACCATTTAGTGGATGTAAGCGCTTAAATTTAGCTTGACATGCCTATTTTCGCTATTCTACGATGTCGCTGCTTCACTTTAAGCACTTAGGTTATGCCTACACCCTCCTCGGTAACGACAGAAGGCCTGGTTAAGAAAACCCTCGCGGACCGGCTCCACGCCCAAATCATGAAGGGCGCCTTGCCTCCCGGCGCCCGCATCATCGAAGGAAAGTGGGCGCAACAGTTCGGGGTTGCTCAAGGAACGATACGAGAAGCCATCAACATTTTGGAGAAAGACGGATTCGTCACCAAGGAGTCGGGGCGTAGCGCTCGCGTGGTCAACCTCACGGAGAAAGACGTGGTGGAGCTCTATCAGATGCGCAACGCGGTGGAGGGCCTTGCAGCAAATCTGGCCGCGTTCGCGCAGCCCGACTTTTCCCACCTGCAGTCCAGGGTGGACGGCATGCGCAAGGCCGCCAAAGCCAAAAACGCCGGCGGGATGCTCGATTGTGATCTGCAGTTCCATCTTGAATTGTGCAGACTGTCCGGGAACAAACATCTCTTTGATTACGCTCAGAGGATGCTGACCCCATTTTTTGCATTTGTCCGGTTGCGAATGACGGCGGGCGGCCGAGGTACGTCTGTTTGGGACAAAGACCTCGAATCCCATCAGCGGATCGTCGATCTCCTACGGGACGGCGAAGGGGATGTTGCAGAGCAATACGTCAAGAAAGCGATGCTCCGTTTCGCCAAGACCGCATACGACAACTGGGTTGCCCATGAAAAAAGTTTGAGGGTAAAGTAGCCGTTCCAGTTGGAGGGGCGAATCGGGCACGAATCGCAGAAGCAGCGGTTCTTTAATTTCCGCGACGGGCGGATTGATCACCGGGTCCATCTTGCCTGTGAGCGGCAACGCGGAGTTAGGTTACAGACGATAACTGGAATGGGGACCATGCCTGATTACACGATTCGCTCCGTCTCAACATACGACGCCCGGTTTCCGCTGCCGCCGGGTGCTGGTACCGATTCTATTCATGCCACGTCTGAGTACTGCCTGGCGGTGACCCTCCTATCGACCACAAATGGGCCTCGCGGTTCTGGATTTGTCCTTACGCTTGGGGACGGCAACACCCTGGTCTGCAAGGCCATCGAGCTGCTTGCGAGGCCCCTTGAGGGTATGTCGATCGAGACACTGATGTCTGATTTCGGACGTTTCTCCCGGCAGGTGGCAGATCATCCCGCTCTCCGCTGGCTTGGACCGCATAAGGGCGTTGTTCAACTTGCGCTGGCGTCGATCACCAATGCCTGTTTCGATCTTTGGGCGAAGAGCCGTGGTGTGCCGTTGTGGAAGTTGCTACTCGACCTTACCCCCGAAGAGCTTGTCAGTGTTCTTGATCTCAGCTACCTGGATGACACTCTGAGCGAAGACAAGGCCTTATCTATCTTGCATGAGCAAATGCCCAGCCGCGCAGAGCGCGAGGCCATCCTGCAAAGTGGCTACCCCGGCTATGACACGTCTGTTGGCTGGATGGACTATGACGACGACAAGGTAACTGAATTGACGAAGAGTGCGCTCGACCAGGGTTTCTCAGCATTTAAGCTAAAGGTCGGTTCGCAGGATGAAAGCCGGGATCTGCGCCGCGCAGCTATGCTCCGCAAGCTCATTGGTGACTCGAGCACTCTCATGTTCGATGCCAATCAGCGTTGGAACCTTCCGGATGCGCTTCGCATCTGCGGGGAGTTGGCTCCATTTCATCCGCTTTGGATCGAAGAGCCTACGCATCCCGATGATATACAAGCGCACGTTAAGCTCTCACGTGCTGTAAGTCCAATCAAGATCGCAGCTGGGGAGCATATCTCGAATCGCGTCTTGTTCAAGAACTTCATGCAGACCGGGGCGGTTTCCTTCATACAAGTCGATTGCACGCGGGTCGCGGGGGTGAGCGAGTTTTTGAGTGTGAGTTTCCTGGCGAGACTCTTCGACCTTCCTGTGGTCCCGCATGTCGGTGATATGGGACAGATGCATCAGCACCTGGTTTTATTCAACCGGATTGGACTAGGGCTCGAAGGCTCCTTCCTTGAGCATATTCCCCATCTCAAAAACCATTTCGTTCATCCCGCTCAGGTTCAGGATGGCGTTTATCAAACACCGCAAGAACCTGGCGCATCCACCGACCTTAAGGTGAATGCCGAAGCCTAGAATGAATGTGTTGTGCTACTCAGCTCGATCGAGCGCAGAGCGGATTCAAGCAGCAAGCCGAAAGCTTCCGGATGCTCACGAATTATCAGTCATGGATAACGAATACATCGACGCACACCACCACCTCTGGCGGTACATTCCCCCGGGCCCGCTGTGGATGTCCGATAGCATGGAGGTGCTGCGTCGGAATTTTCTCGTGGATGACCTACGAGCAGCGATCACCGGCGCGGGCATCACCGGAACTATCGTGGTTGAAACGGAACGAAGCATTGAGGAAACGCGTTGGCTTAGTGAGATCGCTGCGAACGATGATCTCATACGTGGCATCGTGGGTTGGGCGCCCCTCACCCATCCTGAGATTGCCTCAGAACTCGAACGGATGGCTCATCTGCCGAAGCTTCGAGGTATACGTCACCCGATTCATGATGAGCCTGATGATCAGTTTGTGTTGCGAGAAGACTTCAATCGCGGCATCGCGGCATTAAAACAGTTCAATCTGAGATACGACATCTTGATCTTCGAAAAGCACCTTCCGCAAACGATCCAGTTTGTTGACAGGCATCCAGATCAGGTTTTCATCGTTGATCACATTGCTAAGCCCCGCATTCACGAGCGGGTGCTCTCGCCGTGGAAGGATAACCTCTGCGAATTGGCCCGGCGGCAGAATGTCTATTGCAAACTTTCAGGGATGGTAACGGAGGCGGACTGGAACGCATGGGCCGATGAAAGTCTTTCTCCCTATATTGATGTGGTGCTCCAGGCGTTCGGGCCCAAGCGCCTCATGTTCGGTTCAGATTGGCCGGTGGTGACTCTCGCCTCTTCCTACAAGCGCTGGTGGGAGACGGTTCGCATCGCAATTGCTCAGTTATCGCTATCGGAGCAGGAATGGATCCTGTCTGGAACAGCTATCGAATCATATGGGCTGAAGTCAATTTGAGAGCAGATCGATGCGAAACCGCGTCAATTTGGTGCTTCCGTTGTGCCGTTGAGATAACGCTATCGAATGGAGAACCATCACGGGAGCATAGCCCTGCGATCAGAGTAAGAGGCATCTGAAGGGATGGCGACGTGGCGCCGACGGGATTGACGGCATCGACTCGTCAAACGCCGTGTTAAGTCGTACCGTACGGTCTCTAAGAAGTGGAAGGAAGATCCACTCTCAATCTCGCTGGGGGAGTGTACCTTGCAGGCCACCAATATGACCCATTTGTGTCATTTTATGGAATGCGGCGGGAAAACATACTTTGAACGGAGAAAATCAAGATGAAGAAAATTCTTTCAGCACTTGCTCTAGCATCCGCGTTTGCGACCGGTGCGATGTTATCCGCACAAGTTCACGACTGGCACGATCTTGGCGAAGTTCACAAGCATGTCATTGAATCCATCAATGAGATGGAGCACGCACGTGCGGCGAATCACTACGACATGATGGGCCACGGCGCCAAAGCCGAGGACCACCTCCGCGCGGCAGAGCGCGAGTTGGGCCTCGCGATCGACGCTTCCAAGGCCTCCGCCCGGTAGCACAGCGAACAGCGGGACGGACTGGACGTTCACCGTCCGGTCCACCCACTTTTGCAGTGCTAATTGTCTCTCTTCGGTCCTGGAATCCACCCCTTAAGATCGCTCGATTCATGAATACGTCGGGTTTCAGCCCCTGCTATGCCGTTTCCCGGTTGAAATGCCTGTCTGGAGAGAATCCGGGCAGAAAAGGCGCGGAGACGATCAGCAAAGTGCGCGTAGACTGCGCCGAAGATCATCGGGATCCCCATCGTGCAGAAGGTCCTCTACTGCCAGGTGAGTACTCTTCCAGATCGGAACGGCACGTGCAAGCAATCTTCTTCCCTTTGGCGTCAGCGTCATCAAACGGGCGCGACGGTCCAGCGGGTCCACCGCGATGTCGAGCAGACCGCGGCGCTGCAAAGGCTTGAGAGCGGCCGTCAAGGTAGTTTGATCCATGGCGAGCAGCTCAGCTACCGACGCCATGCCGGGCGGTTCCGGACGGTTCAGCGACATCATCAACGAGAACTGCCCATTCGTTAGGCCTAGCGGGCGAAACGCGTCGTCGAAGCGGCGCGCGAGCGCCCTCGCTGCCCGCTGGACATGAAGACAGAGGCAAGAGTCGCGCACAAGAAGCGTTGTCTCGTATCGAGGGTTCGTAGCCTTTGACATGACATCATTATATTGATATCAATGTAAATATTTGGGAAGACTGGAGAAAAGCAGGTGAATCGATCCGGTCCCATCTCCGTCTGAGGAGGACTGAATGAATCGCAATCGTCTCGTGTCGACCGCATTCACAACATTCGTTTTCATGGGCGCGCTGGCCGCGGCGTGGCCGATGCAAGCTCAGGAGGCCAAATCGCCGTATCCAAACATGGCTCCTGTTGACCAATACCTGATGGAGCGAAATGCTGAGATAGCGCTGGCGCGGAGCGCCGCCCCGGAGTCCATTTCGAGAGATGCCGAGGTCATGGTCCTCGGACCGAAAGGCTACGAAACCGCCGTCAAAGGCAAGAACGGTTTCGTCTGCGTGGTGCACCGATCGTGGACATCAGAGGCCGATGATCCGGAGTTTTGGAACCCCAAGCGGCGCGGTCCAATGTGCCTCAACGCGCAGGCTGCGAGATCGTACCTCCCAAACACAATCATGAGGACCAACTTGGTGTTGGCTGGGCGGTCGGAAGCTCAGATGTTCGATGCTCTCAAGGCTGCACTCGAAAAAAATGAATTGCCGCCGCTCGAATCCGGCGCGATGTGTTACATGATGTCACGACAAGCCCACTTGAGCGACCGCGACGGCCACTGGCATCCGCACCTGATGTTTTTCCTTCCATCCACGGAGGCTGCTGCATGGGGTGCAAATCTGACCGGCTCTCCGATTTTTGAAGACGACAACGCTCCGGACCGCATGACCGTATTTATGGTTCCGGTCGCCACGTGGTCGGACGGAGCTTCCGACTCCGATGCTGGGCACTGATAGTACGCGGAAGCGGACTCACGCTGGTGACATGACGCGTGCTACACGCGATTTTCCAGGGGACGAGCGTCCCATCATCGAGAGGGGACGCTGTCGGTCTACGCCTCGCCGTCAGTCGGACCATCCCAATCTGTAACCAGCTTCGCTCGAACTCTCCTCGCTTGACACATATATTGCTTGATGGCAATATAGCCATATGGCAATAGATCAGCAGTTCGATCCCCTTGGGTTGACCTTTTCAGCGCTCGCGGATCCCACGCGAAGAGCTATTCTTGCTCGTCTAGCGTCTGGAGACGCGGACGTATCGGAAATCATGAAGCCGTTCGCGCTAAGCCAGCCAACAATCTCCAAGCATCTCAAAGTGCTCGAGCGGGCAGGTCTTATTACGCGAGGCCGCGACGCCCAGCGGCGTCCACGGAAGCTCGTGGCTGCTCCACTCGAAGGTGTGGCCGCATGGGTGGAACCCTATCGACGCTTTTGGGAATTGAAACTCGACCGCTTGGATGGCTATTTGAAAAACATGAGCGCAAAGGAGAAGAAGCGTGCTCGAAAGACTTAGCATGACTGCGGAGCCTGGAAGTACAACGATCATGGTCACGCGTCGGTTCGATGCGCCTCCGAGTGCTGTCTTCGAAGCCTGGACTAAGGCCGAGCACGTTGCACTTTGGTGGGACCCCAGCGGCGCGCCGCTCGCCGTTTGCGAAATCGACCTGCGCCCAGGCGGCGCATTCCGATGGGTCAACCAAGGAGACAAGGGAATGGAGTATTCGTTCACAGGAACCTACCGCCAAATCGTGCCGCCTGATGGGCTCGTATTCGCCGCCCGCACTTTTCCGTCGAGCCCAGAATCCATCGCGACGCTGAGCTTCATTGAGGACAGCGGCGGGACGAAGTTCATCATGACGATCGAATGCCAATCGATTGAGGACCGCAACGCCTTGCTGGCGATGCGCGTGGATGTTGGCACAGCTCGAACCCTGGAAAATCTCGCCGCGTTTCTTCACCAGATCGGCCGAACGGAGAAAAGCAGATGAAGACGCAGAATTTTGCAAACCACACGTACTTTCCTACTATGACTCCGGTGGCTGGATTCCCCGCCATCATGGCTCTGCTTCTGTTCGGCTTCGAAGCTTTCCGCCATCCGTCTCCGCAGGCATTCGGCCTTATCGCTCTTGCGTTTTCCGCGATTGTGTTGGCTCTGATCAGTCGTGCTTACACGGTTCGCTTGCAAGACCGGATCATTCGCCTGGAGATGCGGCTCCGCCTCGAACGGCTCGGGAAGGCCTTTGAGTTTACACGCCTAACCACACCTCAACTGGTGGCGCTGCGGTTCGCGTCCGACGCCGAGTTGCGAGACTTGGTGGATCGCGCATTGACAGAGAATCTTGCGCTCGATCAGATCAAGCGCTCCATCAATGACTGGCAACCTGACTTTCACCGCACCTAACCAAACTCGACCAAGCCGCGGTCGCAGCGGGGGAGGAAACTTCCTCCCTCGCGGTCCTCTGAGTCAGCGCGAAACCGCAGGCGCCTGACGTGACGATGTGTTGAACCAGCTTCCAGAATGCAAGTTTATTTAGCTCGGGCGAGGAGGACAATACAAGCGCCATCCCAGGAAGCTCTTCCCGAAAATGTGCTCACCCATCGATAACCGCTGGACACTGACGAGCACAAAGTCCGGCGATAGATTATCTCGCGCCGGCGAGCTTAGCTCTTGTCCCACCCTCCACCACGGGCGGTATATCGACGGCAGGCTGAGCAGGAAAGCAGTTCCGCGGCAGAGTGTCGCTGGTTTGTACGATCATGTGTCCTACGACACAGACGACAGAAAGCATTTGATAGAGACTTCTCCCAGAGGATCTCTAAATGACTCAATCTAAAGCAACCAGAACCATCATCGACACTCACCGGCACATTTTCGGTCCGAAACTGCGTCAGAAATTCGTTGAAAATATAGGCTTTGATGACTCAAAGCCGTTGCCGCAGGCCAATGCCGGCGAAATGTTTTTCTATCGCGAGTCAGTTGACGTCGATTATTCGATGGAGATTCAGCGGCAGAGTGGGGTGTCGTCCTGCGTGAACAGCTATGGCGGCGAGGTGGAGACGTTCGCCCAGCACATCATCAAAGCAAACACCATCGACACGCTCAAATTTCTGAACGACGAGTCCTTCGAACTTCGAGATAGGTTCCCCGACGAGGTTGCTTGCATGGCCAACGCTCATGCTCTGGAAGAGAATACGCGTGATGTCATTGATCCGCTGATTTCCAACAAAGAAGCATGCTGTATCAGCATTTCGACCAGCTACGGAAGTGGTCCAGATCAGATCTTTCTCGACTCACCCAAAGCCGAATGGCTATGGGAGTACGCGCAGGCCAAGGACGTTCTCGTTCATATTCATCCGCCCCTGGTGTCGATAGGCGCTGCCGCAATGCAGCAGTACAGGCTTATCGAAGCCGTAGGCCGGCCATTTGATACGGCGCTCTCGGCAGCTCGCATGATCTATAGCGGCGTCTTCGATAAATACCCAAAGCTCAAGGTTCTTTTCGTTCACATGGGCGGAGCCCTCGCCCCCGTGGTTTGCAGACTCGATTGGAACTGGGACTTGAACTATAAAGGCATCCAAAACCCACCGATCCAAAAGGTGGATAAGAACCTTCGTAAGCCTTCGGAGTACTTCAAGTCGAATATCTATGTGGACACCATGGGACCAAGCGCGATCGGCCTCAAGGCCATGATCGAAATGTGCGGCGTCGACCGCGTACTTTTTGGAACCGATTTCGGACCAGTTCCAATGAGCCCAAAGCTGCACATCGATCTTGTAGACGACACCATCACCGACGCTGGAGATCGCACCAAGATCTTCTCAACCAATACACTTGCCTTGCTCCGTTTGGCTGAAAGTGCACCTCGCCTCGTTCCCCAAGCTGCTTAGTCTTTATGCGCGAGCTCCCCCTGGGAATTGACGGGAGTTCCCAGGGGCAAGGCGCCGTAAACAGTTTGAGCGCATTCGTCGTAAATAGAGGATCCGGGCGGAGTATGCGCAGTAGCCCAGCAGCCACTTACCCGAATCATGCCGGTGCAGCTCACAGAGAAAAAGAAATGAGCTGCCAGGGTAGGACGGCTCTCATCACAGCACCGCCAAAGTCATTCACCGGCATTGGACAGGAGAAATGTCTTGATAAAGATTGGTTTTTGTGGAAACCAGAATTCATTCGCGATGGAGATGTTGAGGCGCCTAAAACTGGAACATCCTCGGGACGCATTTGTTACTTGGCAGCCGGGCGAGAAGGCGCCGTCGACTGCATTGGAGGTGATCATTGCTTTCGGTAAGGTCGACTCCAAAGATATAGAAACTCAGACGGAGCTTGGTCTGCTTCAGATGGCCTCCGCCGGTTATGAAGGAGTGGACGTTGACGCGGCAACAAAGGCTGGTGTCTGGGTGGGGTCGGCGCCGACGACGAAGACGGGCAACGGCGAGTCAGTGGCGGAAGTTGCGGTGCTCCTGATGCTTGCCGCGTCTCGTCGGCTGAATGAGGAACTGGCCTTCACACATGGCAGAGCACAGAGCCGGCCGGATAAGTGGGAAGAGAACAGGGCGCTTTGCGGCAAGACCGCTTGCATTGTGGGATTGGGCGGAATCGGAGATTTACTCATCGAAAGGCTCCGGGGTTTCGGGATGATCCTGACTGGTGTGGATGACCATCCGGAACGCGCGCCAGATGGAGTTAGAGCATATGGACACGCTGAGTTGAAGATCGCAGCGGCAGATGCAGACTATCTGATCCTGGCGATTCCGGGAACTAAGGAAAACGAGAACATGATCGATAGGACAGTGTTGGCCGGGATGAAGAAAGGCGCGGTGTTGGTAAATGTAGCTCGGGGAACCCTGATCGACGAACCGGCTCTGCTAGCGGCGGTGAAAAATGGCCACCTCTTTGCAGCGGGGTTGGATGTGGTGAAAAATGAGCCAGTGAGCGAAAAGGATCCGCTGCTGACGGAGCCACGTATTTTTGTCACGCCACATATCGCGGGGTCTACGGACCTGATGCTCGATGGCACAGTGAAGTATCTGGGGGAGATCCTAGCTAGGTATCGCGATGGATTGCGACCAGAAAGCATCGTCAATGAACCGATGAACCCGAGAGTACGTTTGCGTGAGTCTCCTCAGGAAGCGCATTCCTTGCAACCAAGCATTTGATCGACGGGCTGAGCGGGAAAGCAGTTCCGCGGCACCATGAGAGCGGCAGACCAATGCATACTGGGGGCCGAGCGGGTTACTTGTCATCGAACGGAAGTGCGGAGTAAACTTCCGCATCTGCAGTGCGTAACCAGCGAATTCGAATTGCGAGGAGACGGCTTATGCGACCTACTCCAGTCATGGGCGCGGTGTGTGTGGTTCTGATGTGCGGCTGTGCGGCCACGCCATCGACTCCAAAATTGCAAACTCCGAACGTAACTGCGTCAACTCCACTGATCCTCGAGAAGAACGAAGGTGAGCGGCGAGTTATGCGGGGTTGGCCGCGACACCCGGATCCCAAGGAGGCCTTCATTCTGAAAGTTGACCCGAAGAATGGAGGATCCTCGCATTTGGTCTTTATGACAGCAGACCTTGCCCCCGGAGGGGAAATCCATGCACATCGACACCCCGGTGCCGACGAAATCCTCTACCTGCAGACGGGAACCGCCCGGGTACACTTGGGGAACTCGGTCAGAGACGTGCACGCTGGCGCCACCGTATTCATCCCTGTGAATACATGGATCTCCCTCAATAACATTGGCAACGACTCCATCAGCTTGGTAGCCGTCTTTTCCGCGCCCGGCTTCGAGGATTTAATGCGGGCCGGGTCGGTCCGGGAAGGAGAGAAAAACATCCCGCTGACGCAGGCCGAGAACGATCAAATCGACAAGGCGCATTCAAGGGATGTAATTTACAAGGAACCCTGAAGTTTCGTGGGCCACCAACTCTCCATCGATGACCGTCTCATTGGGAAGGGGGGTAATGTAGTGACAGCATACCTATTCACCGGCAACCTGGTCCACGTTGGGGACGTATCCTGTCAAATGCTGTCCCTCTATCTCCCCACATCGTGATATTAATCGCGTCGCCGTGCCGGCTACTGACCCCATTGGTATCCGCGGAACAAAAAGGACATCAGAAACGTACTACCCGACATACAACCTCCCTAGGGGCTGTAAGCGGACGGGCGGTCCTGCTTACAGCCTATTTTTTTTGTTAGCAATTGAGATTTTGCATTTCTCTGGAAACGCAGAATCCTATCCTCAAACCGAATTGTTATCTCGCCCGCCCCGGCGTGCCGTGGGCCGTCCCGTGGAAATTGCACTCCCTGCGATAGAATTGCGACCATCATGACCTCTGTGTGGCCGTCAGTTCGAGAGCTTAAAGTGCGGACCGTGCGTGTGCCCATGCGCGAACCGCACGCAACCGCGAGCGGCGTCATTACTGAATCGCCATTGGTGCTGACTGATCTGATCACCGATACCGGGATTACCGGTCACAGCATAGTCTTCACCTACACGGCAGCCGCGCTGGAACCGACGGCAGGTCTGATTCGAAGCCTCGAAGGACTATTGCAGGGGGAAGCGCTCGCGCCGCGCGACCTCGAGCAGAAACTCGCTCGCCGATTTCGCTTGCTGGGAACCCAAGGCCTGGTCGGGATGGCTCTGGCGGCCATAGACATGGCGCTTTGGGACGCGCTCGCTCGTAGCCGCAATACGTCGTTGACGCGACTGCTTGGTGGTATCGAGAAGCCGTTGCGAGCTTACGGAGCCGTTGGCTACGAAGGCGCAAGTGGTTCGGCCCGGGTCGCGGAAGACTGGGTCCGGCGCGGCTTCAAGGGGGTCAAAGCGAAGATCGGGTATCCGGATCTTAAGCAGGACCTTGAGGTCATAGGGGCTATCCGAACGGCTGTTGGAGACGAGGTCGCGATCATGGTCGATTACAACCAATCCCTGACACCCACCGAAGCCGTACAGCGCCTGCGTGTACTCGACGACCTGGGATTGACCTGGGTGGAGGAACCGACACTGGCGCACGACTATGAAGGACACGCGTTGATTGCGCGTGAGGTGAAGGTTCCCATCCAATGCGGTGAGAACTGGTGGGGCACGCAGGACCTGAGGCATGCCCTCAACGCGCACGCCACGGACTACATCATGCTCGATGTTATGAAGATAGGCGGCGTCACCGGATGGCTCCGCGCGGCATCCCTGGCGGAGATCCAGGGAGTGCCCATCTCCAACCATCTTTGGCCGGAAATCAGTGCGCAACTTTTGTGCGTGACGCCGGCTGCCCACTGGCTGGAGTACGCCGACTGGTGGAACATGATCGTGTCCGAGCCGCTTAGGATAGAAAACGGTATGACCATTCCACAGGATATTGTGGGTGCCGGGGTTGAATGGAATGAGGAAGAAGTCGGCCGATGCTTGGCCTGAAAGAGCGCCGGCGACCGGCAGACCATGCTCCCGCCGGCACTTCGCATACCGTCACGACACTATGAGATTGGCGATGCGTCGCTCTGAGTCATCTATGCTTCATCTCCAGCAATCTTGCCGGATGCAGTCTCGGCCGGATAGTTGAAGAAGAGCTGATTGCCGTCGAGATCATCGACCACCAGAAGCCGGTAGCCCCATGAGCCCTCCTTGACCGGAACGCCCTTGGCCTCGAGTTCTGCGCGCAGCGCGTCCAACGTGGCGACCGCGGCTTCGGGCGTCGCCGGCTCGACGTTCAGCGAAATGAACATCAGCCCCTTGCCAATCTTCTCCGGCCACGTGTCGGCCAGGATAAGCGCGCAGCCCTGCCGCTCGACCTGGGCGACATGCGCTCTCTCGCCCTCGTCGTAGTACCAGGGGCTCGTGAAGCCGAGACCGTCAACGTAAAAGCGAAGCGAGGCCTCGACGTCCTTGACGTGTAGGACGGGGCGCGCGAACCAGTCTGTCATAGACCATCTATCCTCGAATTAAGATCGCTTTTTCCAACAGTAGTTCAGAAACGAGGTGTCACGGTTCTGACTTGGGCAGCAGTTTGAACAGCGCTCAGAAAAGTGGCAAATCCTCGGAATGAACGGCATGTTTCGCAAGTATCGCACAGAGCTGTCAACTGTTAAGAACAGGCCTTATCGCGAATCGAAACCCTTCGAGAAAAGGCATCCGAATCGCGGAACAAAGCGCGATAAACTTCCTGTTGACCGACGATCCACGCAGAATA